>OMFK01000083.1_pt1 | contig 75173 bp, 79 predicted proteins | sample 1645651 | NCBI WGS metagenome assembly OMFK01 (sample SAMEA103958124, study PRJEB25191) | human gut metagenome | biome: human-associated habitat [ENVO:00009003]; feature: intestine environment [ENVO:2100002]; material: feces | place: Germany | collected 2013/2015
TTATCCTTCTTATTCAGGCTTTAGCTTTGCTAAGGTCTTTTTCTCGTTGCTTCCTTTATCACTGGAATTTTTTCTATTTCCCTATTGACTTTTTATAGCTGGTCTCTACTTAACAATACAAATTATTTCTCTTTAAGATCAGTCTGAATTTTCACTGAGTCATCAATAAATGAAAAAGATTCAGGCGCTGTCAATATCCCATTGATAATCTTCACATTTTTCCCTAAATTGTTAAAATCCAGCATATCATTATGTTTACCGTGTGCCGAATATTCAATATATGATGTTGAACATCCTACTTGCCACATGTCTCTTGTATCCTGTACGTCTAAATCTTGATGCTCCGCACGTAAATAATAGATATCTGTACTCAACATTTTTTTCTTGTTCTCAAGGCTTCTTGTGTGCTCGAAAAAATCAAAAAAACAGTTTTCAATATTATCCTTTAGCGATGTATCTAAATCGCGGTAAAAGTCAAATCGCTCTTCCAAAAAAGACCGTAGCTTACCTGGCTCTTTTATGTCTTCAATAAAAGAGTCATATCCATTATCAGCGTTTTCTTTAAAGAAACTATCAAGCAAAATAATCCCTTTAATCCTGACCCCTTTATCCGATATTATCTTGGCTACTTCGTAAGCTAACGAACCTCCAAAAGAATAACCTAGAAGCCATATGTTAGAATGTTTTTTAGCTTTCTTAATCAAATCTTTAGCAAATTCCTGAACATAGTTCTTGCTATTAGTAAAAGTTCCAAGGTAAAATGAATGAGATTTAATAGCATCTGCCATTTTTGAAAATGTGATAGCATAGGCTATATTTAGCATATATGTTGGAAAAACGAAAACTGCATTTTCTTCGCTATTGTTATTCAGTCTTTTAAAGCTCCCAAGTGATTCAATTTGAAAAATCGAACTGTTACTGGTAACAACTGTTTTCAATTGGCCATACTGCATTTGTTCGATATACTTAGCCAGAGACATGAGCTTGGAATTGTCCATTACATCTTTTACATTAAGCTCGATTCCATCTTTTTTCATCTCGGAAATAAATCGAATTGCCTGTATCGAATGACCGCCAAGCGCAAAAAAGTCATCATCTCGGCTTACATTTTCAATGTTGAACAGTTCTTGCCAAATTCCTGCTATCCGCTTTTCGTAATCCGTCTTAGGCGGTTCATAAGTGTGAGTAATCACCGAAGAAACAGGTAAAGTTTTTAGTTCAATTCTGTCGACTTTTCCATTTTGGTTCAAAGGAATATGCTCTACAATTCCATAAAATCGCGGAATCATGTACTCTGGTAATAATTCCTTCAGATGATTATCCATATCCTGAATGGTGATCGTACTGTTTGTGACAACAAAATATGCATATAGTTCCTTATTGCCGTTTCTTTCAACAACAAGAACTTCGGCATCCTCAACACCGGTAAGAGACAGCATCTTTTGACGTATTTCATCTAACTCAATACGAAATCCACGGAACTTTGTTTGATTGTCTTTTCTCCCGCTATACTCAACATGACCCATGACACTCCAACGACCAATATCACCTGAATCATAAGTCAGTTCACCGTCAATAACATTATTGCTGAATTTATCTTTCATTAACTCCGATGAGTTGAGATAGCCTCTGCTTACACCATCGCCAGCAATAAATATATTGCCATTTATCCCAATTGGGCATGGCTTGTGTTCATCATCTAAAATGTAAATTTTTGTTGAATTAAATGGTTTTCCGATAGGAATATCGCCATCGGTATCAGAAATATCTATCTTGTGTGTTACGCTAAACACAGTAGCTTCAGTCGGACCATATCCATTATACAGCTTGTCTTGGAGGTATCTCAGTCCACGCTTAACATGACTGGGAGAGAGCTTTTCTCCACCAATGTAAAGCCTATATATTGATTTCAACTTTTCCAAGTCATCGTCAGTAAACATATTAAACAATGCCGCTGGTAAAAACATAGAATGTATTTTTCTATCCAATACCATTTGTGCGATGAAAGATGGATCCATAGCTTCTGACTTATCCAAAACTGTAACTGAACCACCAGTCAGCAAAGGCGTAAAAATGTCATAGATTGAACCATCGAAGGCGTAGTTAGATACCGATAGGAATCGCTTACTCTCTATTTTACCCATGCCAAACACAAATTCAATTACATTTTTATGTTCAACTTGTACTCCCTTTGGATTTCCTGTGGATCCTGATGTAAACATAACATATAATAAATCTTGCGGCTTGTTATGTGGATTTTTATACCAAATATCTTCTGAAATCTTTTTGATTTCAGAAATATCAATTTTAGAACAGCGTTCTGGTAAAACAGAATTGTCTGTTCCAAATGTAACGACAAAATCCACATTGCCTTCGCATAACATATAATTAATTCGAGAAGAAGGTATCCCGATTTCAATTGGCATATATGCCGCTCCAGAAAGAATAATGCCCCATATTGCCTCAATCATTTCTATAGAACGAACACAATATAAACCAATAATAGAATTTCTTCCAATCCCCGATTTTTGCAGAACGCCTGCAATTTTTCTCGCGTTATCATATAGTTCATTGTATGTGATGTAGTTATTCTCTTTGAATACAGCTTTTTTGTTTTTATACTTTTTGGCGGCTTTAATTATGCATTCTACGACAGAGATTTTGTGCGGATACTTACAGTCAACGCTGTTGAATTCTTCCAATAATCTACTGTCAATATCAGTAATAATGGAAAGTTCTTTTATTTTTATATTACTGTCAACAATTGAATTTTCTATCACTTTTTCAAATCTTTTGAGCAAAAGACGTATGGTAAGATCAGCAAATAATGCTTTTTTGTACGTTACTTTAAAAGCCACATTACCATCTAAAACTTTAACTTCTAATGTCAAATCAAATTTTTCTTCAATCTGTAAGGAATTGTTCGCACACACTTTTCCAATTTGGGATTCAAGATTAGTGTTCTGTATTATAAACATAATGTCAAAAATAGGGTTTCTCGCGGAATCTCTTGGAACATTGGAAACTCTGACTATATTATTAAATCCAAAAGTCTGATGATCATAAATGCGCGAAATATTTTCAATAACCGAATTTATATGTTCACTAATAGTGCGTTCCTTATCTGCATCAAAAATCAAAGGTACTGTATTTACATACATACCCATTGAAGTTTCGAAGTCCGTGCTGGTTCTGCCGGAAAGTGCAGTTCCAATAGCCACCTTCCCTTCATTATTATATTTTGTAAGAAGAAGGGTAAAGCACGCTAAGAGATAGTTTTGCAAAGAATAACTCTTATCTTTGACAGCATCAAATAAACCATTAGCGATAGTAGAACCAAGTTGATATTCTGTAATACCTGTAGCATTTGATTTTTTATTTCTATTAACACGAGCATCAATGTTTGCAGGAATAGAATCAGCCACATATGCCTTCCAAAACTCTTCACTTTTTGTATTTCTGTGGTTTGCAAGATAGTTTACATAATTAATATATCGAAAAGAACTTGTCTCTATTTCATAACCCAAATAGAGTGCATCCAACTCTTTCAAAAATATCATGATGGATGTTCCATCTACAAAACTATGATGAAAATCCAAAAACAAATACTTACCAGTAAAATGTTTAAGTAAAACTGCATGAAAAGGATGCCCTTCGTTTAAATTGAAAGGCGTAATAAATTTTGAAAAATCCATCGAGCTGATTATATGTGTTTTTAGCCTAAATTTGAAGGAAGAATCAACTGTTTGCAACATTTCGCCATTAGAGTCAATTACAATTTTACTGCGTAAAACCTCATGTCTTTCAATTAATTTAGTTAAACACCATTCCAGTTTATTGACATTTATATTTCTCACCAGTTTAATAAGGACAGGAATGTTATAAGACGTGGAGTTTCTATCCATATTCCAAATGCTGTATATCATTGACTGTGATGGCGTTACAGGTGCAATGTTTCCTTCTATTTTATTTGTTTCTGCTTTATAATCATGATACTCAGACGAATCTACTAATATCGATATAGACTCAATCGTATCATTTTTATAAAATTCCGCAACACTAATTGAGGACTGGAATTTCTCGTTAATATCTGTAACTGCTTTCATTGCATCAAGAGAAGAACCTCCCATAGCAAAGAAGCTATCTGAAACTCCTATATCATCAATAGACAATACTCTTTGAAATATATCCTTTATCTGTTCTTCCTCAATCGAGATATTATCATCAGAATTATGTGAATCAGAGGATGATATTACATAATCATTAATCCGATTGGAATCCACCTTCCCATTTCGTGTAAGAGGAATTTCACTGATAATTCTATATCGTGACGGAATCATATATCGTGGCAGTTTTTTGCTTAACATGTCATTGATTTCTGTAATGTTAATCGTATCCTCTTTAACAACATAAGCAATTATTCTATTGTGTTCTACTATTACCACAGATGCGATTATCCCTTTTGTGGAGTGAAGGGCATTTTCTATCTCATATAGCTCTACTCTATGCCCACGAATTTTTATTTGCGTATCTTTTCGACCACAAAACACAATCAAACCTTGCTCACTTACAAAGCAAAGATCACCAGTCTTGTAAATTTTACCATCAGAGAATGAAGTCTTGATAAAATAATCTCCAGTTTCTTTTGCGTTGTTAATATATCCTAAGGATACACCATCTCCACCGATACATAATTCACCTATCTGATTTATGGATGCCGCATTGCCATCAGAATCCAAAACATAAACTGTCGTGTTGTTAATCGGAGTTCCAATAGGTATGTCGGAAGAGTGTAGTTTGTCTATTATGTATATAGTGCTGAATACTGTAGTTTCAGTCGGTCCATACCCATTAATTAACTTGCTACCTAATTTCCTGAAAACAACGTTAGCTGTAGAAGGCGTAAGTTTTTCACCACCGGTCATAATAAATTTTACATTTGAAAATTGATCAATAAAGGGAAGCCACTGATTTAGAAGAGCCGTTGTTGTATTCAGCATTGAAATGCCTTTGTCCTTGACCAGTTTAGCCGTCAATCGGGGATCAAGAACAACATCATCAGCAGCTATAACAACAGTTGCGCCTTTCATTAAAGCTACAATGTAACCAACAACTGAGACATCAAAAGTGTAATTTATTATCTGTAAAACTATATCATTGCGAGAAATATGATACCTATTATCATAGGCCAAGTTTACAATATTTCTGTGGCTAACACAGACGCCCTTTGGAATTCCTGTAGTTCCAGAGGTAAAAATAACATATAATGGATCATGCGCAGATATCTTTGGAGTAATTGCTTTTTCGGTGTCAGGAATTTCGTCATAGCCTATTATATCTACATCTTTGGAGTTTTGATGTTTTATATTTGTAATAATAAATCGGGGCTTTATGATCGAATAGATCATCTCTTTGCGTTCTTCTGGCCACTGAGGATCAATTGGGACATAAGCTGCGCCCGCCTTAATAATTCCCCAAATTGCAAACACCATTTCCAAAGACTTATCAAATAATAAGGCAACTTTATCCCCACTCTGAACGCCATTATTCAACAGAAAATAAGCAACTTTATTGGATTGGAAATTAAGCTCAGCAAAAGTCGCTTTTTCATTGTTGAATATAATAGCCAATTTATTTTTTGCGTCTCTACTTGTTTCTAAAAAAATATCCACAACCGTTTTGTCTGTTGGATATGGCGCATTCGTATGATTGAGTTGTTCATATATTTCCTTTTCTGAATCTGTAAGCACAGAAAATACAGGTTGATTATCAAAGGAGCTAAGAGCGATTTTGCATAACTCAACAAATTTTTTCGATAAAAACTTGACATGACTTGCACTGAAATCTGCTAATCTATAATCCAGCGCAACATGAAAACCGCCAGTTCTATCAAAATCAGTAACGCTTATTGCCAAAGGTATTGTTGTTTGGTTGCTGTACAACCATTTGCATTCAAACTTATCAATATAAGATTTAAATTTATTCACTTGATAGGAAAATAAAACCTGAGGGAAATAGGGTATTTCATTTTGCGGAAAATTCCTATACCTCATTACCTCACTCATCTTGTAGGAAACCGCCTTAAAAAGAGCCTTGAAATCCATTGCACGATCTGGCTCAATAATCAATGGTAGCGTATTCATTATCATACATAACTTGTTCCTTTGGGAGTGAGTCCTATTATGTAACGAAATTCCCAAGGAGATGTATTTAGACGTGAAATAAGGTTTTACTAAGAGTATTGATATTGCTGTAAAAAAAGTTGCTTCGGAAATCCGCAGGCTTTTGCAAAAACTTCTGATGTCCTCAGCAAGATTAATATCAATAAATGTGAACAACCGATCTGCTTCCAACGCAGTTATGTCTCGACAAAATGTTGTATCGGATTTCTCTAATATCTGAGTTTTTTCTTTCCAAAATAATCTATCGTTAAGATATCGCTGTGAAGCAATATATTTTTTCTCAATATCAGCAAAATCAGCTTCTCCATCAACAAGAATAGAGATTTCTTTGTTATTCAGCATTGCATAATAATTACTAATGATATTGTCAACTAATAAATTCATGGTTACACCATCATACATGATATGATGGAACCAGCAAAAAAGACTTACATTCCCGTTTAGTGTCAATATTTCAAAACCGATTAACTGGGAATCCTGAAGATGTATAGGTTCAGATTTCCGTATACTCACATAATCATAAAACTCTGTCTCATCCGAGAAATCATGAATTTCATATATGGTATTAAAAAAAGATTCATCTGTAATGATATCACCATAAGAATCAATTTTCTTTAAAATATATGTTGACTTAGCAGTTTCCATAAGTACCTTTTCAAGCAAAATGACATCAATGCTGTCATAAAATCTAACAAGGCAACTTAACTTATTGACACTTGAATGGCCCAAAATTTTCTCAACTGTATAGAATCCTTTTTGATATCCGTTCATATAACCACCCTCCACAAAAACTACAAAATAATATTTAGTCTAAAACTATTCTATATATCAGAAATTCTACTTACACATAAGCGCATGTCCAAACTCATGGAAACATGTAATTAAAAGAAAAAACATATATATGCATGACCCGTTCCTCAGAGCATATGTGCTGTTAAATGCCATCGTTCACTTTGCAAGAGCAGCTGTTGTGAAAGTTATACACAAAAAGAGGTAAGGACACCAATCATTCCAATGCAAAAGAATAACCGTCCCCAGCTTTGGAAAGAATCTGTATGTGTTAATCCAATAAACTTGTCCAAAAGCTTTTTTACTCTAAAACTCAGAAGTTTAATTCTGATGATAGAAAGAATATTTTTATATCAACACGGAATCCTTTACAATCTGAATGATAGAATTCATTAGAACATCAAACTGCTTATCTGTCATATTTTCAATCTCTATATTTTTCATCTCCGATAAATTAATTTCATATCTACCAGAAAAATAATAATTATATAAAGTGGGCGCCTTGTATAGATGGGGGTATTTTACGCTTACATTGCATAAGAAATCGAGGCTCATAGTTTTCCTATGAGCCTCTCGTTGGCTCCCCAAGTTGGACTCGAACCAACGACCCTGCGGTTAACAGCCGCATGCTCTCGACTGTGTATATTCATATACCTGTCAAAGGCAGTAGATACATCTTTGAATATTCTTATTCTATTCTTATTCTATTCTTTTATAAAATTATATCAGTTGAAATTATCGATGTCAATTATATCAAAAACTGCTCATATGAAGAGTCCATAAGGATTTGTACTGAGTATCCCTTGCCTACCAAAATTTCTTTGAACAATTTACAGATTATCATTCTCTGTCTTTCAGCAGGTGCGTTGTCAAACTCGTCAGCCCAGCTTACAAATTCTTCATAGTAGTAATCAATCTTACTCATATCGGTTTCTTTGTCATTGAGCTGATTTTGCTTTTCGGCAATCCCCTGAGCATTGTCCGCAATTTTACCCTTTGTAGTTTCAATAGCCGTTGAAAGCACATCGGGAGTGAATTTGCTGTCGCCCAACAATGAATTTGCGATTTCCTCTGTAAGCTCTCCGAGCTTTCTTTTTAAAGTTTCATTTTCCTTATTCAGCCTTTTGATTTCAGCCTTAATTTGCGAGATTTGTGTTCTGTACTTTTTCTCAATCGCTGCGTCCTTTGGCGTAGCTTTGATTTTATCAAAGCATTTATGCAAGGCGTCAAGTACAATCTCATCTACCTTTGCGGCTGAATATACCGACTGTCCGTCACACTCGTTGCGTTTCATTGCTTTGCCTGAGCATAGATAGCGGAATCTCCTGCCACCGTCATGAATTGTGCCGTCTTTTGTTGTATATCTGTCAACAAAGCTGTTGGCACATAATTTCTTACCGCAATGAGCGCAGTAAATGTTACCGCCGAGCATTGTTGAAGATTTAGCTGTTCGGGCAAGCTGAGTTTTCTTCTCGTTGGTGTACTTCCTCTGTTCAAGAATTTTCTGCGCTTCATCAAAGACTGCGTCATCAATTATCTGCAATTCTTTAACTCTTTTCGAGGTGACTCCGCCTCGGTTATAGTAACCGCAGTAGATTGGATTTTGCAAAATTCTCTTAATTGTGTTCGACTGAAATTTTGCACCGTTATGTGTAAGCATTTTACGGTCATTAACATACTGTGCCATTACATATGATCCGTAGCCGTCCTTGACAGTTTTCTCGAAAATGGTTTTTACCATTTCCTCTTCTACAGGGTCAATCTCAAGGGTTAGAAGTTCCTTCCCCCTCTTATTGACCACACCGCTTTTAACAAGCCTATATCCGAAAGGAGCACATCCGCCTGTGTAAATTCCATCTTCTACAAGTTGATGGAGGCGAGTTTTTACACGCATTGATGTTTTCTGACTTTCGCCATTTGCCTGCCAGAAGCGTATGTAATTCATCAACTTGTCAACATGGCTGTCCATTCTCTGTTCACCCTCGTTAACACTCCACACTTCTATGCCGTGCTGAATGAACCACTCGACAACGAACGGGGTTTCGTTATCAATTCGTCCGATTCTGTCAAACATAAATACAAGAAGTATATCAAACTCTTTGTTCTCAGCTGCTGTCTTTAACTCCTGAACGGCATCTCTGTCATTTGCCGAAACCTTAAAGCCTGAAACACCTTTTTCCTGAAACTCTTTCTTAATTACCCATCCGGGCTGATGTTCAGCAAATTCTCGGCAGGACTGTTTCTGCATCGGTATGTCGTTTTTATCAACCTGACCTTTAGTTGATACTCTGTATAAGCAGTAAACTGTTTTCATTGTTTTTTCTTGCGTCGGTTTTGTAGCAATCATTTTAACCTCTCTTTCCCATCTGTACCGACACTATTCTTAGTCTGAGTTGAGATTTCTCTCTGCTATCATTATACCATTATATAATGTAATATCCAGACCAATGCCGGTACAAAAATATTTTCAGGCAAATAAAAATGCCGTATAAATACTTGCGTATCTACACGACAAAATTTAATAGATATTTAATTAGACATTAAATTCTTTTTTTCTTTATTGTCTTATAATAGAAATCTCTGAACTTTCTTCTGCTTTCATAGAAATTTTCTTCAGATGTCGAAATTTTATTGCTGTCATATTTCATTTTAGACAGTTCCAATGTACAAATCATATCTGCGACTTGAAACAACTTATACTGATATGGCTGAACATGCCTGAAATCGACATTCGCTAACAAGCTATTTAAAACAGACGTTAGTATAGTTGTAATTTCGCTCTGACCATAATCGTAATAAACTATGACTTTATCAAAAGAACTGAAATATTCTAATTTTTCTCTTACAAACAACGCAAATTGTTTAGATAGTCTTTCTACTAATTCTCTTCTGCCCGATGTCTGTTTTTTATCAACAGCAACAATATGATATTGGATATTTACCCTCTTTGTAAAGAAGAGCAGGTCATTGAACAATCTCTTTCTGTCCTCAGAATCATATGACTTATAAAAGCCTTCATTTCTGATGATAGGACCCGAATGGATAGCATGAATATTAAAGCCATGCTCTTTTATTCGTTTATCAAGCTCGGTTACTGCATCTTCAATAGAATTCGACTGTTCATGCAATACTAAAGAGAATAAATAAAACGGTGAATGATTACTGTACGGTCCGAAATCTCCGGATTCATCCACAAATATACTCAGTTCTTTCATAGCAATTTCTCCAAAAGAAAATGGCGGGGAGTCTCCCCGCCAAGTGATGGACCTGGAACACAAGGTTCAGCCCGAAGTGCAGCACACTGCACTTTTATTATATGATTATTATAGCAAAAAATTCTTGAAATGTCAATCAAAATCAGATCTAAATTTAAAGTATTCATCTCTGTATATACATTATAATTTATTTCTTTATAAATGTCTATATTCCGATAAAATTATTTCTGTATTTATATTGGATTACAGTGGCACACTCTGTTCTCATATGCATCCATCAGAAGTTCCTCTACCTGTTTCAATGCATTGGAGTCGCTGTGCTTCAAGAAAAAGATTTTTGCGTTATGTCCTTCCAATTCAATGATATGTTCCTTATCAACATAATCCCTGTTTTCCATTCTTTCAATCATTTACATCGTCCTTTCTGTTTTCAAGCTCATTCCATTATTTCATATCTTCATCTGCACTTGAAGCAACATTACAAAGACACATTAATGCAACTCCGATAAATGCACCGACAAACAAGCCTATAATAAATCCAATCATTTTTTGTCCCTCCTATCCTCAAAGCAACCTAAACTGATAAGCAAGCCCTTATCTATTTTGTTCAGAGATGTTCGGGTTATCTCCCCTATTTTTTCTTTTAATCTGCTTTTGTCGATTGTTCGTAACTGTTCTAGTAGAGCAATTGACTTTTTCGGCAGACCTGCACCTTTAACTTTTATATGTGTCGGAAGTGCTTTCTTTCTCATGCGAGCAGTAACAGGGACTATTATTGTTGTTGGACTGTGAAAATTGCCGATATTGTTCTGAACAATAATAACCGGTCGGTATCCACCCTGTTCACAACCTATAACCGAATTGAGGTCAGCGTAATAAACCTCCCCTTTTTTGACTATCAAAATTCTTACCTCCTGTAGATATGTAAAGACAGCAAGCACAATTAAGCACTTGCTGTCTTATCAATCGTTTTTTAGCAATCATCTGCTTATCTGTTTAGATCAATTGGCGAGTAATGATTAAATTTCAAAGCAGACTTTTTTAATTTCAAAACAAAAGTCAGAACATCTATTTTTAGATAGAAGTATTTTAAGTTCTGACCTTTGCTTCTTGATTAGTATTTATTCTCAATCTCCCCTAATCGGGAACACATCAAACGGTCAAGCATTTGACCTCATTGGAATTTCACCACCGTGAGGATCTCCCACAGCCGCCCTCACTGCTTGCGACGGTTCTATCTCGCTCGAGCTGTGACTGGACGGAAGTATCATTATCCCCTCTGCTTGTCATCGCCGTCATTGAATTTGCCTTTCAATGTCTGAGTCCTGAAGATATATAAAATATGTTCGCCCATATGGCTCGTCCGTACCGAACAGCAGAAGGAAAGTATCTGATGTGCTGATATTTAGTTTTCAAGGTACGATAAAAAGCTGTTACAGCTTTTCTCACTTGTATACGGGAAGAAGTCTTTATTTTTACAACCCCCTTTTCAAAATTTCTTTTAAATTTTTTAAAATTCTTTTCTTTTTTCTGCTTATCATCTGCTGTGATACACCTATCTTCTCAGCACATTGCTCTTCCGTCTTGTTATCAAAGAAAATATAGTAGATGATTTTAAAATCATTTTCATCCAAGGTTTTCAATGCTTTATACAATTCATCAACCAGCAATTTTTTCAGCACAAGATTTTCAGTTAAATTTTCTGTGGTAACAAATTCTCTGAAATTCTCAAAAGCATTGTTTTCTCCGCCAATCAAACCGCTCATTTGGATTTCATGGTCATAAAATGACTTGTCATTATCCTCTATATTCCACTTTGTTCTTTTATAAACAGTGGCAATATTATCGGTAACTTCAATCTGTTCATATGTATGATTCGTAGTATTGTAAACACTTATTTTCTTTTTGGATTTTTCATCCATTAAAGCTCCTCCATTCTGTTTGACTTTTCGTACTCAAACAGAACAGGAGGTGCACGGATAAAATGCAATTCACATTTCCATACAAAATGAGAACGCACATGAATGTATCCACGTGCGTTCTCATGAAATCTAACATACTTGTTTTCATATCGCAATAAAGCAGATATTTTTAGATAAATATTGTATTTTTCTGAAAATAAAAATACCGCAGTGCCTTGTCGCACTACGGTATATAGAAATAACGTTATTAATATTTTCTCCCCTATTTTCTATCAGGATAATCACCATACGACAAATATTTCAAACAATTATAATAATAACATTGTAATATGAAAAATATACTGTCATATTTTATCAGTAAAAAACACTTTATGTTTTATCAAACCATAAGCTGATTAAAAATAAAACTCTTTTAAATCGTCCAATCTCAGCAACATGGTGAAAATCCGCAGGCTGTACCTGTATCGACATAATCCATGTATCGGTTATAACAGCTTTGCCCATATATTTTTCTCCATAAAAAATTGTCGGTGCGCGACCGAATACAGTTATAACATCATCAAAATATCTATCATCAATTTTCGGTCTGATCCATAAAAATTCATCTTTGGAATACTCTGAAAGTTTTTTATTTTTATTGAAATTATCAATACCACTGTGAGTCAGCAGAAAATCTTTTCCGGCGACGCTGACCGTTTCATACAAAGGTGCTTCGTGAAAATACTCAAGAATGTACCTGATTTCGTTTGATCTGGTTGAATAGAGTGCATTAATTGTCGGTCTTGCACCATTCTGCTCCCATGTTAGGTATAAATCCAATTTACTACCTGTAAGTCTGCTGATTGACTCCTCGGTAATTTCATCAAACAGGAATTCGCAGGAAAGCATCATCGCCTCATGATTGCCCAGAATCAGCTCCATATTAGGCTGACTCATCATCCACCGTAATATTTTTATTCCGTCATCGCCCCTGTCGATTACATCGCCGAGTATAAAACAGAAATCCTTGTCCGAAAATCCGACTTTATTTAGCATTTCTCTGAATTTTTCAAGAGGATATCCGTGTAAATCCGAAGTAACATAAATCATATTAATTCCTCATTATAATAAAATTCTGTTTTTGATTGCTTTTCTGATAATTTTGATTAAAACATTCAGTCAAATATCACGTTGCAAATGATTCCAACTGCATCTGCTCAAGTAAATGTTTTAGTGCTCCGCCACAGGTATCACCGAGAGTATTTATACTTTCATCGGATAAGTGAGTAAAATCATAAACACATTTCACCTGTTGCTTATATTCGCCGTTAAGAAAGGGAACAAGTAGTTTTGATGTAATCTCCGCATCATACAAAGCATTATGTGCTTTCTTTGAATCAACTTCTATATCAAAATATTTAATAGCTTCACTTAAAGCCAGATGCTTGCCCCTGTTTGAAATATTCATAAGCCTTGGGAATACTTTTTGAAAATCAAGCCATCTTTTCATATTTTTCGGAAAAGGTATTTCTTTAAATTCGCACTCAATCTTGAGTTGAATCAAATCGTTATCGCTCCAGCTGTAAAGGCGCGTCTCTGAACCGTCTCCTATCCAAGTTTCAAAGTTCTTTAATGCGGTTTCGAACAATTCTGCATTCGTTGTGGAGGAAGATTTAATACCTGTCAATTTGTTTATGTATGGAGTTACCTGATAATTAAACTCAGGTTTCACAAAGCAATCAAAGGTATCCACGATTTCAAGGTATTCATTAAGCTTTAAAGCGCCGATTTCAATAATCTCCTGCCTTAGATTCTCATATGCATTCTTATGTTCTTTAGATACAGGGTTCATTTCCAAATCTAATACTATATGATAACTATACATTTTTATACCTCCTCGTTATTAATCAAGCAATGTCTTTGCAATTAAATCAACATCATATTTCTCACCGAATACGCTTGTGAAAAAGCCAATGTTTAGTTTTATTCTATCATCATATAAACCTGTTGGAATAGCATTGAGATATTCAGTTAATTCTCCGAGCCTTTTGAGTTTATTTACCGTTTCAATATTAACTTGTCCATCTACAAAAACAAAAATTGCAAGGTGGTGCTTTTGCGAAAGTGTTTTTATATAGTCATAAAGCAGAAAATCAACATCTTCTTCGGTACAATCTATTGTTATTGTATCAAATTCTACTTTACAGGTAAAGAGTTCCAAAATATAATCAAAGCTTTTTCTGAATATATCATCATTTGTTTTGTTTGTGACTCTTTCGATATAATCAATTATCCGACTTGTTACATAACTACTGTTTGTTTTCCTGATTTTCATATGCAAAATCACTTAAACACAAAAAGATTTAGAAAAAATAGTGAGCGAATTCCAATTGTTGACACAATCAAAACGAGAAATATAATCTTTCTTGTTTTTCTTTTTGATAAAGTAATCTGCAATTAAAATCACAGGTTCTCCGTCACTTATTAAATACGAATATAAAATTCTGAGCTGCATATTTGACTTCCGACATTTGAAAGTAAAAAACAGACCATGCTTATCGTATTTTACCTTATCATCATTGAAAATCCGATTAAAAGCTATCCCCTGCTCTTCATACATTTTGATTCTGTCGTAAAGCACATTTACAGAGCTGATTATTGCATTCCGAACTTCTTTAGATTCCTTGTTATAATCCTTTTTGTAGATATAAATTTTCATAAATTAAAACTCCCTTACAATTAAATTGTATCTTAATTGTAAGGGATTGATAGAACAGTATGTGACTTTTGTTTTTGTTTTAAATGATGCTTATTTTCAAAACAGTATTATTATAGTTATATTTATTAATATTATATATCAGTATTCAGGAAATGATAAAAACAAGTCTCAATAAATACCATATTAAATCTACTAAAAAACAAGTCAAACTGCTAAAGCCAGCTAATATTTCTTTCATCTCTATACTGCTATATTTTCCTTTTATAAATACATTCAAAGTTAGATTACTCACTTATCAGTTGTAATAATGGCTTTATAATATATCTATTTCGAACACATGGTGTCCTTACTGTACCATGTAAAGATCGATTATGAACACATCCACCAAGACAAATCGGGAAATATGTACATTCTTTACAACTTTCCACGGAACTAGGATATTCAAAAAATTTTTCGTCATCTATCCAATCTTTGGTGTTCAAGAATTCTTGAACACATGAATGCAAAGAACCATTTGGAGCAATTACTACTGTGTTAGATTTAGTTGCAAAACAACCACAAGTTTTGGGATAAGGAAAAGAATCAATTAAATTAATACATCCTGTCTTATTTAAAATCTTAAGTATATCATAAAATAATTTTTCTTTTTCTTCATCGCAAATATATGAATCTGTCATACAAAATTCAGGTGGAAACAAATAAGTAGGAAATAAATGAAAGTTTTGAAACGCAAAGAATGGCTCAATTGATTTTATTATGGCACTAAAGTCATCTTTATTATTGTTATCTAAATGTATTCTTAAATTTATATTAACATTTTTTTGCAACAATAGATATATATTATCAATAGTGGATTGGAAAGCACTCTTGCCATTTAAGCTGATATTTTTCCTTTTATTATGATCATCTTCAATACCATCTATAGTAATATGCGCAGATTTTAATTGCCACTCAAGCACAGCTTTATCAATTAAGTCCAGATTAAACAGAGTAGCATTTGTCGTGATTGATGATTCCCAATGTTTATCTTGTAAATTCACTTTAGCCTTAATAGTTTGAATGATACTATCAATCGCAGATACACACAAAAGAGGCTCTCCACCATACCAATCTAAAACAAATTCATCTGTATCTTTGATATTGGTAATCAAGTAATGGGTAACATCACTAATTGTTTTGACACTCATGGTTTGTTTACAGTAACCTTCTTCATAACAATAAAAGCACTTTGCATTACATGCTGTGGTAGGAATAATTGTAAAAAAACTAGGTTTTTCTTTATGCGTAGGTTTAATCTTTGAAAAATAATCAATAAATTCTTCTGTATTTTCAGGTACTAAAAATCCGTTTTTTATCAATTGAATTTTCTGTGAAACTGAAAAATTCTCAATCTTTTCTATATCTTTGGAAGTTTTTAGTATTGCTCCTGTCGCTGTATTAAATATAAAACGGTTTACACCCGACACTTCCTCAACATTATAAAACGAGGGGATATATTTAACTGCAGAAAGATAGTCCTTTTGAAACTTTCCTTCCCTCAATATTTTCAATACTATCACTTCTTTCTGGCAATAATCAAACCATGATTTGAACTGCCTAAAATAGAATGTTCCCTACATATAAGCCTATGGTAATTCATCCATACCGAAAATGCCTTTTCGTCTAAATTATTAACAACAGACTGGAAAGCAATACTTTGCCCATCTGTAGCTAAATGATCAATGATTTCAAGATTATTCATTTTTAATTTAGATTCAATATCATCAGGAGTGTAATAGTAATTATCTGTCCAGAAGCATAATTGATCATCTGAAGAGATAAATTTTTCTTTTACAATTTTTTCTACAAGTTCCGATTTTGCTCTATTAGCGTCGCCTCTAATTACACAAGGAAAAACAGAGTACGGACTTATATATGCAAATGCTATTATTCCATCTTTTTTTGTTACACGAGAACACTCGTTTATACAAGCGGCTTGCTCGTCCTCGGAAATCAGATGATATAGTGGTCCTAAACACAAAGTTAAATCAAATTCTTCTGAACGGAATCGGCTTAAATCCTTTGCATCGCCAACTACAGGTGTTAACTGTATATTTTCAGATACAGATATTTCATATAACCTATTAATGTGTTTAGGGACTATATCCAATGCAATAACTTCAGCACCCAGTTTTGCATACATTAATGAATATATTCCTACTCCGCAACCACAATCTAAAATTTTCATACCAGGAAAAAAATACTTTTCCAAGGATTCAACAGTAGAAATATACTCAACTCTTCTTGCCTGCGAACTTTGCAACCTATTTTCTTCGTCAATCTCATTATAAGAATTTATTAAATCAAAATGCATTTGTTTCCTCCCGTATTTAATACGCACATAAACACAATGTATCGCTTTTATTACTAAAAGTTTTACCTGTACAAGTGTCATAACACTCAAAATGGGTAAATCCACCTAATTTTAGTTCTTCTATCATTGATTCTAATGAAAAAGTTTGAATCCATGAATTCCACACTTTAATAGAATCATTAATTTTGGCTGCTTGTACTAACACCAGATTAATATCGTCATATCGATAAAATGCGTTCAATTCAATATATGGTTTTTCACACCAAAACCCACCGGATTCATAATAAGTCCAATCTCTTTCATCACTTCTGTTTTCATAATGCTTAGAAGTAAAAACCTCTATAACAACACATCCATTTGAAACAAGTGATTTCCTTATATTTTTTAATAGTTTAATTCTCTCATGCTGAGGGTAAAATGAATAAATACCATACAGTAATAAAATAATATCATAATGATTTTTAAAACACCAATCTCGAAAATCAGCCTGATAAAATTTAACCATATCGTCATTAGTATTATGTTTTTTAGCATATTCGATTTGATATGGTGAAACATCTATTCCTGTGTATAAAAAACCTTTTTTCATAAAAGGAGTTGCATATAAACCAGGGCCACACCCGATATCAAGTATGTTCACTGCATCCAAAAATTTTTCATTTATCCATTCTACTGTCTTATATATCGTTTCTAATTTACGACTTCCCGAATCGATGCTATAATTAAGATGCTTTTTCAAAACATTCCGCGCAATATACTCGTTATCCCAAAGATTCATATTTCCCGACGAAAAAGGGATAGGTTTCTTTAATAATTCAAGATTATAATCCATATATCTCTTTAGCCGCTCTCTTTATCAATTCTTCTGCCGCACCTTTAATTGAAGTGCATGCATGTTCCTTACCATATTTAAATTCTCTAAATTTACATCCGCCCTGACATAATGGTAGCAAAGCACATTTATTACACTCATCTTTAGTTATATAAGGATTTGAATAATATTCAGAAATCTCATTGGTTATACGTCCCGTGAAGACATTTCCACTTGCATATTCTTGGTGACCGAGTAATCTATGGCAATTGAAAATGTTTCCCATTGAATCAATTGTCAACGAGGATTCACAGCCGCCATAACAACTGGTAGGAATTGGTGTCAAATAATACTTTCGTAGAATGGCATCATACTCTGACCCTTCTTCCGTTGTTTTGTCATAATTTCCAAAGCTACAAAAGTCCTCTTCGGCATTAAGCAAAGAAATTAATGGATGTTCATTTCTGCGATTGAATGATTCAGTAATTGGTGGAATATCAGTTGAATCTATGGGAGCAAGATACACAAAGAAATTCACATTCGAACCAAATCGCTTTTTTAAGTATTCTACCGTTCTCACAGCTTTTTGATATTCAAGTGGATTAAAATTAATCCTGATACGCATATTAAGACCGACTGAAAGGCATCGCTCGATATTATCCATTACAATTTTAAACGGATTAACATCTGTATAGACATAATCTTTAATACGATTATATTCATCCTCCAAATCATCTATTGTGATTTGAATAACCTTAACATTCCATTTATTCAATGCTAATTCAACTATTTCATCATTTAACAAATAACCGTTTGTTATTATTTTAGAATCAAAATGAATATTGTTAGCGTGCAAAATATCCGCAATATATGTAATCGTATTAGGTTCCAACAAAGGCTCACCACCAAACCATTGAATAACCAAATGTTCTGGATCGTGATTTTTCACTATATAATCTGCTACTGCTTGAGCAGTATTATTATCCATTCTTTTTTGTACCGCGCCTTTTTCAAAGCAGTAGTAACACCTTGCGTTACAGCCTGTTGTAGGACAAACAATATAATAACTAGGAGCTGAATCATTTGCGCAAAGTGTTTGTATCCTTAATGATTCCAAAAAGTCTAGTTCATTTTGTGTATCTGAAATTAAAAAACCCATATCATATAGTTCTTTTACTTCATCAGCATATTTTTCGTACTGTTCTTTTTCAAAAATATCACTATACATTTTTTCATCAATTTCAATGATAGATGTAGTAATTGTGGAGTACATTAATACTGATCTCTCAGATAATCCGGGTTGCTTAATAATAAAGTTAGATTTTTTCATACTTACCTCATAAAAGTAGAAATATAAATGGGACACTGTACTAACAATTTTATTTAAACTGCTAGTACAGTGCCTGTGGCATAGCTACTTACCAAGCTTGATTCGATGACTTCAATCAGCCATCACTGCAACGGCAAAGGCAACTACTAGCTGTTTCGTTGGCTACGAACTTTTCAGCTGCAGTCTTCTCAAGCTGTTTGATAGCAGTTTCAGCAGAAACCTTACGAATAACCTTCACTATATTTCGCCTCCTTAGCTTTTGATTTTATATACAACGCATTAAAATAAATGCACTGTATTTGTAAATTTTTTATCCCTTGTAAGAAAGACATCCCTGTCTTTCTCTCGGATAATAGTAGTGTCCATAATGACTGCAATATTGCCTGCCGTTTGAATCTCTGTCGTATGGATTCCAATAGATACAGCCGTCTGCACAGTTATGTCCGCACATCTTTCCGCAAGGGAGTTTTATTTCATACCTCTTACTTTTATCATTCATCTGTTTTCACCTCCATTTATTAACTGTTTTAATTTTATCCTACTAAATTATAATCCTGTGGTTTTACTTTTTTTTAGATTTTCATATTTCTATATCATTACGATTCAGCAATAAGCATCTACATTACAACTACTCAATGGAAGAATTATACATTTACCTTTTCTAATCAAGGTAAATACAAATCAATGTACAATATAATTTGGAAACACACTAAATTTTTGCCAAAGAGGCATTTTTATATGCTATGTCGTCAGTTACTTCTTTTATTACATGAATAAAATCAGGGAATTTAATCTCAGCGTTTTCATCGCTTAATTCAATTTCTACAATGTCCTTATCATTCCAGAACGGATATACATCAATCTCAAAATATTGATTTTCATATGTAAGCAGTAGGGGGCTTTGCTGATTTGTCGTCTTGAGGTATCAGCATTCATCAGAAGCGTCAGATATTCGTCCTTTGATAATCGCTTTTCAATCTCTACACGCTTAAGTCCACTAATAATATGTTTAGTTGTTTTATAATAAACATAGTGACCGTTCTCCCCTCGTTGTCTGACACGAACTTCATCATCAGAGAAATTTAAATAAGTCTGAATAATTTCAATACATTGGCAATTAGCCAGTGAATTCAAAATACTGATGTCAGGATATTCAATCAAAAACTTCCGCTCAATTTCAAACGGTTCAGGCTCACCGAGAAATGAAGAAATCTCAGAAAATAAGTGCTTCATCTTACCGTCAAAATCAGTTGCATTGTCAATCGCTATAAAATGTGGGTGTCCTGTCCAAGCTGCAATCAATTTATCATCAAGTTCTGCTGTTTCGGTTCGGGCAGAATTGTTAGCCGTGGTATAAAACTCTTCGGCGCCTTTTGCCGCAGTAACAAGATGGAATACAGCATCGTAATTATCTCTCAACTCAACCTCGTTTGATGAAAGAGAATTGACTACATTTTCAAATTCTTTTGCGTTCATATATGCTTTGTTATCAATAATTCCTCTGTCACAAACTATCAATATTTTTTCATCTTTCATAGTTGCTGCCGCAGCTTGAAAAATTCTTTCTTTTTCAAGTTGCAGCATCATCTGACATCTCTGATAGTCAGTATTAGTCTCGCAAGTCCACGGAGCTACTCCACCCGTTATAAGCTCTGTGGCTGTTTCGGATACAAACAGCACTCTATATCCCAATTCCGAGAAATAACTCTGAATACGACTCATTGCAGTAGATTTTCCTGCACAAGGTCCGCCTGTAATTACAATTTTAGTAATTTCTTTTTTCATAATCTGCTTCTTGCATTTTTATTATTTATAATTGACATATTTCATTAGCAAACTACTTTTAACTTTCTTGCAAAATTTCAATTGCCTTTTTGTATTTTTCCACTCTTTCAAGTGCCTTATCATCAATCTTGTCAAGTCTTGACAGGTCGCTGTTATGCTTCAAATCCGCTAACTTTACTTTTTGGGCTATTGGATTATTTTTGATTTCTATAACATAATCAAGATACGGCATGCTGTCACTGTGCGTCATCTGTTTAATAGCATTGATGACCTCTTTCGGAAAACCCTCTGCTCTTAAATCTTCAATCGTTATATCCGTATTCTCAACAACATCATGCAGTAACGCTACGCAAACGGAGTATTCATCATCCATTTGCTCAGCTAAATGAAACGAATGAAAAACATAAGGCATACCGCTTTTATGCACTTGGTTTTTGTGAGCATTGAAAGAAATTTTCAACGCTTTCTTTGTCAAATCAGTATATATCATAATTCTGCCTCCTTAATAACTACGCTGTCTTTCTCAATACAAATCCTGTGGTTTTCCCTAATTGCCTTATAGGAGATAATATGAGATTTTGGGATTACAATCGGAAAATACAATTTCATTACACTGTCGGGCATACTATCAAAAACGGTTTTTATGTATTCAATATCATCTCCCGACAGTGTTTCTTGTCCGATTGGATGACTGTGAAACATACCGACAAATTCAATACCGGAGCTATTCCATTTTTCTATAACAGAATTCAGCTTTTCTACATTCGGAACATAAACAGCAGATTCTCTTTGTACTGTCCCGCTGTCAAATTCTGCAAAGCAGATAATCCCGTTTTGTTGTCCTATTATTCCGCCTGTTTCGGGAGGAACAACAGGAGTGTATTTTAAAATTTCATCATATATTATCTTTTGAATTTTCATATTTCATAATAACATTATTTAACCGAAATACATTTTTTGTAATAGCTTTCAAGAAAAGCGAAAATATCGGATTTTACCCGCAAAATATACTTATTCATTACTTGTATACTTGTCGGAATGAGTTTATCGGAAGGAATCTTTACTTTATAAATTACAGAATTATTTTTAAATAAAAATAGTTTATTTATTTTGCCGTTCATTATCTCCTTGACATTTTTTCCGTCTATATTTTTTAAATTACAGCTTAATTCAATACTATTATCGACACTATAAAAATCAAGAATTGCAATTTCCGTGATTTTGCCGTGCAGGTCGCTTTCAAAATCAAAACCTATTTCAATTTTCCCCTCTGTCCTTGAAAATCCTATTATGTAATAATATTCACTCTTCACCATTGTCAACAGCAGTATTGTGTTATTGAATGATTCTCTTACTGCCAACGGTTTATCCGTTTTGTAAAACTCTTTATTATCCATTTTCATCCTCCGTTTCAAACATATTATATAATGTTGATGAAGAAAAATGGAATTTTGATTTATTCCTCAAATTTCGGCTCATTTATAAATGAATACTCTATAATATTTTCAAACATTTCAAAGGGATTTGAGGAAAGCAAAGAAAGCAGGACAAGATTTTCAAAGCGGTTTGCAGGGTACAATCTTGACATACCACAGCGCACGAGCATTGAATTACATTCGTCAATAAAATCTCTGTAATCACTTTGCAGGTAACTGCCCTTATCAATCAAGTCAAGCGAAAAAACATAGAATCTCATAAACACAAGGTCTTTTCTCGTTACAGGCTTTATCTGTTTTCTTATGTCGTCAAGCCTGTCGCTCACAAGCATATTCATTGTAATTTCCTTGGGCAGTGTGGTGGTCTGAACTTTTTTGCTTTTCTGTCCTGCTTCGCCGTTACTGATACTTATAAAATCATTGCTTATTATATTCTTGCCGTCCTTATTACGTTTAGAGTTTGCCCTTGGGTAAAAGTACATCATAGCTTTTGCAAGCTGCTCCGAGTTTTTCGTGTCCTGCAATACGATAGCTCTGTCAATTCTTTCTTTTTGCTGCGTCAGTTTCTCTGGTGTTGAAGCATCTTCACCGGAGAGATATTCGTCATTTGATAAAAGCTGAAACTTTGTTTTTTTCAAAGCCTTATGATATAAAATCATAAATTCATTGTAGGCGGTCTGAGAATATCCCGCAAAATTCGGAATATTGGAGATAAGAAATGCAATCAGCTCTTCTTCGGTTTTAATTTCGTTTTCAAAAGAAGCTCTTGCAAAAACAGTGTAATCTTCTTTTTGAGAATTATTATCAATTGGATTTTTCTTTACCGCTTTGCTAAATTTTGCTTGTATCCTCAGATAATTGGGATATGAATTTATATTCTCATCAGACTGACAGAAAAGTGCAACTATTTCCTCGGGATCACGGTAGTTATAGGTTTGTTCAGCAAGCACATCTGTTAAAAACTTTTTCATTTCTTCTGCTTTCATATGCAGCGCAAAGCTAAGAAGAAACATCTTGGAGCGCACACAAGATGTTGTGGAACGCAGCAATCTTCTTATTTCTGGCTTAGGTATTTCAAGCAAAAGTTCGCCTGATTCTGATGTGTTATATTTTTCGTTGATTGCTTGGAATATCTCAATGTATTCTTTTACATCGTCATTCTGCAAATCATAGTTTTCAGATTGATAATCTTTCAGAAAGTATTTATTCCCATTAAAAAGTTCAATGGAATAGCCTCCGTCACAAGGCTTGCCAAACTTATTACAAATATAACGTCTGAGCGCAGTTCCCAAAGGCATAGAATATCTAATATCTTTTAGATATTCTATTAGTTCCGGTTCTCTTTCCTCCAACGCTGATATATCTTCCTCTATTTCGTAGATCCTGTCTAACCCCCAATCAGTTATTTTAGTTTCCAGCATTTGTGTGTAATTATCTTTATACATTCCACTCATAAAATTAGACCTCCTAATCGTCATCGCTCACGCTATCTACCATTCGTTTGATTAAATCATCCATTTGCTGATCTTCTGCCTGCTTTATATTAGTGCATACCAATTCATATAATGGATTCGCTTGTTCTTCAAGTTCATCAAGCAAAACTTTTGCTTCCTTAAAATAGTCAATAGCAGTTCTCAAATCCTCTTTTAAGTCCATGAATGCAACTCCAACAAAATTTAACTGGCTTGCTTGAATGACTGATTTTTCAATTTTTGCCTTCTTAATTAGTTTTCGTGTCATTTCTAAAAACTCAAAGGCATCAAGATAACCACAATACTTGAATACCCCGGATACTTTTTGCAAATAATCTATACGCTCAATGCTTTTTTTTCCGTATTTCTTTGCAAAACTTTTATCTTCTTCAAGTGCAAAGTTGTATGCGTTTTGTCCTTTATCGCTGGCTAACAAGCCCAACACTATGCCTGTGCAAATATAAACTTCTGTAGAATAGTCACTTTCATTAATTTTATCAATCTTCTCGTATAGATCAAGAAGTAATGATAAGTTTTCTTCATATCTGTGTTGACTTGAATAAACAAGCGAAAGGTTGTATTTAGCTGTTATATATTCTATTGATTCACTAAATTCATTAGCTTCATAAAAATTAATCGCTGACAGTATAAATCTTTCAGCTGTATCAGAATCATCCAAATTTTGGCGGATCCAACCGTAGTTTTGACAAATCAGAGCTTCCATATAGTTGGAAGGATTAATTATTTCAGGTTGTATCTCCAAAAGAATTTTATAATACTTTTCTGCTTTTGCATACTCATCCTTTTTGTAATGGACAAGTGCTATATTATTGTAGAGTAACAGATTAACTTTTGGAGATAGGCTGTACTTCTCCGCTATCTCATTACACTTTTCAAAGTCCTTGTCCGCTTCTTCATAATCGTTTAGATAAGTATTATATACACCTCTATCCTGATAGCAAGAAAGCAAATTGAAACTAAGTTTATTTTCAAACAAACTTATGGCTTTATCTATGTAATATAATGCTTTCTTATTATCCTTTTTTCTTGACTTAACACGAGCAAGTAATCTGTAATAAATAACTAAATATGCTTTTGCATATTCTAAAGTTGTTAAGCCATCAATTAGTTCTTTAACTCTATCTAAATCATACTCTGCTTTTTCTATTTCGCCTTTACGCTCATGGTACACTAAAAGTACTTCAAAAGCTATAATTTTACTTAAGCGGTCAACATTCTTTGTGTTGATTACCTTGTTAGATAGAGCAATCATCTCGTCATAGAATCCCAATTCAAGATACACTAAACCTACACTACGGATAATGTCAGAAAGATAATCAGCACCGGAATATCTTGTCAAGTCCAGTCCTTTTGCAATTTCCCCGGCAGCATAAAAACCACCTAATGCAACATTAGCTGAAATCAGATCCATTTTTGCTTTTGCATAAGCATAAGACTGTTCTTGATGCTGCCCTTCACAGATTTGTATCGCGCGTTCTGCAAGTTCTATTCCATACGGAAAGTTTGCGTTATCCAGCATTTGAAAGGAAAGAACAGAAAGAAATCCTGCCATCTCTAAGGAATCGCTACCATAAGTGCTTTCGATAAAAGTCATGTTCTCAGCTATCTGTCTGTTAGCTTCTGCTTCTTCATGGTTTAGTAAAGAGTAAACCCATCTGTACTGAGCTATATCTTTGTAAAAAGGTGATTCCTCGCCAAGTTCTTCTCTTAATTCTGATAGTAATTTTTCATATTCCTGTCGGGCCTCAGAAAATTCCCCTAAATCCAACTTATGCGATAATACATCCTCGAATGACGGTTCTTCAACTTCTTGAGGTGATGTTTCATACTGTGTCAACAAAGATGAATAGTATTCTACATCATCCTGATGACCTAATTCGTCTGATAGTTTTATTATATCTTTAATAACTCCATCAGCAAATTCAAGATTATGTTCAACAATATGGTTTAAGAGCTTTTTGTATTGTTCGACAGCTCTTTCTAATTCGTTGTTATTTGCATAGCATTCCGCTATTCCTAATATTGCATCACTAATGTCGTTATAAAAATCCTCATCAGGTTCTTCGTTAATATAAAGACTTTCTGCAACATTTATAGCTTCGCCATAATAATAGATTGCCTTAGAGTTAGAACCAAATCTTGCTTCATAATCTCCCAATTTGTTGTAAACAACCGGAAGATCGCCATAATCACCTACTGACTCTAAGTTCATTAAGGCTTTTTGGAGATGCTTTTCTGCTTCTTTGGGTCTGTATAAGGAGAGATAAATCGAACCCAAGAGATATGCAATAATTGCCTGTGCTTCTTCCTTTTCAGTCTTATATCTTCTATCAAGATGTTTAGCAGTAGCCAAAGCTTTTTGTAAAACAGATATATGGCTTGTTTCATCTTCATAGCATTGGTTTTGCAAGTGTTCCGAAAGTTTATAATAGCTTTCTTTCTTTTTAAGATTTTGTTCCGAGATGACATCAGACACAATCGAATGCAAGGAAATGAAGTTATCATTGTTTTCTATCCAGCCTTGACCGATTAAAGTGATAATGATTTCTTGATTAATAGATTTTTCGTTGCAGGCTTCTATAAATTCATCTTCTTGAATACCATAAACAGATATTAGTGTCATATTCAATAATGTCTCTTTTTCAACATCTGCAAGTGCGCTAATACTGAATACAGTGTATAGATGATTGTTTATTTTGTTATAAACCTCAATATCCTCATCAGAATAATCGTATTCATAAAACACTCTTGTATCTATCGTATTAAGCTCCTGCTCATTCAACTTTTGAATAATCGTGCTAATACTGATAGCTGTTCTTTTAATGAGCTTTGCAATCAACACAAGCAGTAAGGTGTTCTGTTGTATCTTTGCTACTAAATGTCCTATTTCTTCATCTGCCGAAGGCGTTTTTACAATATTCGTATGCAAATAGAATAATCTTCTGCTATCCTCTAGCGATAAAGGAGGTAGAGGTAGAACTTTGTCCTCATAGTAATCAGTCGCCGGCATACAGCGAGTTGTAAAGATTACTTTAAAGCTATTACCATTAGTAGGAAGAAACTCTCGCAAATATTTATCGTAGGTTACATTGAAATTGTCGATTATTATCAATGTATTTGAATCACATTGATGTAGAATTTTATTCTTTGTTTTGAACAGTTCATCTATATTGTCGTAATCTTCATCGTTTATTCCGCTAATTGGTATAGCGGCAACTAACGCTTTTATGGAATCGACATATTTACAAAACTGTATTGTATGATAATTGCTTTTATAAACATCAACATACATCTTTGTAGTTTCTGATTTTCCCAATCCTCCCATGCCTTTTATGAAAACAAAGCCGTCCTCTGCTAATCTTTTATGAATATCAAATAATTCTTCCCTGCGTTTAATACAAATCTTTGTCGGTTGCCAAACAGGAAGATTGAGCAGATAAGGCTTCTTATTATCAAGACTTGACAGAATAAGGTTAAGTTGTTTCAAAAGTGCTTTTGTGCTTTTGTATCTTCGTCTTACAGAAATTTGCAAGGTGTTGAGTAGCAATTTTTCTATTTCGTATTTTGTTTTTGGTGAAACACCATTCATTAAAGGGACTTCATCAAAATCGAATTCTGAATCATGTTCCATCTGTTTAGGAGAAGGAGCCTTTCCGAACAGCTTAAAATAAAACATTGCTCCTATCTCAAAAATATCTGTCGCAATGCCGATTTTATTTACTTCTCGTCCCGCTAACTCTGGGACATAATATATTCTTGGGTTAGGAATATATGTTACTTTCCCTTTTCTTAAATCATCTACACTTAATAAGCTGTCATAGTCAAACAGCTTAATCAGTTCTGTTACTTCATCAAGAACAAATATATTTTCAGGTTTTAAATCACAATGGACAAATCCTGCGTTATGATACATCTCTACTGCCTTTGTTACGGAAATCATCAGCTTAACAAGCGAGAATATGCTATTGTCCTCCATCATATCATAGCCTTTTCCGTAATCATAAGAAGAAAGAGTGTATAAGGTATTATTACCTTCATACAAGCCGAGTTGTACAGGATGAAAGTTTGAAGCAGCCTCATTTTCAGCAATATAGTTATTGATAAATCTATATGTTTCTCGAAAATCTTTTAACCCGTATTCAAATCTTTGCTTCTGATCATCGGGGATAATAATGGAGTTGTCTGTGTTTCTACTGACGTCACCTAAATATGCAGGACAATACTCCTTTAGTATTCCTCTGTGACGAATATTATCTGCTTCAAAAAACGAAACAACATAAGCTACACAGCTACCGCCTTCGCCTTTTTTGTATTCTATTGAGAACTCTCTTGTATTCGCACCAGCGCGAAGTGTCAGTTTTGAATTTGAATTTAATACTCTTGACATAATACGCTCACCTAAAAATTCAACTAAACAGCAATAGCCTTTACCATATATACTACATGGTAAAGGCGAAAAGTCAATGTATGTTCTTTTCTAATTGCTTAACTTTTACGATTTCCGAGATCCATTGGAACAGCTTAATCGGCAACGCAATCAACCCTACAAAGTATGCGATGATTAGTTTTACCAAAAAATAAACTGCCCAGCCGATCCAAGACATCCATACGAACATTGCAGGCGTAATCTTGTTAAGAAAACACCAGCCATAAGGAATTCCGGCAAGCAATATGCCAGCGGGATTTTTGATAACAACAATGCCAACAATCATCAGAACAACGCTGATAGCAATATTTTTAATCATTTCTGTTTTAATTGTTGATACATGCTCTCTTGCACAACTCATACAAGTCGGCGGATGAAATGCTGCATCCTCTTCCATTGTTAACTGTCTTCCGCATTTGCTGCATCTGTTTACTGAATATTCTGACATTTCATGTTCCTCCTTAATTGAACAAGATTTTTATTACAGTTCTGATTATAAGGCATTTATTTCTGAAAAATGTGGAAATTGTTTTTTGATATTTTCACATTGTATCATCTAATGAAATATCAGATATCCAAACTGTGTTGTACGTTTCAGACTTTATTCTTTTTGCCATATATTTGGGTACAAAAAATTTTAATATTGTCTTTAATAGTGTTTTCCAAATCAATTGAATGAAAATTCGACTGCGGATATCACACCATTACATAATTTTGTTTTCATCAGAAAAAACTATCTGATATTAATCGGTATTCCATCACCTATTCACACCCACTCCAAAAATATTATTGAATGTAAGCCTTTCAAACAATAAGTAGCAGTTTTTTATTGTTTTTCTAAACTCTAATACAGATACGGTGTTGTAACCCCAAAAATAGCATCAAGCATTATTTCAGCGTTAATATCACCGAGTCCTAAGCCCTTCTCAACAGAGAAAACTGCACATTGTTCAAAGTTCTCAGAAATATCATCCCACGGATAACATCCTTCAGGAGCAAATATAAAGAGACGTCTTGCTCTTTTGTCCATATAAAAGGTTCTTTCTGTATTACCATCTAATGGTTGCGAACCATTTCAAGCCATCAGTAATTCTTTGTAACTCTCAGGCATTCCATGTGGATAATTATTTGATTCGTACAATTTAGACTCTTCAAATGTGTGAGCAGCGGCATCAGTACATAATATGATAACATGCCTTGTGCTCTGTGTGTTTATATCATTTATCTTTATCCAATCGCTTTTCATTGCCAACACCAGAGCTTCAAGGGAGCTTTCAGGATCGTCTCCGCCACCTTTTGCCTCCAATGCACTCAACACATCTAAAAGCTCGTTAGTTTGTGATGGCAGAATGAAAAAATCAGAGGTTTTCAACCAATATTTTCCATCACAATAAACATCACGAAATGCTATTATTTTTACACTTAAAGAAGCCATTTTTTATTATAATATTCTGAATAATATCTTTCGAATCTGTTATATAAGTTAGCAATTACTTCTCTGATACTTCTCAATAAAGGATCCATACCACCGGTAATATCGAGGCAAAAAACAAAATCGCAAAAATATTCAATTGGTTTAATTGTTTGCTCAGTTACAGACTGTTTTTTTGAGATTGATATATCACATATATCGTCGTTCTCTAACTCTTTGATTAAAGGCAAGAAAGCATCCATATTTATACTCCTTTATTATAGAATAAAAATTTCTCTCGAATGACCATGCAATACGGTTTGAAAAACTATAAATCAGGATATATCCCTTCTATTTTTCATACAAGGAAAACACAGCTTGATCCTCATTTAGAGAATATCTAACCGAACCATAATGCCATCTATTTTTTTGAGCTACTCTTAAAAATGTATTCCAAATATAATCCATTGCCATTTCTTTGTTTGAAGAAATAAAATCGTATTTAAGGTATATTGCTCTGTATTTAGGATACTGCCTTTCTATTATTCTTATTAAATCATTATCGTTATGAGCAAACGAATTTGAAATATTAAAATAATTGTATAGGCGACTATTGCATTTTGGATATATCTGTCTGTCCCATATTCTATTTTTTAAGTCCAGATCACTCAAGCAGAAATAGTCATATATCATATTGTGATTTTCATTTTGACGAAGTAAATCCCAAGTTACATCAAAATGATAACATTCTGTTCCAATCTTAACAATGTTCCACGCATGAGCGCCACCATCGGCTTCTCCGTCAACAACAGTAGATCTAATACCCAATTTTTTAAGCAGATATGAGAATCCGTAGGCTATTCCTTCGCATACTGCTTCGTTATTGACAATGGCTCCATAAGCGGTATGTGAAACACAAGAATCAGAGCCGTAAGATTTTTTATATGTAATATGCTTAATAAAATAGTCGTGTATGGTTAAAACCTTTTTAATATCGGAAACCTTTACATCAATTATCTCATCTATTATTTGTTCAGCTTTTCTTTGCAAAATATTACCCATTCTGCTATTCTGAAAAGCTTGATTTAGTCTTACTATAGTTTTACAACCTTGATGTGCAAAGCTACAACTACAGACATCATAGTTACATAATTCTGGGTTTTCAGCTATGACCAACTTTATATAATAAATGATATTATTACTATTTACGACTGTTGGTAATATAACATCGTTTTTTCCTCTTTGCATAGCATCAAGAAAAAGATTATATATTACTCTCTGTCCTTTAGTTAGTGTTATTAAAGGACTGAAATCTTTATCAAGCTTGTCCATAACCTTTTGTTACATGCTTATAGTCAGTAATAACGCCACCAGATAATTCGCCTTCTTCGTTACAATATGCACACTTAAAATGGCTTTGACCTGATTTAAGGCAAGTTAATCTACCGCATCTTCCGTGCCTTACAAAATCCGTATTTCCACAGTACGGACACTTGTACTGTGGACCGGTTCTTGAGTTAGAAATATCTACTGATGATGGACCTCCACCTACCTGCTGTCCGGCAGGAATAGATGTAACTCCTCTGGTGAGTACCCATCTGTCATCAGCAGCGAGGTCATATCTCGCATAAAATGTTCGGTTTGTATTTACACATCTTATTTCTACAAAGAATAAATTTTCCATGATAATCTCCTTTAACCAATTAAGAATGAAAGAATAAAATATAAAATTGAATACCAAATAACAGACGGAATAGCGCTTGAGATTGAATAAACTACATCAGTTTTCTTCTTCATGATTTTCAGTATCACCTCAACAACGATGCTGATAAAAATCATTATTGCCCAAATTGTCGCAAAGGAAAGTAAAGTACCGGAAAACACATCTCCCGGCTTAACTCCTTTTGGAACTATTGCGGACGATGAGCAGAGCAGCCAATCAATCAACATAAAACCTGTTCCTGTCCAGAAACAGTATCTTGCGTATGTAGCTATTGTAGTAAACAAAGTTAATTCTGTATTTACTTTTGAATTCTTGCCGTCCTTTGCTTTTGAATATATAGTCAAACAGAAAGATGTAAAAAAGACTAATAGCGCGAGTATATTGGAAATATAAAATAGTACAAGTAAAATCTGATACATTACTTATCCTCCTTAGAGTCCTTTTGTTCTACACCAATAAAATTCAGAAAATTATCTATAGGATGAAAATTCTGTGATAGGTATAGAAATTCTTCACGAATGTTATTTGCGAAGTGAGGGATCTTCTGCTTCGTTATCTTGCTTTCATTTTCTTTTGAGCTGTCAGCCTCTTTAGAATCCTGTTTTGCATCATCTTTTGATACATCCGCAGCAGTTTTTTCAACTTCAATTATATCCATGTGGGCATCAAATTCTGTGCTTATATTTTGTCCAGGATTCTTAAAGACGTTCTCAAAATTCAAATTAGAGGAATTAACTATGCAGATTATGATTGCCGCAACTGTTACAACTCCGATCAAAGCCCTCATAACAATACTTGGAATTCTGCAAGACTGTTTAATGATGTTGGATGTTCTTCTTCTATCTTCCAACAACTTACGCTGTCTTTCTTCCTCCATTTTTCTTAATCGTTCTTCAAGCCTGCGTTTTCTTTCTGCTTCTTCTTGCTTCTTTCTCCTAATGCGTTCTGCTTCTTTACGCTCCTTTTCTAATTTTATATCTCTCTGGATTCTGCGTTCTTCAAAATCAGATATAGCAGCTCCGCAGGTTTCGCAAATCTTAGTTTGTGAATAATCATTGATTTCATCACAATCACTACATTTCCAATAAAAGCGCATTTATCAAATCACCCTTATTTTTACAATACCCATTTTCAATGCTTGCTTTTTTGTCTTAAAAGTTTTCCTTCCATCAAACATTACGACTTTAACAAGATTACTTGAAATGATTTCCGCACTGCTTATTCCTCTTGGTAAAGGATCTTCAATTTCCATTTCCCCGATAGGAATAGAAAAGGTTTTCTTTTTCAAGTTTTTCATTTCATTGGCAAGCCTTACTGTTAAAACGTCAACCTGATTCTGATCCATCTCACTTAAATTTTGTTTTATATAACCGCATATCAAATTAATTTTCTTTACAACAGTATCCGGCTCAAAAAAATCCAAATCGTCAGGAACACTTACCATCAGTTTTCTCAACTTGGAAAAATCCACTTTTGGATGCTCCGAAACAGTCGAATTTCCTCCGCCTTTACTCTGCCAATCATTCTTTTTTGTGTATGACTGTGCTTTGATTGCTTCAAAAACCTCATTCATTGCTGGTCTTTTTTCCGGTTCTCTTTGCAGCATATCATCAATGAGTGCCTTTAACCAATCAGGAATACGACTGTCGTATTCATATTCCTCTCTGGAAAGAACAGCTTTATAGAAGGCTTTGTCAGTACCTAAGCCATTGTATTTCGGCATACTGCCTGCCCAAAACTCATGAAACATAAGACCGGATGCAAATACATCTACAGCACAAGTCAATCTATTTCGAAGTTCTTTATACTCTTTATTGTTTCTTTTTGGATCAGTAACGATATATGCAGCCAACTCAGGACTTTTATAATCCTCAGTTGATTTTGTTAGGCTCGGACTTAAAGGCTCTTCGGAAAAATAGGAATCATCAAAATCAATTAGCTTTGCAACATATCTATCGCTATCGCTCTTATCAATCAATACATTATCCGGCTTAATATCCCCATGTATAATGCTCATTCTATGTACTCTGCTCAAAGCAGATGAATAAGTTTTTAAAATAAATAGTTTTTCAGAATCTGATAGTCTTGCTATATCTTTTACGGAAGCCTTTTTTATATCAACCCAATGTGAAACTTGATAATAGGTTGCCTTTTCTCTGAAAATCTCTGTTGGAAAGCGACAGTTTCCTGTTCCGTTTCCTAACTGACGCAATGCCTCAAGAACGCGAGTTCTCATTGAATACCATTCGTTACATTCTGCCTTTTTACTTCCATCCGGATCTGTTCCTTCAACATGTGGGTACTTGGGTTCTTTGAATTTCTTTAGAAAAAACTTTTTTCCATCTTTGGTAGCCTCATACCAGGTTCCATTTGGTGAATCATGTGATTTTCTTGTATCAAAAGAATACCCTTTAACATTTTTAATCATTTATCTCACCCCATCACATAATGATTTTTCAAACAACTCATAGCTTGCTTTGTACTCAAGCCAAAGTGAGTATTTTTGTTTGACATATTTTAAAGATTCATCTTCTAAATACTGGTATTCCTTTTGGTATTCGATCAGCTTATCATATAGTTCAGGGTTACATACTCGCTTGATACCGAACATTTCACAGATCCTATTAACAAGGTCTTGTCCGTTGTTCTGATAATAGCTTTCAAATAATTTAAGTTTATCTTTGTCGCCAAAAGGTTCAAAAGATTCCACAGTAGCAATAAGTGCTACACATTGGTCAAAAAGCCTACACGATTCTTGATATTGAACAATTCTTCTGTATTGTGAAAAGCTGCTTTGCCAAGCATTAGTAAAAGCGTCATCTATGGTTCTTTCATCGATTTCCACGGGTTCAGCCACCACTTGTGTTCTTAGACTTCTTAATCTGTTTTCAGAATTAATTAAGCTGTTAATTTGACTCCAAAAGCGATGATATCTGCGCGAAAACTCTAAATGAGCATTCGTGTCAAATATTTGTTGTGGTGTTGCATTTTTTATATATTCAAACTGAGCATCCAAGTCATTCAAACTTTGTGTATAAACATCCAATATTCTTTGATACTTCTGTTCTTCTGAATATAAATCATTTGCAGGGTTGTATACCAAAGGTATTGGGATTCTGCGTCTGCTTGAGTATATATTATTGCTTTGATTCATCAAGGTGAAAGCTTTAGAAAACTCCTCCCTTAGTTTATCGTAAACCTCATCCTTTTCTTCTTGTTTTTTCTTATTGGTTTCTTCTCTTTTTTCTTCTTGATCAGATAATCTTTTGAGGAAGTCCTTAAAGCTTTCATCAGATAGAATAAAATTCCATATATCTTTTTCTGAATCAGCAATCGGTTTGTCAAACAAATATTTGTTGATAAGTTTTTTTACTCTGGTAAGCAAATCGGTATTTATCTGCCTGTCACATGAAATAATCTGTTGTTTTAATTCTTTTAATTCTAAATCATATTTTCCATCAATCTTTTTTGATTCTTTGTCTATTGAATCAAAAGGTTTGATATATTTTGTTTCTATTTCTCTTGCACGAGTTTTCAGATCTTTCCTAAGAGCAGTATCATCTTGACAACCGATAACTGCACCTGCCATACTGCAATCATCTTGCAATTTTGAACGACTTGCAATAAAATCTCCGAGCTTTTCGCCAAAAGCACCGCTTTTGACGCTTTCTGTAGTAAACCAGGCATTAAAAGCGGCGTCTAATAAATACTCCACCTCCATAGGAGATGAAAAATAATCATAGCATCCATCAGAACAAACGAACAAAACACAAGGCGTTTTCAATGTATAGCATCTAAAATTGAGAGTAAAATCTCTATCCTGACAGATATTGTTATTTACTATGGTTGCCTTTTCAAACGCATCCACATCATCATCAACATCATCTTTAGATAACTGCTGCAGACCATTTTGAGGGGTTAATACAAATGCTCTTGTATCGCCTGCAGATATAACAACAACATCTACACCATCATCGTTCACCTTGAATAGCATAGACGATAATGTGCTAGGTAGTAATTTAATGGATTTTCCTTTAATAGTTTTGACCAACTTATGCTTATCGACAAATTCGTCTAATTGCTTTTTTATTGTTGCTTTCAGCTCATCGACAATACGACTAAGAGCTTCCTTGTTTTTCAAGTTTTCTAAAATCACATCGTAGTTTTCTTTATAATATTCACTACATATCTGTGATAAGAGTCGAGAGCCGTAATATGCGCTTGTATGTGTTTCGCCGTTTATAGTGTGTTTGTTCTGCCCTCCGGCACCTAAACCATCACAAACAACTAAATACTTTTCGTCTGAAACAGCAGGAGCATCCTCGTTATGTAATGGTATATCAAATTTATAGTTAATTACTGTATTCATATAGTGCCCCCAATTGTGTTAATAATAACCTCATTGGCTATATCAATACCACCACCGCCTTTTTCCATTGGCAAAAATACAGCGTTTTCCAAATCTTCTGACATCTCGTTCCAAGGATACAGATCATCAGGAGCAAAAACTACCAATCTTTTAGCGCGTTTATCCATAGCATAAATATTTCTATTGTCGCCTAAAGCACCCTGACCTTGCCATGCCCTAATAAATTCTTCGTAGCTTCTAAGCATATTTTTGGGATAATACTGATCTGTGCCTTCTCGGGATTGTTCAAATCTATGAGCAGCATCATCAGTAAACAGAACAATGACGTGTCTTGCGCGCTGTGTGCTTAAATCATTTATCTTTACCCAATCAGTACGCATTGCAAGAGCAAGTGCTTCTAAACTGTTTTCAGGATCATCGCCACCGCCTTTTGCTTGAAGCGAGTTTACAAAGCTCTTAAAACTGCTGTTTTGTTCAGGCAGCTTAAAGAACTCTGATTCTATTAGCGAACAGCTTCCATCACAATAAAAATCACGAAAAGCTATTACTTTTGCTCTCATCTGTTTAACTTCTCTGTGGGCTTTTTCTAACATAAAAGGAACAAGGCTGTCATACAATGAAAGTGTAAATCCCTTAACCTTATTTATTGTCGGTTGCATACTCTGTGTGACATCAATACAGAATACTATATCCATATAAGTATCAATGTTTTTCATCCCGGCATCAAGTGCATCTTGCTTGACTTTTTTAACCGATGCTTGTGGGGCATTTTGTTTAGCCTCTTCTTTATCTAAAGCATCAAGTAAACTTTTAAAATCATCCATTGATTTCACTCCCTAAAATAAGCACAATTCGGAATCCGACGATCCAATCGGATTCCGAATAAAAAATTGTTTAGATTGTTCCGCCGATTGTGTTTATAATTGCTTCTCTTGCAATATCAATGCCGCCGTCAGCCTTTGCCATTGGTAGGAAAACAGCGTTTTCAAAATTTTCTGACATATCAGACCAAGGATAGGATTCTTCAGGTGCAAATACGATCAGACGCTTTGCTCTTTTATCCATTGACATCTCCCACGCACCTTGTCCATTCCATGCCATCAGTAATTCTTTGTAACTCTTAGGCATTCCCTCCGGATAATTTGTTCCAGTGTAGGTTTCTGCTTCTTCAAATTTATGAGCTTCATCGTCGGTAAACAAAACGATAACATGTCTGGATCTTTGTGTACTCAAGTCGGAAATCTTTACCCAATCGGTTTTCATTGCTAGTGCAAGGGCTTCTAATGAACTCTCAGGATCATCGCCGCCGCCTTTTGCCTCAAGAGATGATACAAAGTTTTTAAAATCCTGATTCTGCTCTGGAAGCTTAAAAAACTCAGATTCTTCGAGAGCATATTTACCGTCCCAATAAAAATCTCTGAAACCGATAACCTTTACTCTGAGAGCCTTAACTTCACGGTGAGCTACTTTAAGCATAAAAGGAATCAAGTCATCATAAAGAGAAGTTGCGAAATTCTTTACTGTGTCGATGGTTGGCTGCATACTTCCAGTAATATCAATACAAAATACAATATCCATGTATGTATCAATATTGACACTACCTGCATCTAAAGCGTCCTGCACTATGGTTTTTTCTTCGACTTCCGCAGACTTTGCCTCTTCTTCTGCCGTAAGTTCATCCATTGAGTCTAATAAACTGTTGAAATCATCCATTTTTATACATCCTTTCTTTGTGTGAATCTATCATAATATAAGTTTTAAATTGTGTATTTTGTTGTTTAATTATTTACTAGTTTTATATATCATTTCTTTGTTTTAGTCTATTACAGTACACGTAATCTACAATAAAACACGACACTCTTCCGAGTGTATATCCCAGAGTGATAATAGAACTTATGGGAACATCTCCTATTCACAAATTGCAAAGTTTATCATCAAATGTTTCAATTGGAAAATGTTCGCACTTCTGATGGAACAATTCTGAGAGATTAGCAATTTGCTCAGATCATATTCGAGATAATTTCCGAGATAAATTCTGTACTGTATTCTTTGATTGCAGAAATCGGAAAAAGAGCTGTATAATCGAAATCTTCTGACATATCAGACCAAGGATAGAATTCTTCAGGTGCAAATACGATCAGGCGTTTTGCTCTTTTATCCATTGACATCTCACTTTCACACGCATCTTGTCAATTCCATGCCAACAATAGTTCCTTTAGCGCACCTTTAGGATAATTTGTATCCGTATTGGTTTCAGATTCTTTAAACTTATGTTCTGCTTTATTTGTAAATAATACTGTAACATATCTCGCTCTTTGAGTATTTATATTAGAAATTTTAACCCAATCTGTTTTCATTGCAATCATAAGTGCATCTAACGAATTTTCAGAATCATCGCCGCCTTTTGCCTCCAGAGAGGATACGAAGTTTTTGAAATCCTGATTCTGCTCCGGAAGCTTAAAGAAGTCAGATCCCTCAAGCGCATGAGCATATTTGCAGTCGCAGTAGAAATCTCTAAAACCGATAACTTTTACTCTAAACCTCTTGGACTCACGGTGATAAACTTTGGACATAAAGTAAATTAAGTCATCATATAGAGACATTGTTAGATTCTTCACTTTGTCAATAGTTGGCTTCATGCTTTCAGTAAGATCAATACAAAATACAATATCCATGTATGTATCAATATTGACACTACCTGCATCTAAAGCGTCCTGCACTATAGGTTTTCTTCAACTTCCACAGACTTTGCCTCTTCTTCTGCAGTAAGTTCATCTATTGAGTCTAAAAGCTTTATAAAATCTTCCATTGCTTATTTAAGCTTTTTTATGACGCAAATTGCAATAGCAAGTTGCGATAAAAGTCTAGTATTACTTATTTTATGTGCTTGAAATATTTTTTATCTATACAAAAGCAATATAGACAAATATATCTACGCTAAATTTATTACTCATGTAATTTTAAATATTATCCATAGATTTAATCAATTCTTTTCCACTTTTGACTAAAATTACTATACCTGTAATGCTTTGTAAGCATTTCATAAGCTTCTTGGTCACCGTTGTTTGCCGCAACATTGAACCAATAACCAGCTAGATTAGGATCATAGAACATTGTAGAAAGCTCTCCGTGATATAACAGTCCAAGATTGTATTGACAATTAACATTGCCGTTATTAGCTGCTTCAGTCCACCAATAACAAGCTTCATCTGGATCATATCTCACATTCTCTCCTTTGAAGTACATTCCTCCAAGAACTTCCATTGCTTCAATATTTCCATTTTTAGCGTCTTGGATAACAATATCCACCTTTTGTTGAATTTCAGGACTTAGATTTTGTTCCTGCTTTTCAGTTTTTCTCATTCTCATTGATTCTCCAGCAAATTTAGCAATATGATTTAATAAATATCCCATTTCATCAACTCCTTTAATTTACTTAATTATACATTTAAGAAACACTATGCTGTGTATTTTGTTTTTTATATGGCTATCTTGTTCGCTTAGTAATTGCAGTAACAGCATTATTATTCCCCTGTTTTTTAAACAGTAAGTATTATAAGCACTTTGATTGTGAATACATCTTCTGATACAAACTGGCAAATACTTACAATTATTATACTTTGAAACAGGTAATAGAACATTAAAGAATCTATCATTACTTAACCAATTACTTTCCGTAAAAAGCTCTTGTACACTTGAGGCAATGAGCTATCATGAACAATACAACGATATTTGTTTTTGTGGCAAAATAACCCACTTTTTAGGGGAGATAACTCTTAAGTTTTGTATGCGTACTTAGTAAAGTGCTACCTATTTTTATCTAAATAATCCAGCCTTTTTACTATAGCCTTGTTTAACTCATCTGCTTCTCCATAGGTGTAACATCCATATATTGGTCCGTCTTCAATTTGACCGCATTTAAACTCTTCCACATTACGCCTCGGAACATCTGCGGGTAAATAACAATCCAGCAAAGGTATTTTCAAAACATAATCCAATAAAACTTCATGCATATGATCAAGTTCTTCATAACTCATTGAATCAATGCTTGAAATAATTCTTAAATATTCTTGAGAGTGATTTTGTTTCACTCGAGGCAGCGCATTCGTATATCTTACAATAGAAGCATTCTTTCCTCTAATTAAAATAAATATTGCTATAACAATTACAATAATCGCAATTAATAATATCCACATATTAATTCCTCCTCGTCTTTTAATGAATATATTTTTAATTTATTATCATCACACTGTATTGAGATTCCCTCCGCTCTTAATTCGTTATCACTTATATTAACTTCTGTCCTCAGAAAATTTATCGCAAATTCATTCCCGCCCTTTGCAGCCAATGGATAGCTTTAGTAGGGTTATTTAAGTACGTCCTATAAATAACTTCACCTAAATAAGCCATAGCTTGGCTATCTCCTTTAAGAGCTCAATCATAAACATCGATTGCTATATTATATGTACTTGAATCAGCCTTTCTTGACAATTGCTGTTTTTCGGACTCAGTCAAAATATAATTTCTCTGTTGATAAGTTTGTGCTATGGTACTTTCCTGTTTTCCTTTTTCAGCCTATTCCGGCAGTTTTCGCAAATCTTTTGTTTGTCATTATTTTCGTGTCTGCAATTACCACACTTCATCTTATTTTCCTCTTCTCAAATTATCACATATAGCCTAAATTAGATATATAAAAATTAAACTGCGTATGACATATATTGTAATACCAACACCATATCGACGATATCTATTCAATAATAAATCTCTACTGATAACAAATGAATTTTTGTTCTAATGGTATAATGCAAATTTTTATTTCCAGAATTAACGATATAACCTTTGCTCCTATGTTTGCCGTCTCCCATATCCGCACAAATTTTTAAATTGTGTTCGTCATAGTCTATTGGGATATTAATTGTCACGCCATTATTTACAACTCCGCAATTATAACCATCAATAATCACATAATAAGGCGCCCATGCTCCGTTTATTTTCTTTTCACGAGTTAATGAAATATAACGCATATTTCCCTCACAATCTATCAATTATGTACTTGTCTTAATATTTCTCATTCTTCTGTTTTTAATAATTTCAAAAACGGCTCTCAAGCTTTGTAACTTTCTAAAATATAAAATTGAGTCTTCACTAAATACTTAAGTTTATTATATTAATACCCATTAGGAAAAGCTTTTCTGTATTCCTTCTGGGCTCTAATCCTGTCATCGTAATCAGCAAGTCGAATTTCATTTCTTCTTATGGTTTCTTTTCTATGGAAAAGACCTACTTTTTCAAGATCAGGTTTAGGTATATCTCTAAACCTAAAGTCATCTAATCCAACACTTTTCCTTTTGACAACAGTGTTGTTATTCAAATAAGAAGTAACCTTGCTATTAGGGAACTTTTGACGCAGAACAGAATATGGATAACCGTACACATAGTCTTCATCTTCCATATATCCATGTTCCTTTAATATTTTTATACCTCTTAAATCGCCGTATTTAAAAATCAATTCATCTATATACCAGCCCTCTCCGTTTATACAGAAAGACATACGATCAAAACCATAATACGCAAGCAATTCCATCACATCATACGCTTTTGCATACCACGCTCTCGCTATCGGTCCCCACAAATATCCGTCTGGACCAATACACTCATTTGAATTTTTGGATGTCATACCATAATGTAACAGCCAGTTTATAACATCATATTTATCGATTATATGATATAATATCCTGCGAAACGTATCTTCATCTGCTTCCTTTAAAGTTGCTCCCTGCCTATAAAGATTATTTAGACTTTGTATATCCCCATCAATTAATGCAACTAATAATCTATTAACAATAGGCTTAGGATTAGCCATACCTTCGACCGACCAGCCAAATGTCCAACGATAGGGTATAGGAGCATTTATGTTGTTACTTGAAAACACAGTATAATTCACTCCTTTATATTTCTGACAAACTTATTTCATTAATGCAGGAGATAAGCAGATTAATAGGTTTAAACTTTAAAAATCAAACAACCACCCATACATTGCCTTTTTATTAATTTATCACAATTTTCACAATTTATATGATCTGAATAATAACCTTTCATATCTATTCCTTTTTCATAATAATGCTGTAATTCTCTTAAGCTATCAAAATCAAAAATATATTCTCTTGTTATTTCCGATAGCGCAAAACAACGAATTGCGTTTAAATTTTTATCGACAACAATACTTGGAGAGCAATGTGCGTAGCCATTTAGATAATTACTCTTCATTAATGCATTCATACTACCCGGACGATTTTTATATCTATTTTTTAATTCTTCTTTCTCACCAAATAAAAGACACGGTGGAATTTTATTGCAGTCAAATATTGGAACAACCTCTCGGTCAAGAAGCTCTCTGACAAATGATTTAGTCTGTTCTAAATATTGACTAAAAAACTGAAATCTTCCATTACCACCAGATACAAAAGAATTGGGAACAGATACTGATAACCTAACTGTGTCCATACGATATCTCTCTATAAGGTATAAATAATAATCCAAAGCTTCTGTTGGATTAAAAAGATTAAATCCAAAACCAACTCTACTTAATGGCACTCCAATTTCAAAAAGCAAGTCCAAACCTTTGATAATTTCAGATTGCAACTTTTCACCTGTGATAGAAATCGGATTACAATTAATTAGTGTAAAGACTTTTTTATCTGAAAAGACAGGCAAATGATGTCGAAGCGTTGTTCCATTGGTAAAAATATCAATTGATTCTACTCTGTCATCATTAATTAAATTACGAATCAAAAAATCGAATTTACTATGTAGCGTTGGCTCGCCACCAATAATTCCAATTCCTGCTGATTTTGAATTTAACAATCTAAACTCTACTGCTTTTTTGAATGATTCTTCTGAAATTTCTCCCCGAGAAGATTTCATACTGTTTTTTGCAAAGCAATATGGACAATCTAAATTACAGATGCTATTAATCATTATCATATACTCTGACATAAACAAGCTCCTAAATTTTAACCAATATACACATTCACTCTAAGAGAAACAAAATAATGATTTTGATTTGTTGTAAGGTATTTTTCTAAAATCAAATGCTATAATTTGTTTTCAAAATTATAATTGTCAGAAAAGTACTGCTTAAAGCAATTGTAATTATATTGATTATCACTATTATCTAATATGGCAAAATCAACTCTCTTAAAACATTTACTTAAACGAATACCGTTGATTGCTTCCTCATAAAGTGCTTTATTAAATAATGCTGAAATATCTTTTGCATCATTTCCAAAAGCGCCACATCCCCATGCTCCTAAAACGAGATACTCATATTTAAAATACGCAATACAAGCTAACATATTTAAGATCCTACTATATACCAGTGTTTTGTAATCTTTTAAACTTCTTTCGGTTGGATTTGTAATCGGTGCGGCACAAGTTAAAACGGAAACAACTTTTGAATCAGATAACAATTGTTCTTCTTCGTTTTTAACAACTTCAACATAAGGTGAAATAATCATTGAAGTGCTCTCATTAGGGTTGGTACTATTTTGATTGTATTCATAATATTTTGATGCCTCTGCGCTATATAGTGAACATAAAAGGGAACTTCGTTTGCACAATTCCTCTTCTTGGGTACATTTCTCCTGTCTTACATTCGTAACGGGATGGAAAGGATTCGCTAAATTTAACAGTAAAACTTTATTATCTCCAATTTGTTCTTTCAATCTTATTGTATGCATAAGGGAATCGCAGTTATAGCAACCGCTTTTGCATATATTTTCATACCTAAAATCTTTTGTGTAAAACAAATTAAAAATATTATTTACATGATTTGGAAGTAAAACCATTGTTTCTGTTAATTGCTTATAAGTACATTTCAAATTGCATTTGTATCCGTTCGCAAAATAATATCCGTTTTTAAATATCTTGAATAAACCGTTTAATTTATTATTTTTGAGCTTCATAATTATGGTTCTATTGTTTTTATGACAAAAACCTTCAATCACAGATAGCGATATCTGATATTCATCATTGCCTTTATTGATTCTAAACAAATTTAAATGAATAAAAACTATTTCTGTTGCTTTAACAATAATCTCATTTCATTTTCAACAAATTTACGACGCAATGAAGCAACCTCGCAATAATATGTATCTATTTTTTCCTCGTCACCATATGCCTGTCCGAAGTTTGCTGTACATTGCTCACAAAATCTAATATCTCGACAATTAAGGCACTTAAAATTAGGGCTACACTTTTTATCTACAAATTCTCTTTGCAAGAACTCCCAACCTTCATCAAAATTACCTTTTCTTAAATCGTACTGTCTATAAGAAGCCCGGACACAACCTTGCATTTTATAGTCAGAAGTTATAAATACATGTTGATTTGCAATTGAACATGGATATAAACAGCCTTTCGCAAAACGTTGCTTTGTTCTGTCTGGTATCATTTCAATTTCGCCATTTAATAATTGACGTGCAACATCTTTCCAAAACATTCTTCTTCCTTCATCTTTAATATCGAATTCGAAAGCTTTTTCAGCAGGCATACGATAATTCATAGGTTCTAAAGTACCATCACTCATAGGATGGATGCTTAAACTTACAACCATCTCAACACCGAGTTTTTTCCCAAATTCTCTGACCTTATATAAATCTTCGATATTTTGCTCCATTCCAACAAACTTTAATTCGTATCTAATGTCATTTTTTTGTATAAGTTCAAGAGCGTTCATAAATTTTGCGTAACTTCCCTTAACACCAGTTACTTTTTCGTATGTTTTCTCACTATAGCCATACATAGTTGTACTTATAAGTTCTACAGGATATTCTTTGAATAAATCAATGTGTTTTTGGGATAACATAGTAATATTTGAGAGTAATACCAAAATCACACCTTTACTTTTTGCATAGATGTAAAGTTCCTCAAAATCAGGTCTGGTAAATATTTCCCCTCCAGTAAAATATGTTTCTAACATTCCCCTATCAATTAATACATCAAAAATTTGCTTAAATTCCTCTGTCGTAAAATCTTTGTGACTTCTGCCATGATTAGCATAGCAATGTACACAATTTAAATTACACTTTGCTGTTAATTCGAATCCAGCCGAAAAGGGGGCTCTAATATTTTCAAAGTTCTGATCAATAAAATCATTAATTAATCCTGAATGAATACAATAACTCTCTGCCATTTTTTGTCTCCTAAATATATATTAACTGTATTGTGATCAAATTTTGAACAAAATCTTCTATTGCTTGTTTTTCCACAGAATTGTGAGGTAAATTATATTTTTTTAATATATTATTAATCAATTCGGAAACATTGTCTGCATTATCAGCCTCACTCCAAATCTCAGCAGCAACATCATTCATAAGAATTGGATCATCTCCCACTTCATTTGCTCTTACTGGAACAAGCACTTTTTTTCCATAAATGTTTCTAAGTACGAAATTACTATTACGCTTCATTATTATGTCTCCTTTAAAAGTTTGTGCTGTTTCAAAACAAAAGAATATGTTTCAAAACAGCACAATTCAGTTCGACTTACTTTCCATCATAACAGCATGATTTAAATGTGCAGTGATATGGATTTTCAGGACCATAATTTGCTACCCGTTCTGATCTTCTAAGTATCGTCATCTGTGGAAATTCGAACTTCATAAGATTCACCTCCTACAATAATAAATAAGGTTAAAGGCACGGTAGCCAGCCGTGTCTTTTTCCATTTCAATGCTGAAGCTGTTAGAATGAGAAAGAATGGTCTGACTTGTTTCACCTTGGACTAACACGTCCGTACAGGAGTCAGTCAGCCGCTTTCTCATTCGCAGCATTCGATTTGCGCAGGTTGTACCGTCGGTGTTCCGATGAGTTCGTGTCACTCAGGAGATTGAACAAGCATTGAGTAAAAAGCGGTAGCCATATCAAAATCTCAGGAGGTACTTTATGAACTCAGTCGGAATTGATATTTAAAAAGGAAAAAGTATGGTAGCGGCTCTGCGCCCTATGGGTGAGGTAGCGCTGGCTCCAAAGGAATATCCACACACAGCTATCGGCCTTGAGCAGATGGCGCATGACATCATTTCTCTCGGAGAAAATACCAAAGTAATTACGGAAGCAACCGGTCGCTACCACGAGCCTGTTTCCGCAGCACTACACGAATATGGGATTTTCGTTTGTGTTTTAAACCCCATTTTAATCCACCAAAGCGGTGGAGGTTCTGTCCGAAAGGTTAAATCGGACAAGAAAGATGCAATCAAAATTGCAAAATACGGTCTTGATAATTGGACTGATTTGCAAAAATATGCATCTGTTGATATTTTAAGGCAACAGCTTAAGCTATACAGCCGCCAATACAATCTGTATATGAAAAATGTTGTTGCTCTTAAAAACAATTTACTTGCTCTTACAGACAAGGTTTTTCCGGGAGTCAATGAACTGTTTGAATCTCCCGAGAAGACTAACGGTCATCAGAAATGGGTGGATTTTATCTATGCTTTTTGGCATTGTGACTGCATTTGTCGGGTAAGCGAGAATGCCTTTTCTCAGCGTTATCAGAAATGGTGCAAAAGAAATCACTACCATTTCAGCTCACGGAAATCATCTGATATTTATACTGCAAGCTGCGGTCATTTTACAACCTTACCGAGAAATAATAATACAAAGTTTTTGGTAACAACCGCAGCTAAGCAGCTGACATCTATCAAAGAAAACATCGCATTGCTTAGAGCAGAAATTTTTTCTCTGGCTAAACAGCTTCCCGAATACGATGTCGTTATGGGAATGTTCGGCGTTGGCGAAATTACAGGTGCTCAGTTAATGGCTGAAATCGGCGATGTACGGCGTTTTCCAAATCGCAGTTCGTTAGTCGCTTTTGCCGGTGTTGACCCTTCTGTCAACCAATCAGGCAAGTACAACGCCCATAGCAACTCAACCACAAAGAGAGGTTCTTCTCACCTTCGCAAGACACTTTTTCAAATTGTCAGTACATATGTCAAGTGCTCTCCCGTTGATGAGCCTGTTTATCAGTTTATTTGTAAAAAGCGTTCGGAAGGCAAGCCGTATTATGTTTATATGACAGCCGCCGAAAACAAGTTTTTACGCATATATTACGCTCGTGTAAAAGAGTGTCTTAATGCACAGAATTAACTGACGGTCAATCTAACAATTCACTTAGGCTGGATTTTTTTAAAACTGCCGAAATCCAGCTTGCTTTGCTATACACTTTTTTCTGTTGCTAAAAAAATTTAAGATTTTTTCATTTTAGGACTTGACTTTTATTTGCAGGACTCCTTTATATATTTAAACAATAGTCAAATAAATTAATCATCAAGAGTCACATCAATATAGTGATATAAATCATGCAACGCATCTAAGTCTACTGAAAAATAATCAATATTCCCATTAATATTTGCCATTATAACAGTTTCTGTCGCATATCCTCTACCAACAGGTTTTCTTTTGCAATCTTCAAGTTTATTATATTCTTCCGCTAAATAGTTCATAAAATTCCATTTATGATCCCTTTTCCAATGTTTTGATGCTACTTTTATTTTATTAATACCATCCAAAATTTCTTGCTTATTTTTTCTATCTCTCTTTATCTTCGTAATACTCTTTTCCTTTTACAATTACTACTATAACTATAATTACTACAAAACCAATTAATATTAAAGGTAAAGAAAAATTGTATTGAATTAAATAAACTGTCAAACATAACTTTTTCTCCTCGATGTTATTGCCCAAAATAGCCCAAAATAGCCCACAATAATAATGTGGCTCTATATATGCCATGCTATAAACATATCAGCAGTCCATTTCTTATATTATTTTTATAAAAACACAAGCATTGTTTATTTATATTTTAAGCACTATGCATTCGTTTTTCAATATGTGGTGAAAATAATTTAATAAAAACTTTTTTTAAATTTATGCATGCCACATATTGCAAAAATATTATTTTTTCTGTAAAATGAAATATGATTAGGCTGTTAGAGGTGATATTTTGTCAGAGTTTAGCGAGAATTTAAAAAAAGCAATAGAGACATCCGGATACTCAATATATTCAATTTCCAAGGAAATTAATTATGATCGCTCAACGCTTACAAATTATCTCAACGGCAAAAGAAAAATGCCTAAAGATGTATTTGTTAAACTTTTAAATAAATTAAATATAACTGAAGTCACAAAAACTAACTTAATCAAAATGTTTCATAAAGATATTTTTGAAACTGATTTTGAAAGTTTTGAAACTATAAGACAAGCTTTTTTAACTTATAATAAGATTTCTTTTTCTGAGCAAAGTATTAACTTATCTAGTTCTTATATTGAAGAAACTACTTTAAATAACATTACAAATATCATCGGAGAACTTGCTATTAAAAATACTATAAAAAGCATAATTTCCTGCGAATTAAGAAATGAGAAACCTACAATACTCTTTAACTTGGATTTAAGTAATAAAGAATTGTTTTATATAATTCAATCTGCATATATGAATGCCAACGATAAGATGTACATAAACAGCATTATTAGCTTTTCAATAAATGAGCGTAATTCAGACAATAATTTTAGTAAGTTTATTAATATTTTACCATTGCTTTTAAACGGCTATTGCCCATATTATTGTTTTACCGAGCAGAGCATGGAATCGGCGCTCTCTTTATTATTTCCTTATTATGTAATAACAAGTAAAAAAGCAATTGTGATTTCGACAAATTTCGATCAAGCCATAATATTTTCAGATAAAGATATGTTAAATGCATATAAAAAAGAGTTTGCTTCTAAAATTGTAAAATGCAAAAGATTTAAATATGAATCTGCGTATTTTCTTAAAATGCCATATGTATTTAGCAATTGCATAACCCCTTATGAAAAGCCTACAATTTATTGTTTTAATGAAAGATTTTGTGCTTTGCCATTTCTAACTAAAGAACATCTTACATATATGTTTTCTGATAGTGTAAACAACTACAATGAAATAATATTTGAATTACAAAAATGTTATGAATCAGTCAATAATTATGTTGCTTTTACACCCGTTGAATCACTATTTGAATTTGTAAAAACAGGAAGAGAAGGGCACACGTCTAACAACTATTCAAAGCCTTTAACAATACATCAAAGAATAGAAGTATTAAAATCTATTCGTACAGTTATTGATAACGGCGGCAGATATTATTTTGTAGAAAAGTCAAATTTCTTTTGTAATAATCTGACATTTAATCTTATGTCAGATTCAAAAATTATATTTTTTACTTTTGAACAATATGCCGATAAGAATTCGATGTTTGTACTTTCAACTCCAAATGGTCTTTTAAAAGGTCTAAAACCTTTTTTTAAGTGCCTAGAAAAAAGCTGTTATGTGCTCTCTAAAGAAAAATCACTTCAAGCAATTGACGAAGGAATAAATATACTTAAAACTTGAAAGGCTGAATAATCCTTATACCAAATAAAAAGGTAATTCACTTCATAGAAGCATCGGTAATCCTTGTAAATTAAATTTAAGCTTATATTCGTCCTGCTTTCATTTTATTATTAGTTCTTTATATTGTGGAGATTGTCAATTTGAGTCAGATTCAACAATTTTATCTCAAAAGTGTTGATATATATTTTAAGAATATTTTAAATACGCAATTAATATTGTTTGGAACATACATATAAGTGAAATATAATAGCAACTAAAAAACGATGACACATAAAAAGTTGTTTTACGCTATTAAACAGATTACATTTAAATATTAGATCACCGCCTTAAAACTATAATAATATTTTTATGCCTATATTCGAACTTTATATATTTCCTTGTCGATAAATGTTAGAATTATTTAATTCACAATTTATAACACAAACTACTCTTACCGCCGTTTTTTCTATACTGTTGTTTGGTTTCTATCAATCCAACCTTTCTCAAATCCTTAATAGCTCTTCTAACCGTAGCAGGCGATAGCTTTATGTCGCCTGCTATTGTTTTTACAGAAGGCCAGCACTCGCCGTTTTTGTTAGCTCGCTCGTAGAGATAGGTATATACGGCTACGGCTCGGTGAGGCAAGTCCATTTGATAGAGAAAAGTTAATTTACTCATTGTTGTTATCCTCCTGAGGTGGTCTCTCGGTTCTTATGACTGCTTTTCTCTGTTTGTCTGCGTTCTGGTCAAAACTTGCATTTTCGAGTTCTTCTGTTAGTTCGTCTTGTTGTTCAAGTATTGGTTCTTCTGTATCAACAATATCTTCACACTCGGTCTGTTCCGCATTTGGAGAGGTTTTAAGATTTTCATTTTTCTTCTTTTTCTCACTGCTTGCTTCATAAAAATCATAGTCAACATCAGGTTGTTCAAAATACTGCGGATAGTATTCTTTGATTACGCTGTTAAAAAGCTCTGTGCTGTTTGCATAGTGAACTTCACGATTGCCGTTTTCTTTAATCTCATACTTTTCTTCAAATTCAATGCCCCATTTGAAAAACAATTTCAGCTTGACTTTCATAGGATAAAAGCCTGTTTTCATAACAACAAATGTGCCTTTCGGAAGTGATTTCAGCTCATCGGGGGTCATAAGCGGTCTTTCTATCATTTGCAGTGATTGTGACGGATCGTTCTTGCTTCTACTTACAGAGCCTGACATTACTGTTCTTGAACCGAGTGCTTTAGACAACACTTCAGCACTTGTACTGTTCGGAGCAAAGCCGCCGAAGATTGTGAGCTGTGTGTTGTCGATAATTATATCCGCACCCTCTTTTCCGTAATTCTTCTCTAACTGTGCAAAGGATTGAATAATCGGAACTATCTGCAACCGCCTTGAACGGGATGCTGAGAACATCATCTCTGCCGAATCAATCTTTGGCAAGGTTCCAAATTCATCGCAGAAGAATACACAACGGTTTTTCAGTACACCGCCGTTTTCATCAGCTACTGATAGAATTTCTCTGTAAAGCTGTTGGATTATAAGCGAAACCATAAAGAAAGTATTAGGGTTTTCTTCCGGCATTACAATGAATATCGCACACTTTTGATTACAAAATTTTTCAGCGTCAATCTCCGTATCAAAACACAAAAGCTGTTCAAGTTCGGAATCCAGAAAAGCATTCAGCCTTGAAAGTGCCGTACTCATAACACTTGACATACTCTGTTCGGCTGTGTTGAGAGCCGCCCCTGCAAACCATTTTGCTTTGTGGTCGTCGGGGAGATAGTCCATTAAAAGCTGAAACTGATTTTTGCCTTTCTTATTGGTCGGAGCGAGTAATTCCTGAATGATTTTGAATACCGAAACAATATGCCGTTCTTCGGGTTCGCAAAATTCCGCAACAAGTAAGATTGTGGCTGTAAGAAGTCCCTCTGCTGCATCATAGAAATAAGCGTTCTGTCCGAATGAAGCCGAATCCATACCCGATAGAATAATAGTTTTTGAAATGATTTTTGCGTATTTTTCCGCTCTTGCCTTATAAACAAGCTGTTCGGGTTCAGCTTTGTATAAGTCCATATATTTATTCACGAGATGGAGAAGATTGTTGCCATGTGAGCGTGTTGGATTACGCAAATCAATAATGGAAATTTTGTAGCCGTAATACTTTTCTGCAATAGTTCCGTAGTTGCGAACTACATCTCCCTTTGTGTCGGTTACCATGAATGACATACCGGTTGCACAGGCATATTCAATACACGGATAAAGCCAATAGGCAGTCTTGCCGACGCCAGCCGCACCAATCATCAAAGCGTGAACATCGCCAGTATCAACCATTGCTGTTGTGCCATTTTTTCTATTTTTGCAACCGACAACTATTCCTTGTTCAGTTGGTCTGCTGTCGGGATTTGTACGCCATTCATTGGGTTTGAAATCAATCTGCTTGTAGGTTTTATTGATTTCCTTTTTTGTCGCCCAACGAGCCGTACCGTGCTGACCTTGCCCGACTGTTTTGTTCTTTATGCGATTGAGAGAATAGTAATTGCCGACCGTAGTAATTATTATGAACAAAGCAAACATCGAGCCTGTCACAATAATCAGAGTTATAATACCTGACGGCATATTTCTTCAGTCCTTTCATTTTTCAAAATATCTTCGTTCCAGTCTTTATGGGTAGGAATGAGGATTTCGTTTGGGATATTCATTGAATCTAATTTATCGGCTATGCGTTTGTTTGCTTTCTGTCCTGCTTCGTCATTATCAAAACACAAATACACATCTTTTATGTTCGGATTATCTTTCATACATTGAAAAAGCACCCTGTCCGAAACGGAGCAGGATGCCGCATAGCTATGATTTTTCCAGCGGCAAGCTGCCGCCGCCAATTCGCGCTCAAGTGTTTTATTATATTTCAACTTATCTTCACGCGTCAAAACTTCCTGTAAATCTTTTGCTTTTTGCATTGAAATAAAGCTTAACATATCAATCGGAGCTTCAAACAGATAAATTCTGTCGCTTGTACCGTTAAAGTGGAAGCTAAACTCAGGTTGACTGCCTGCAACATTTCCCTTGTACGGATTGCTTGTCATCGTTCCTCTCTTGTGTGCGTGGCGAGGTTTACCGTTTGAATCGTAACCGACAAACACAGCATTGTGATAATCCGCCGATTCATAAATCATATTCCTACGCACAAATTCATAAAGCACATCTTTGTCAATGCCACGAGTCAACAGCAGATAAGAAAAAACTCTGCTCATTCTGTCATTCCTCGGCGGCAGTTCAAAGGGCTTGCGCTCTCTTTCTATGGACGGTGAGGTTATAATTTGACCGCCACAGTTATTCAAAAGCATTTCCACCGCTTCGACATAGTCCTTGTTATAAAATCTGCGGACGAAGTCAACCGCATCACCGCCTTTCTGTTCGTACTGATGATACCAGAGATGACCTCTGATTGTTACCTTTTGCGAGCCGTCAAGCCATTCGTACTCCGAGCCTGATTTCTTAACTTTCTCGCCTTGACTGATTAAAAAATTGGCAAGGTCTGTTCGCCTTGCCTGTTCTCGCTGTTCCTTTGTAAAATGAATGTAGATTGATATTTTAATCACTTCCTTGTATATATTTTTCCTTTCTGCCGTTTATCTTATAGTGGGTAGTTCTTCTCCTATCACCGTGACAGGTGGCACCAGTCAGCTTTTGGGTGCAGATGCTCCTTGGTGGTGGGTTGATTTTTTATAGACAATTCTATTTATCTATGATATGATAATTGTAAAATAACAGATTGATAAATCGGGATTTGGAGGAAATAATTATGGAATATAGATGTAAAGCGACTGTACTCGATAAAAAACTATTTCCAGAACTTCAAGCACAATATTGTGCCGTTCCAGATAGCGGAAAATGTCCCTGTTACAATGTGGGGGATGAATTCATTTTTTATAGAAACGATGAAAGAGATGATTATTGGCACTGTGGCGAGGGGACATTAGTTAAATCCGGAAAGCCAGACGATGGCTGTTTACAATCACCTGGAACTGCTCATTGTGGAAGCAAAGGTGTGCCTTTTTGTTCAGAGGCATGGGACGCTATCAGTCGTTATATTTATACAGCACTTCAAGGCGGAAGTATTATGCATGGCTGGACAAAGGATGACAGGGTTATGATTGCCTGTTGCAATGATGGAACTAGACCAGTAATTTTTAAAATTGAGCGTATGGACTGTGAATAAGTTGTCAAATTCCAGTTTATTAAACTTACATCTTCAACCCCTGATCTCGTTTCTTTTCATTAATCTTCTGCTGAAGCTTTTTATCCGTCCTTTGCATTTTCTGCTTTTCTTCAAATCTTAATTGACTTTGAATTAAGTTGCAGAGGTAACGCAGGAGATAAAGAGATGAAATTGCAACACTGTTGCGATTTGTTTTAATGGAATAATGTGGATACAGAACGCCTATGCCTGAATCAAAGACTGATTCGGCAGAGGTGTTTTCTTCATATTCAAAGGGATTTGAAACAGGTTCTTCGTCTGTATTCTTGCCTTCTTCAAGTTCATCTTCAGTGAGATTGAGTTTCAACGCTTCTTTGATTACAGCATTTTTGATTGACTTAAACTCCTTGTTTTGGGCAAGGGGAATACGTTCAGGCATTTCATCCGTGTAGGTGCGGATTGTATTTTCTTTTTGCACATACCAAAGGTCATACAGCTTTTTGATTCTGTCATCACTTGCAAGCTCTTCAACAATGGAATCTACCAGTGCCTTTACATCAGGTTTTAGATAACCATATACCTTTTTACCGCTTATTTTTGAAAGCCTGTCGGCAAGCTCCAACAGCTTATGCTGAATTGACGCGCTGATATATTTTTCAGAGTTAATCTTTGAAACCAAATCCTCTACAATGTCACGAGCCTCAGCACGGAGTTTATCTCTGTGTTCTGTCTGCTTCTGATAAATACTTATCAAGTCCTGACGGAAAATTGTCTTTGCAAGATTTGATTTAATATTTTCAATGCCTTTTTCAGTCAGATACGCTTCTTTGGGCTTTCGGGAATATGCAATCATATGGATGTGAGGATGGTGTCCCTCGTTATGAAACGCCGCATACCATCTGAAATTTTCAGGAGCGATTTTCATATTTTCAGCTATCATATTTCGCTGTGAACGAATTAAATTCATCCAAGCTTTTGCATTGTTGTAGCCCAGCCGTTCTGCATCTTCTCGCTTGAGAGAAATGATATGCGTCCACACATTACTCTTACTTTCTGCAACCTCTTTTTGCACATCAGATAAAACTATCGGGACACCGTAATCAGTAAATAAGCCGTGTGAAGATATTTTCTCAACTCTCGGTCGCTGTGCGATGTAGCTTACATATTTTTCTCGGTCGCCGAATAGCTCTGCGTGAGTTTCGGCAATCCGCAAAATCAATTCATCTGCATTACCTCTGTTCGGCTTATCAAGATAATCCTGATACTCATACAAGTCCTTTGAGTCAGGATAATCTATCAATAATTTATTGATAATCTTTTTCTGAACCGAAGTCGCTTCCATGAACTTTTGTGTGCTGTCAGCCTTTTCAACTCCGTCACGTGTGGCAATGTATGAAACATAATTTCCGATATGAGTTTTGGAATTTGGTTTGATGTAGGGCGATTTCATAATAATTCTCGGCATAGCTTACCCTTTCTGAAACCTTACAGCATCATCAAACTTATATTTACCGCTGTTTCGTTTGACCTCATCAACACATATTTTTCTTAAATCTCTCAGCTGACCTTCGGTAATATCATTGGTTGCCGCAACAACATGCATCAGCATTGCAAGCTCCACGCCCTGCTTAAACAGAACTCTTGCAAGCCTGTCCTCTGTATCAAGAATTTTTGAACTTATGACGGATTCCAGTGCAGGAGTAAGCACTTTACTCACATTCTTTGAGTTCAACCAAGCAATGTAAAATTCTATTGCATTAGAAATGAACTCACTTCTTGATGTTGCGTTGGTTTGCGCTATAGCATTATCACAGGCATAGAGTAAATCCTGATTGATATACAGTCCTATCCTTTTTGATTCGTTGTCCATTTTCACCTTTCCTTTCGGTAACACTTGGAGTATTCAGAGAAAATCTTTTAAAAACGGCAAAATCGGGCGGTTTGGAATACAATCGGTAACACAATCCTAAAAAGGTAACACCTCTGAAAATCTCCGAACGGCGTTGCCGGTCGGTGTGTTTCGGCGAATCCGTGCTTGCACGGAATACGCCTTTATCCTGCTTTTTTCTCCACCCTTGAAAAACTGCCCGAATTGCCGTAACTTTGATTTTTCACACCTTGCCACAAACTGCCCGATTTCTCCTTTTATTCGATTTCGGATACTTTCCCGACTTCTCCTTTAAAAGCCGATACAGGGCGAATGTGGCGAGAACACCGCCGTAATTCTTTACTTTATCACTTTACCGTTTATCACTTCAAAATTGCACTCTGTATAGGACAGTCCGTACTCCTTGACTTCACGGTTCAGAATATTAAACATAGTCTGCTCAATACTGCGTGAGCTGAGTTTTATTTCGTCACTTAAAGTATCATAGCAAATCCATTCCTCGCTCTCGGGTGTATCCTTTACAAGAATGTCAAAGCCGAGAAGCATTTTATCGGTAGTAGGAAATACTACGGCGTTGATTTTTACACAGCCGACTGTGAGTGAAGCAAAGAGAGTGTTGTGCTTGTCCTTTGGATTTTCGGAAAGTAATTTCTTAACTTCGTTCACCGACAAATACATTTTGAAAATATATTTATCACCGAGTTGCTTTTTCAATTTCTTTCTCTCGTTCATAAGCTCATACCGCCAATCTCATTTGTAAAATCTTCACCGTCATCTTCATCAGGTGAATCAAACAGATTGTTCTGTTCAAGATTTTCGTAAAACTTTTCGGCACTGTCATTGACTGCTTCGTTTAAAACTTTTAAATCAAAACCGCAGTCCTTGTAACCCTGCGATACTGTATCGTAGTAGCTTGCACTGGGCAATCCGAAATTCTGCCTAAGATTCATAATGTAAACCATTGCAGTCAGTTCTGAACCGTTATTCAATTTCACAGGCAAGTCCTGCTTGAAGTAGTGAGATGGATAACCCTCGTAGCGGTCGAGTAGTTTTTCATCCCTCGGCTGAAGCTCCCACAATGCAACGGGAACAGACTTGCCAATGCTTGGTGCGATTGTCGCATAGGAGCAGTGAGGCATACCTTTGAACTGCAATTCGTAATTTTCGACTATCCCCTTTCCGACAAGCTTTGCTGTAGGGCAACGATATTTCATCTGATTAAGATTGAGGTTACTGCCATAGGCAATGTATAATTTTTTACTCATAATAGATTTCTCTCCTTACATACTCATAACAAAACCCGAATCCTCATTCTGCTCAGGTGCAGTTTCAGATTCGGGTTCGTTGATATTTATATTTTCGTTTGTATTATTAAGTTCTGCGGCTCGTTTTTGAGCAAGCCTTTCCTTTTGCTTTTCAGCCTGTGCAGGATCTTTCCACGCAATGTTGCCCTCAAGATTTTTCAGCAGATGATGACGAGCTGTTTTGAACTCGTCACCGATTAAGCCTAATCTCAAAAGCCAAGTTCTAAAAGTATATTTTTCATTATCCGATACAGTTTTAGCGTGTCTTGCCGATTTCTGTATCAACGCCTGATGACTGATTGCAAGGCAAAGCTGAATCGCTGACTTTACTTCGCCTGCGTGTAAGGTAGAATTGAACATTCTCCATTCGATTGTACCTTTATTGAATACGCTGTGAAGATTCAGTGCGTGATAGCGTGTATCATCATAATGTCGATAGCTGTAGTCCTCGCCGTCATACCACATTGACTTTATCTGATCCATTGACATAGGATGACGGTTATTGATTTCATCGAGAAAGCGAGTGTCCATCTTCTGACAGTAATGCTCACGAGAAACATTCACTTTCAAAGCCTTGTATAGCAAATCCTCTTTCGCAGCCATAATGTTTACGATGTTGCGTAGCGTTTTCGGGGTATGCGGAGCCGCATTAATATGGCAATGCAAGCCACAGCTTGAGTTGACTCTCGCTCCTGCTCCACGAAGCTTTCTGACAAGTTCCTGTATGGTTTCAATGTCATCGTAATTGCAAATCGGAGTGACAAACTCCACCGAGTACAGAGAGCTTGCGTTCTGCCCCGAACGGTTTTCGCAACGGATGCTTGCGTCACGCATAATCTTCCACATTCTGCCGTCATTATCACGAACAGAATATGAATCATAACAGCCGCCTACGTGAGTTGCATCTGTATGAAAATAACCGGCAATCACTTTCGCCGCAGTACTGCGAGTGATGCCGGTCATTTCTATTTCTATTCCGAAATTCTGATTTTTCAAGTTACCACCTCGGTATTTTCTTCCTGTGGCTTTGGCTTTTTAGGCTTGGGCGGTTTTGTCTGCAATCCTTTCATATCAATGAACTCTCTGACATTTGCAGGAACATATTTTGCATACAGCGAGTCCACTGATTTTTCAAGCTCTTCCTTAAAATCCAAATCACGCTGTGACATATACAGCCTGATTGCATTCAGCTTTTCATCATCATACATTATGCTTACGCTTGTTTTCTTCATTTTGATTTTACCTCCACATGTTTGATATTAGGTATTTTCAGCCACTTCGTCCATTCTCGACCGTTAAGCTCTGTTTTGACAACTCCGTAGGCTGTGCCTTGTGCTTCGATAACTTCTCCGTTGCCGATATACACTCCGATGTGACCATCCATCCAGACAGCAACTCCGGGTATATCGGGCATATTTGAAATCGGTCCGCTTTCGGTGACGCTGTTCCAGATAGAGTTTGCACCGCAGTCTGTAAAACCGTTTGAGCCTGCGACAATCTCTCCGCTGTCGGCATTGTACCAAGCATAGGATTTAATAAGACCTATGCAGTCGCATACTCGCTTGCCGAGCCACTTTTCACCAACCTCTAGCATTTCACCGCCTGCCTCGTTGTTGCCGGGAAACAGACTAGCCTGCTCATCGAGATATTGCTTTGTGCAGACCTGACCGTAACCGCCATAGACATAACCCCAGCCGTTTTTGTATGCGTTTTCACACCACTTGACAAGATCGAGATTATTTTTCGTGGTCTTGTCCGTAAAGCCTGAGGTGCTGATTTCCGCACCCTTGATTGACTGCATCATCTTTTGAAACTCGTCATACTTTATCTTCGTTCCGAATTTTTGATTGACGGATTTGATTAAATCCTCATCAGACTGATTCTTCTTGAAACAGGATACAAAGTTTTTCACAAAATCCCCATCCTCTGATTTATCGGACAAACAAAACAGATAGATAACCTCTGCCTGCGTGTTATAGTCGGACAACTTTTTATTATTCAGTTGATTTTCAACCTCTGTCATTGTGTCGTTGATAAGCTGTAAATTTTCCATCTGCTCTGCTGAGATGTTTTCTTGTATGGACTGATTGAGTTTGTCAGTATCAATATCCATACTGCCGCCCCAAACTGACACAACAGCAATAATCGGCATAACCACAATTATGATTATGCCGATTACTATACCGCCTATTGTTTTTATTACCTTTTTATCCGTGAGCAGAGCAACTGCTATTTTCTTCAGTGCCGCACCTATGGTAGCACTCATTAAACCTCACCTCCAAACGAAAAAAAGCTAACTGCTTTTTAATACAGTTAGCTTTATCAATAAAAAACCAAAATATATTTATCAGAGTTTTTATAATTCACTTACTTTTTTAATGCTGTTTTACACACTGTTTTGACAAGACATTCCTTACACCTTGGCTTACCATTCTTACTACACCATGTTCTACCTATCTCCCATAGTGAATAATCTATTATTCCTGGAAATTCTGGACACATCTCCCGAGCTTTATATATTATAAATTCATTTGGAGACTTTTCTGGTACAAGTCCTATTCGAGTCATTACTCTTTTTACATGAACATCAGGAGAAACATCAATAGAATAATAATCAGAAAAAGGAATCTTAAATTGCCTTGCAAGAATATTAGCTGCCATCGTAGCAATCTTTATTCCTACACCTTCAAATTGTAAAAACCTATAAACTACCGTTGCGCTTGATGGATTTCCATGCCAAATTTTTGATGCATTTCCATCGTAATCATCAGCTATTTTATGAATAGCTTTATAAAATATTTCTGCCATAACTTCATTGTATCGATGCATGGAGTTCTCCACAAAAATATTCTTGTATTCCACTAATGATACTTCAGCTAATTGCTTAATTGAAAAACCACCAATAATATTTTTGATTTTACATGGAATCATCCATGCTCTTTCCGCCTTAACCTGCCTATCCATACAACAAGCTAAAACATACGCATGTGGATAAGTAACTATATCATTTAAAAAGTTATTTGACTCTATATCATCAACCAAATGCACTGAGTTAACTTGAAGATTATTAAATTTTTCTCTCGCTATAGAAACTAAAAGATGTTCACTCATAAATTCATCCCTCAAAATTATACCAATATAATATTAGTATATCAAACTAATTTTGACTTGTAAAGCAGTTACCTACCACCTGCACTACCAAAAATTTTGGCTTTGTATTCGGGAGTTTGAACAAGTAAAAGATAGCGTTCATTTCCGCACCTATAAAGGCAAGTGCCACGCTCACCGAACTTAATTAAGGCATACTCGTTTGGCTCTACCATAAGCGCATCTTCAAAGTCTTTTGGATTGATATTTCCGGGGTAAAACAGGAAATGATGAGTCGGGATTGAGAACAAGGGTTTTGTGTATTCCTTTACATTTTGTATCAGGAAATCCTCAATATTCTGACTGGCTAAAATCACTGCTGAATCTTTCTTACGGACACGCTTCATTGCGTTGCGGATATACTCAATAGCGGTGAGGTTAGACAAAAATAAATAAAGCTCGTCTATTGATGCAACAGTGTTTCCCTCTCCGAGGAGCTTGTTAGACATATACGACAGAATATTGAACAACATTGCGTCTTTGAGCCTTTTGTTAGTGTCAAGCAAACCTTTAACTCCGAAGCACAGAAATTTGTCATCGGTGATATTCGTGTGACCGTTGAAGTATTTACTTTCAGAACCGACACACATTGAATGAATCCCCAGACAAACCTCCTGTAAGATTTCTTCGGTGTAGAGATACTTTCTCTTGTGGTCGTAGGTCATATATTCTTCTTCACACAAGTCATAGAAATCACTCATCACAGGGAAGTCAGACGGCTTTTTTGTGCTGTAATCTGTTGTGTCTGTAATACCGAATCGTGCGTACAGCTTCATAAGCAGGATTTCAATTGTATCAAGCTGTGCGTCCGTAAAATCCTTGTAGGTTCTGAAAAAGTCTTTCAAAAACGCAATATGCTGTGATAATCGAGTAACTTTTGTAAACGCTTCAGGAATATGCGAATTTTCCTCGCAGGAATCAAAATCTATTTCATTATCAATTTCAGTGTGCGAATTGCCTGCAAGCTCAGCTTGCTCGTTCCACGCTTTGGGTTCAAGAGGATTAATTTTGTATTTGCCCGACATAAAATCAATGTAACAACCGCCGAGAGCGTTTGTCAAATCCTCATACTCCGCTTCGGGATCAAGGCAAACAACTTTCTTTCCGCTTTCACGAATGTTCGTGAGGATAAGTTTCAATAAATACGATTTACCCTGACCGCTGTTCCCGAGAATAAGGATGTTTGAAGTTGTCTTATCCTCAGTTCTGCGGTCAAAATCAACAAGGATATTCGTTCCGTACTTATCTCTGCCGATGTACAAGCCGTTTGGATCTGTCTTACCACTGAAATTAAACGGAAACAGATTTGCAACAGATGAAGCAGGCAGAACACGCTCATATAAACTGCCGAACTGATTACTGCCGATAGGGTTTACAGACAAGAAGCCTTCTTTCTGTCGTAAAGTCAAGCGATCTACTTCAATCTTGGAACGTGTCAGCTCCATTGCAATGTCGGTTTGCAATTCTTTTAATTTCTGTTTGCTCTTGGCTTTAAGCTCTATGAATACAGAACAATGCAATAAAGCCTCTTTGTTTTTACGAAGGTTTGCCATCAGCGTGACAACATCCTGCAAGTTGCCCTGTGCCTCAATGGTTTCGTTTACATCGTTACCGCTTGATTTGAGCTTGTTTTTGCGTGTGGCATTCTGAATTATTTTTCTCTGTTCCATACTCTCAACCAGCCTGTGGTATATGCGAAGCGTTACTCCGTTTCTGTCTGCAAGCTGTGAGAGTATTGCCTGTTCTTCCGTACTCGGCGGATATTCTCGGACTGCCCACGCACTTCTGTATGAGTCACCGACAATGTAATAATCGGTGAAAAACTTTATTGTTGACGGCAGAATCATATCAAAAAAATCCTTTGTGTATATTTCTTCTGCCTGCTCGGGTGTGAGCACCTTTGGTTTTCTTTTGAATAGTCCCATATCTTAAACCTCCTTAATTTCGGACTGCCAACACAAGTATGCGGTCATCCTGATTATTTCCGTAACAGGTTGAAAGCGTTAAAATCTGTTGACCGTAAACAGGTGTAATTTCTGTATCATACAAAGAATTTTCTATAGCATAAGATATTCTCTTTTCGTACGACGTTTCTGTTTCTGCTGTTGTGAATTTGTACCAAGAGTCATCGGATTTTACCCTCATAACAGAAAAGACGGAGTAAGCAAATGCCCCGTCTTTTGTTTCAAGCACAACTGTAGGATGTTCTGTGAAATAAGAATAATCGGTATAGTTGCAGAGGTCTGCAAACATTGTACCGTTGTTCATATGATGACCGTATATGATTAAATTTGTACTGTCGGCTGAACATCTGCTATCCATAAACGGTGTACCGCTGAAACTGTACTCGCCGTAGAAGTTTTTGTGCAGATACTTCTGCGGATTACTCGGTGTGTGCATAACAGGGTAATTGATTTTTGTTCCTGCTATACTTATCCAGCCGAAGCATTCACTATTCATTGAAATGAGTTCTGATATAGAATGAGGTTCATAATAGGTTGTATAATACATAGACTCTTGAAATTGACTTTTATCATCCGAATCACTGACTTTTAACAGATTTGGTTTTCTTATAGTTGCTGACTCCGTATCCACGGTTGTTGTTTCCTCAGTTACTATTTCTGCAAGCTTTTCAAAGCTCTCATTCTCTTTGTACTCTGTGTACATCTGAGAGATTATTGAAATCAAACAGGCAATTATGATTACAGAAAATATGCCTATTACAATTCCCATTTGTATTTTTCCTTTATGTTTCTTCATAGGTCTGCTCCTTTTCAAAATACTGTTCGCCGTCAAAATCGGGCATTAAATCTCCGTTCGTACTCGCCTCAAAGTAGATTGCGAGAAACCGCTTAATGTCTGCTTTCTTCATTCGGGTTACTTCAAAGCCCTGATCGGATATAATCTTCTCAACTCTGTTTGCTTTCTGCAAAACATTTTCCGATTTTGATGATTTACATCTTGCGATGAACAGAAACTGCCTTGCAGTTGAGGTTTCGGTCTGAATACTGTCGAGAAAATCCAAATCCTTATTCAGAATTTTTCTGACCTTTTCATTCTGTTCAGTTTCAATCCTGCCTTTGATATAACTTTTATTTGTATCGAAACACTCGCACGAGTCTGTACAGGTAATCTCAATATCCGGCACAGCAGAGAGCACCATCATCAGGTGGCGCACCTTTATTTCAATATTCGTGTGCGACAGAACAGAAATATTGGTAGGCTGAACCATATAGAAAATGAGTTCTTCCTTGCCGACCTTCAAGCCGTTTTTCGTAAAGGTTTTTATGCCAAGCAAGTCCTGAACCGATTTACCTTTTTGTTTTGATTTTTTCTGCTTGTTTTTCATTTATTTGCCCCTTTCTGCCCAAAAATAAGTCTGTTGAGTTGATATAAAATACTTTACAGCATAACGGATAAAATCAAGAATGGTTGTATCTTCAAGCCTTATTGACAAAAATCCGAAACAGAGTGTTACTGCAAGCGGAATTATTATTTTCGTCTGTGCAAGTATCAGGATTGATAACAAAAGCGCTATGCTCATAATTGCAAAATCCCGTAAGCTCCAGAGCCACAGATTGGCGGTAGCTTTGAGGTTCTGCGGATATAAATAAGTGGTCATAATCGTTTATATTCCTTTCATTTATTTAGCCGCCCTCGCAACACTTCTTGTCAAATTAACGGCAGTTGTGGTTGCGTGAACAATGCTCGTCATATTCACCTTAACTGATGAATCCAGACCGAACTGCTGCGCAATTCTCGGCACTTCGTTTGACGCAAGCATTATTCCTAAACCAAGTAACATATTACTCGGAAACGTGAGAAGTCCGAGAAATAAGAGCGTTGTCTGCATAAAGGCTGTCAGACACAGCGCCGCTATCTGTTTCATCCACTGATTGAAGCCGTCCTGATAACCTCTGGGAACGCTGAACATATACAGCGCGCCTACTGCCATCTGAATTAGCAGGATGCCGCCACGCTTGATGTTCGCAAAGAAAATTTTTATTACGCAGTAGGCAAAGGCTATAAGGCATAACAGATTGAGCAATCCGAATGTTGTCTGTGTTGCTACTGCAAAACTGCCCTCTAACACGCTTGTACTCTGTCCGGCTAAATCAATACTCTGCTGTCCTGACATTATGGACGATAAATCCTTTGAGAATGTGTTTTGCAGGCTGATACAGAATTTGTACAGCTCCACAGGCACAATTCCGAACAGCGAACAGGCAAAGAAACCTTTAAGCACATTGATAGCGGTTGTTTTGATATTCGCTCTGCCGTTCTGATATTCTATTGCGACATCGAATACCGCAACGACTGTTCCTGCAACGAACAATGCCCAGCCGAAAAGCGTAAACAGATTTATTGTCGCCTGCACCCATTCAAGGTCAAAAACGTCTGCGCCCATATTTCCCATCATCGTGAAAAAGTCAGCAACAGCGTTGTAAATCGTTTCATAGAACCATTTAAGCATTGTGTTCCATATAGCGTTTGAGATTTGCTCACCGAGAGAGTCGAACACGCCGCCTATGGCGTCACCGATTCCCCCGATGAAATCTCCTAACCAATCAAACATTTTACGCCTCCCTTATCCGAGAACTGTCCAAATGTATAAAGGGGCTGTAAGCGAGAACACCAGACAGCCGAAAAGTATTGCAGGCGCCGTGAACTCAAACTGACCATGCTTTCGGTAGTCCATATATGCCGTTGCGAGTTTAACAAAGAAAAGTATGGCAAGAATCATATCTACTGCGGGGAAGACAACATTGTTTACTACATTCTTAATCTGCGTTTGAGCCGCAGTCCATGTGCTTTGAATAGCCGTGGAAACATCTCCTGCGGCAAAAACAGGAACAATCGATAAAGTAAACATTAATACCATTATTGATATTCCAAACAGAATTTTGAGTAATTTCATACCATTAGTTCTTATTCTCATTCAGATAACCTCCAATTTTAAAATCTTTCTCCGATATATATCTGATTTTGATGTTCAGCTTTTCGGCAAAGCGGATTTCTTTTTTCATGCCCTCGGTTATTTCATCACCGAAAACCCAAACCTCGTCACAGACCCAAAGCAGAGAAATCCCTGCCTGCATACCGAGGCTTCTTTCTTCTTTTTTGCTGTCATCCAAAATCAGGGCGTAAAAATGCGGTACGACCGGAGCCATACCGCATTCTAACGCATATCGGGCATATCGTTTTGCATTTTCTATGTTTTCAGATACATTTCCGCTCAAAGGCGAACAGATATACACCCTGTGCATTATTCATCGTCCTCGTCTTTCTTCTTAAATTTGATGATAAGAAACGCAATCAGACCGCCGACTGCAACAGAACCCAAGCCGATATAAAAGCCGAGATTTGAGTTGTCGCCTGTCTGCGGCTTTTCGGGTTCGGGCTGCGGATGAATCGTTACTGTCTGATTCTCATCTTCAATGTCAGCGTGAACGGCAATTTCCGTTTTATCACGGTAAAGAGTTTCAAACACAACGATTTCCGTATCTTTGGTAATTACAGAACCGTCGAAAGTGAATGATACTGTTACTTCGCCATCTGCTGTTTCGGGAGTGAATGTTACTTCGGAATAAACTTCTTTGCTGTCAACAAGAAATGCTTTTCCGGTTGACTTGTCCATAAGCACGCCGCTTACTGTGTATTCTTTTCCTGCTGTGAGATTCTTGTAAGAAACCACATCATCAATGGTAATATCGCTGTTAGCTGTGAATTCTTTCTTACCGTCTATACTTGCCTTTGTGCCGATTTCGGGGATTTTCACAGTTACTGTCTGACCAACGTCCTCAATATCTGCGTGAACTGCAAGCTCTTTATCCTCACTGTAAAGGCTTTCAAAAACAACAATATTTGTTTCTTCTTTGATATATCTTGCATCAAATTCAAAGAAAACAATAACCTCGCCCGACGGTTCATCAGGTATGAATGTAGCTTCAGAGGTGATTTTCTTGCCGTCAATCAACAACTCTTTTCCTGTTGCCTTATCCATAAGAACGCCCTTAACCGTGTACTCCTTGCCGGGGACAAGGTGCTTGTACTCTACCACATCTTCAAGGGTGAATATTTCCGTAGCACCGACTTCCTTTTTGCCGTCAACGGTTGCTGTGGTTTTCAGTTTGGGGATTTTATCGTTCTCAACTGTGATTTCAATAATTTCATCATTCTCGGAAATTGTTACACGATAGTTTTCTTCATTAGGGAGATAACCCTCTACAGGCTTTAACTCACGGACAATGTATTCGCCGTAAGGAATATCGGTAAATTCAAAAATTCCGTCCTCATTTGATTCGGAGGTGAGAATTGCAGTTTCTTCCAAAAATTCTTTTTCCTCTGCATTAAACAATCCGAATAATGTGCCTGCGATATTTTCGCCTGTTTCACGGTCAATCTTCAAGCCTTTTATTGTGCCGCGAACTATTTTATTTTCAAAACTTCTCTGCGTAACTTTGTTCCACTCAATCGGTACAGTCTGTGCTTTTGGAACAACATATCTGTCGGCTGTATCAACTTCTTCAAGCGTATATGGCTTGTCACCGCTAACGAGGACATTTTCAAATTTTGCAACACCGTCAGCATTTGTTGTTGCGTACAAATCCACATTCGCACCGCTTAAAGATGTGCCGTAAAGGTGGAATTTAACACCCTCGTTGTAATTATCCTCACTGGTTTTTACTACTTCAAGACTGCCTTTTTTGAGGACATTCTCAAAAGTCACGGTTGCAGTCTTTCCGCTTTCAACCTTAACGGTCTGCGATTTCTGTGTTTCATACTTACTGTCGGTTACTTCTGTGACAGTGTAGTTGCCGGGAACAAGGTCGGTTAATTCAAATTCGCCCTTTGAGTTTGTCTTAACTGTCTTACTGTAACCATCGCCTTTGACGGTAAACTCAATATTTGCCACATTACCGTCCTCTGAGGTTTTGATAAGCTTAAGATTTCCAGAGCTAGTCTTTACTTTAAAACATGCTCTTATCGGGTCAGCGTCGTTTTCAACGCCTGTGATTACATCCTGCAAGCTTGCGTCACCATAGGGAACAAGCACGGTTTTTCCGACATCGGGCATTGACTTTGCAGAGCTGAATGTTACTGCATTGTTGACGGGCGAAGTTGAAGTCAAGGTCAGCTTGTTACCGGATTTTGAAACGGAAATTCCACTTGTGGTTTTGAAGCTGAAATCCGAAAGAATATTATTGCTGTCGGTAAGTGTTAATGTGTATGTTCCGTCCAAGTATTTCATTTCATATGTTTCAGCCTTTGAAGCGATTGCCGATGCAAAGCTCGGAACGGTTGAGTAATTGGCGAGGCTTTTTGATATTGCATTGTAAACCGACTTAACGCCGGGATTTGCTCCGCCTGCACAGATACCGTCAATGAACTTTGTATTTGTGCATTTATAGCCTTCGCTTGTAGAACGACAACCTGAAACAAACTCCCATACAATCAGCTGAGTTGCCACCCATTTCTGATCCTCTGTTCCGCTTAAAGATTGCCCTGAACCTGGTTTGCCGTAGAGCAGAGCAAGATTGATTGCCTTCTGCTTTGCAGAGCCTAAATTCTTCCACAAGGTAGAAGCATCCTCAGTAAGAGTATTACCCGAATGAAGGCTGTGACCGGGCTCAATGCAGTAGGCTTCTTTTCCGTCTGCAAAAATCTTGCACAGTTCTTCGCCGGGAGTACCGACCGTGTAGCCATCGCTGACTGTTGTCTGCTGAAATTTAATTATGTTGCCTGTGCTGTCATAACAAAAATCAAAAGTGATTGTCACCTTATCACCGCTTGCCGCACTTACGGGGAGAGTGAACATTGTTCCGAATATTACTGCCACCGCAAGTAAAAGCGCCGTTATTCTTGTTAATTTTTTGTTTGACATTAATTTGTTCATTAAAAATACCTCTTTTCAAAAAAATCAGGCAAAGTCATCTGACTCTGCCTGCTGATAAATATTCCGTTTTCAGATAAAACAAATTATAATTTCATCGCCTGCCCTTCCTCTATATCTTCCGACATATCCTCGGTTTCATCTTCGCTCTGCTGTTCATCAAGTGCCTGATGATACGCTTCCATAACCTTGCTGTTTAGCATATCTCTTGAATCCTTTGAAATCGAGTGAGCAATCTCGCTGAACTTTGTTTTGCCATTTTCGTCAACGAAGCTTTTTGCTGGCATTGCGACAAACAGTCCTTTCCTTGAGTTCATCACTCTGATTCCGTGAATTGCAACCGCACCGCCGACAGTAACGCTTGCAAAAGCCTTTGTGTTGCAATCTTCTACATCAACAAGCTTATCAATCCTTACCTTGATATACGGCAGTTTCCTTTTCTGATTGTTGTTTTTGTTCCCTTTAAAATTTGTATTCTGTGCCATATAAATTTACCTCCGCTTTAGTGTTTCTGTTTTTCTGCCCACAATAGAGAAAGGTGAATAAGTGCATCTCTCTGTTCTTCCTCTGACAAACTGTCGAGGAAATCTTCGAGGGTGACATTTTCCTCGAAATCTTCTTCTAATTCCTTGCAGTTGTCGCAGATTTTTTCTCGCCTTAAAAGCACCGAATCGTCATCCTGCTGTGTAAAAGATAAAACATCGTTGTATCTGAATCCGATTTGCTGACGGATTTCGTAAGGAATTGTAATTCTTCCTCTTTTTCCGAGAACTCTGTAAAGTGTAAGCATTACTCAGCCTCGCTTTCTGCAAGCTCTGCTCTGCACTCATCGCAGATAAAATCACAGCAAGTACACTCATTGTCAAAGCTGTCACCATCTTCATCGCAACGTTCAATTACTATTATGCCGTTGCTTGCAGTAACCTGAATCGTTGCATCAGATGTGATTCCGGAAACAATAACCGTATCAAGCGGTATTCCTATATATACTAAATTATTCATTGCTTCATTTTCCATGATATTATATTCTCCTTTAAAATTCGCTCTAAATTTTCTTCATTTTCTGCATTTGAATCAAGCAGACTTAATTGTCTTGGTTTTGCACGCTCTCGCTCATATATGTCATAGTTGGCGATGAGTAATTCATGAAATTCTCTGCCTGCGTCATATTTCTGAACCATACTGTGAATTCGCTTGAAATCAAAGAATGAATATCCGTCATATAACTCTCTAATTTCCTCACAATCATTGTATGATACAAGCCATTTGCCTTTTGAATTTGCAAGTCTGTTTTTCAGCCTCAGATGGTCATCCCAAGTAAAACCACATTGATAAACATACTCGCTTGAAAAGTAAGGCGGATCGCAGTAGAAAAAAGCATTATCTCTGTCATAATGCTTGATTAAGATCTCGAAATCCTGATTTTCGATTACTGTATTTTCAAGTCTTTTGCCGACTTGCTCTATCATCTGAAAAAGGCTCACTACCGGAAAGGGCTGACAGGCAAAGGATTTTCCTCCGCTTGAGTAGCTGTATCGCAAGAGTTTAAGAAACATTACTGCTCTGCGCAAGTCGTAGTCCTGTTTCATTCTGACATATAGCTGTATGATTTCTTCTGCTTTCAAGTCGGGAAGAATAATCTTCGTCAGTTCCAATTCTTCATCAAGGTACTTATCCTCAAACTTCTCCTGTTTAAAAAAGTTCTTTATAGCATTAAAATCATCCCTTGAATTAAGCGGATAAAAGCCAAGTTCTTTTATGAAAGCCACAGGTCTGTCACGCATACAGCGAAACAGGTTTACAAGATTATGGTTGTAATCGTTGTAAACCTCAAACTTATCAGGCTTTTTCTTGCCTAAAAGTACAGCTCCCGAACCTCCGAAGGGTTCAATATACCTTTCGTAATTCAGAGGAAACAGAGCGTACAAAATGTGAAGGATGGATGTTTTATTGCCCATCCAGCTAACAGGGGTTTTGATTACTTTTCACTCCTCTCGGAACATCAATCGCCCCTGAAACGACAAAAAGCCGTTGATTAAGTTTTTACCTAATCAACAGCTGATATATTTTTATCAATATCAATCGAATCGGAACGATTGATATTGTTGTATGTTTTGATTTTAAAATGTTAAGCTTCTTCGTCCTCGCTCATCAGGTAGTCCTCTATATCGCTGACCCGAAGCTCTAAAGTCTCGTACTTTTCCCTTGACCTGTCACGGTATTTTTTGATAGTTCGGCGCTCATTCTCAATACCGGCTTCTATCATAGTTTCAAGCTTATGATACGCATACAGCACACCGAAAACGGCAAGCACAATTAAACACCCGATTAAAAGTCCTATCATTATTGCCCTGATTCGCTCATAAGTTTTTGCTCCTCTCATCTGTCTGTTTTATTATTTTTCCTATTTCCTTTATCACATTCACCGTCACAGCATTTCCAGCCAGTTTGTAGAGTCTGCTGTCGGAAATTCCTGTGGCTTTTGCCTTGTCGAACTGCTCGTCCGTAAAACCTTGTAATCTCCAGCATTCTCTCGGAGTAAGCTTTCTGATTCTGCCGATGTGAACTTCACCGTTTGGCTCAACAAAAGCAACTGCGAATTTTTCATCGTCTGTAAAATCCGTGCTTTCAACGAAAACACCTGAATGTTCAGCTTTTCGGTTACTGATTCCAGAATCGTGTCTTGCAGTTATGCACCTTGCAATTTCTGTCAGCTTCGGATCGGGGTTCATATCAATAAAGTAATATGTCTGAGTTGCTGCGGTGGTCAACGTATGTGCTATATTTTTTCCAACTCTGCCGCGCCGTGCATTTTCACTCAAAAATGCGGTGTCTATGCTGTCACCGGGGTAAGCAAGCTGATAACCGTCTTTGTTGTTCGCCTTAATCGGCAATCCGAAATTTTTAATATCTTCAATAAGATAAAGTCCCGAATGACCGCCGAAGCCGCCCGAACCGCTTGTAAGAGTACAGCTTAACCCATTCGATGAGTAAATTCTCTCACCCTGCGTTGGCTTTTCTTTGTACAAGAGCTTTTCCACTTGTTTGCGTGAAAGATAATACTTCTCCGGCACATTGTCCTCTAAGATATCCGATAATGAACACTCTATTTCGTGACTGCGAAACTCCGAAATTTTTGCTGTTGAGTACCTGCCAGCACACATCATACCCCAGTTCATCCAGCGTACAGAGGATTGTTTCAAACGTCCTGCCTGTGTCATGGTTAAGCAGACCGGGAACATTTTCGAGGAAGAGATACTTAGGTTTTTTAACGGCAGCAATTCGAGCAATCTCAAAAAACAACGTTCCTCTTGTATCGTCAAATCCTTTTCTTGCTCCTGCGATTGAAAAGGACTGACAAGGAAATCCTCCGACCAGAAGGTCGAAATCGGGTAACTGTTCGGGTACGATTTTTCTTGCGTCATCAAAGTAAAGTTCACCTCCCGTATCATACATTGCTTCATATGCCCGCTTTGCATACTTGTCGATTTCGCAGTATCCTACGCACTCAAAGCCGCCTATGGCTTCAAATCCCGAACGGAAACCGCCGATGCCTGCAAACATATCAAAAAATTTAATTACCATAAATCTTCATTCCATACGAAGATTTATAGATTAAACCTCACCTCACATTCGCATAGTCATTCCGTTATCCTCATCAGGAGTTTCATCTTCAACTTCTGCTTCAGATTGGTTTTCTGCTTCGATTTCTTCCTGTGTGAGCTTTCTGAACGAGTCCTCTCCGGGAACTACACCGAGTGTGCGACCGTTGTCCCACTCTGGAAATATCGTTCCCATTGAATCAACAAATTTAACCGTTCCTCTTGTACCAGCCGGAACAGGTGAGTACGGATCATTCATACTGATAAGCTCAATTCTTGTACCCGGCGGATACAATTTCTTTGTGTTTACAGCGATTCTGCGCTGTCTTTCATATTCGTTCAAGTTATTCATCTCCAATTTACTTAGTTTTGATTTAAGTAATAGCTTTAGTAGGACTTCTGATTTTTATTGTCATAAAATCAACCTCCGCCTTTCTTATTTATGTCTGTGTTAAGTTTTTTGTTGTTAGAGAAATGTGCCTCATTATTTTCATCGAAATCATCATTGCGCCTGTCAAAATTAGGTTTCTGCCGCATCTCTCTTTCAAGCTTCCTAAGTTCGGGCGTGTCGGTAAAATACATCTCAATCATTCCTTTCAATTTTTTGTAAATAAAAAAAGCAACCGTTCTAATTCAAAAAAATTAAAACGATTGCCAAATAAAAAAGAGCCAATCTTATATCTCTAAAAAATAGAAATATAATGATTGACTCATATATTAGATAATATTCAATTAAGCTGATTAGCGAAAGTAATCAGCTTTCTTTGCCTTTAATTAAATTTTGAAGTTTTTCTACGGCTTCTTCTTTAGTTGCAGAATCCTTTACAATCTGAATAATAGAGTTCATTAAAACATCAAATTGCTTATCTGTCATATTTTCGTTCTCCATATCTTTTCCTTTCCGATAAATCAATTATCACTTCTACCGGAAATAAATTTCTGTATATAAGTAATTGAGGCTCATAGTTTTCTATGAGCCTCTGTTTTGGCTCCCCCAACTGGGCTCGAACCAGTGACATCATGATTAACAGTCATGCGCTCTACCGACTGAGCTATGGAGGAATATACAATTTTCTTTGGAGTTTACCAAAGATTTTTGTTAAGACTGCACAATGCAATCTTTCTTGTTACTTAAGCCTCCGGTAGTTGACTTAAACAACATATTTGGTTGTTTCCTCAAACTAAGTGATAGTGTCGGGTATATTTGTGTACACTCGCTCTACCGACTGAGCTATTGAGGATTATCTGTGTTGGCATCTCCCTATTTTCCCGGGCCGTCCCCAGCCAAGTATCTTCGGCACCTCTGGGCTTAACTTCCGTGTTCGGTATGGTAACGGGTGGACCCCCAGCGTCTTCAACACCAACTTCTTCTTTTTCTTTCCCTTTTATATTTATCACACCTTCGTGCGTAAATATTCCTCTTCCTCTCTTCTTTTTTCTTTTGGTGACTCGTGGGGGAATCGAACCCCCGTTGCCGCCGTGAGAGGGCGGAGTCTTAACCGCTTGACCAACGAGCCGTTTCTTTGCAGGGGCTCAGGCCTTTCCCTTTGCCCCCGCTTCCCTCATGGTGCACCATCAGGGGCTCGAACCCGGGACACCCTGATTAAGAGTCAGGTGCTCTACCAACTGAGCTAATGGTGCATATCCGGTATAGCAAGCCAACCAGACTTCCGTCAAAAGCGGCTTTCAAACGCCGCGCCGATAAATACAAGCGGAATCTGAAGATTTTTTGGCCGACTGAGAAATATTATACGATAATCTCAAACCATTGTCAAGTATTTTCCAGCTCTTTTTCCATGCAGGCGCAGACTGGCATCCCCACAACTGAAAGCATGCTTATCCACTGGCCCGCAAAAGAACAATGAGTTCAATCTGATTTGATTTCTTTGCCGCATGCAGACAAACCAGTCCTACAATGAGGGTAAACGCCAAAAGGGTTGCGGCAAAAGATGCAAAATGCACTTGTGCATGCATTTCCATAATGGTGTTTCCCACCAGCTCATCCAGATAGGGATTTACCACCAGCGCGTTAAACAGAGCCGCCATACCTGTGCCCAGCAGAATGGAACAAACGTTTATAACGCCGTATTCCGCAAAAAGAATGCTGTACAGATGTTTTGTTCTGTAACCCAACGCTCTGTATAATGCAAGTTCTTCCGTCCTGCTTTTTAAGCAGCTTAAAACAAACAGCCAGACGCCCGCAATTACCATAACAACAAACATTACCGCAATAGCCAGCAAAACTGCCAGGGCCGTATTAAAGGTATCTATATCGAAATTGAGCTGATCCTCTTGATATGTAGCTGTAACAGCCATTGCTTCTTCCTGTACCGCTTCCACATTTTTATAGGAATCCACGCATACGCCGTAACGTAACGTTTCTTTTAAAGAAAACGCCTGGTTCCCGGTAATTTCGTTTGCCCTTCCGTTATAATGTAAAAGCTCTTCTGTTGGAACAAGAATCTGCCTTCCATTAAAGATTGGGTCCGCCGTATTATAAACTCCTATGACCCTGAGCCTATGGCCAAGCCCAAAACTGTCTTCTAATATAAGCTCTTCTCCCAAAAGGCTTTTCCCGCTGACTTCGTTTCTTTTTTGATTCTGCTGCTGAAAATCCTGGATTTTCTCCGGCACAAGCGCAACATTTTTTTCGCCGCTTTTAAAGGTTCTTCCTGCTGTAATCACGGGAGTATACCCTTTATGCAAATAGTCTATTTCATAATCGCTGTATAAAAGGCCGGACGTTTCCCGCACAGACATAGGCACAGGCTTATGGTATGTAGCCGTTACATGCTCCAGGTCTTGCAGCTGTTCGAGTCCTTCTTCCACTGCCTCGGACGATGTAAAGGTAGCCGTCAGCTCCCGGTTGTACACATGGTTATTCACTTTATACTCCATGTTGTACCAAAGCGGCGCCATAACGGCAACCACCGACAGCAAAAGCGCTGCTGCAAGCGCAATAAACAGAAAGAAAGAAACGCTTTTTACAACAGCGCCTCTGACAGAGGCGCAAACAATTCTAAAAAGGCTATACAGCTTCATTTTTCTTTTCCTCAATTCTACCGTCTTTCATAATATACAATTCATCTGCATATTCGACCACAGCGTCGTTGTGGCACACGACCAGTACACCCTTGCCTTGTTTAGACAGTTTTTTTAATTCCTGAAAAATCATCTGTTCATTTTTGCTGTCCAAATTTCCTGTTGGTTCATCTGCAAGAATAAAATCCGGCTCGTTGGCCATTGCCCTGGCTATAGCAACCCTCTGCTGCTCCCCGCCGGACAGTTCACCGGGATAATGCTCCTGGCGCTGTGTCAGCCCCATCATGGCAAGAAGTTCTTTTGCGCGCTTTACCATATCCGCCCTACGCTTAAACGCTTTATTAATCAGCATAGGAAGCATAACATTCTCATACGCTTTTAAATGTGCGTTCAAGTGAAAAGCCTGAAAAACAAAACCCAGTGTTTTCATGCGCACGTCTGCAAGCTGGCTTTTTTTCATTTGTGCCGTATCTACTCCGTTTATTGCAACGCTGCCGGAAGTTGGCACGTCAAGCAGGCCTGCAATCTGCAAAAGTGTGCTTTTTCCAGATCCGGACTGCCCCATTACGACAATAAATTTCCCGGCGCGTACCGTAAGGTTTACATCTTTTAAGGCCGTTACCTGACGATTGTATTGCTTCGTAATAGACGTCATACAAATTGTATTCATTACAGATCCTCCTTAGTTTTAAAATGAACCCATTGCCTGTCTGGGCTGAATTTTCACAAGGCGCGGCAGCATAAACAGCTGG
>OMFK01000087.1_pt1 | contig 72412 bp, 75 predicted proteins | sample 1645651 | NCBI WGS metagenome assembly OMFK01 (sample SAMEA103958124, study PRJEB25191) | human gut metagenome | biome: human-associated habitat [ENVO:00009003]; feature: intestine environment [ENVO:2100002]; material: feces | place: Germany | collected 2013/2015
AAAAATAAGTTATTTTATAGCATATTTTTAAATAATATGTTATAATAGTTATAATTAACTTTTGTTTTAATAAAAAGTCTTTTTATTTATCTGAAATGTCTTTTGAACAATAAAATTATTTTTAATATTCATAGATGTTTTTTAGATATCCGCGGAGGGAATGCAAATGCAAATAAAATCAGATAAAGTATATATAGACTATCTTGACCACACGGTAAGTAAACCACTTGACATGAATGGTGCCGTGGATAGATTACGCTTTGATTTATTGCTCTTTTCTGAAAAAACACTGTGCATGTCTGTCCCAGCGTGTGTTAAGCTAAATCCTACAACCCAAATATTAATGCAACTTACGCCATTTTGGGACAATGGGAAAATTCGTCTGATACTTGATAGGAAACATAAAAATAATCCGTGGAACTATTTTAAAAATAGAAAGAGAATTCTCGAAAAGGAATTTTCTGAGGAACAACTGGTTCATCATTTTGAGTATGTAGCGTACAACTCCGCACGTACAGATTTCTTTTATAGCGTATTTATAAAAGAAATTCTACAAGCAAAAGACCTGTATCTTGGGAAAATTTTTGACACAGACGAAACATTTCGACAATCGGTAATTACGCAAATAGAGAATAGTTGCAGCAGAATTTGCGCTGAGCTGCCGATAACCGCCGCTGTTCATATGGGGAAAATATTGAATGATTTAACTTTTATTGCTGAAGACAGAAAATCGCTTTTTCAACGCAGTGCCGTTGAAAAAAGGCTTCAAGAAGAATACGGGGCATATGCGTATGAAATCAAAAGAATCAGCAAAATTCTTGACAGAGGTTTTGCTTATGCAAATGGGGTGTCAAGTTATGCCGCCCCATTGTCTCTCATCAGTGACAGGTTAACAGGAAATACATTTATAGATATTTTAAAAGCGGCTGACAGAGAGCTATATGAACTCATACATAGTTTGGACTGGTTAGCCGTGTATCGTTTGAGCATAAATGATACCTGGCTTGATTTTATTGACCACTTAAATAAATTACTGGTGCTTTATCAGGACAGCGAGAAACATAAAACCAAAATTTATTCTCCAACACAGTTAGAATGCAGCATGATTACTTTTAAACTTGTACGGAAACTATATGAAACCGCCGTGAAAAATTTACAGAAAGAGCTAGTTAAAGCTGGCACTTTCATAATAGATGTAGTAAACTTTAAAAATTATTCTGATAAAGTGTTTGAGCATTATATGTGTGTTAAAAGTGATTATTGGGGAATTATAAAGGAACTGAATGAGTTAATACCAGCGTTAAAAATCGTCATTCGCAGCTTAGATCGCAGGTATAAAGCTTCGACAAACCTGCTAACGCAACAGGGGTTTATTGTCAATCTTTATAACAATAAATAGGGGAAAGAAAGTAGCTGTCTTTGCTATGGGCTTGCTTGTAAAAGCATTATATGTCTGTTTCTATAAAATGAACAGCAGGAATATTCCAGTATTTTCTGTAAACCCTTTCTTCATCCCCGTCAGGATTTAATTGATACATTTTAAATATAACTGGTATGTTTTTCGGCTGCCACTGTCCTTCATAGGAGTACTGATATTTCATACCAACATTTTTCATCACACCGCTACTGCGGGGGTTATTTCTGTCATGGGTCGCTGTGATATAGGGAAGTCCGTCTTTTTAACCTGCTCTATAACGGCTTTTCCGGCTAAAATGAAATAAAATCGCTGTGCGATAGCCTGTCAGGAGAGTGTAAAACGCTCTTCAGGGCCTGCTGTGTTTTTGCATGTTATTCCAGACCATTTTGCAGCCTTGCCGCCATTAGTGTGTTTTTCATCAGCATGGCAATCGTCATAGGCCCTACGCCGCCGGGAACCGGCGTAATGTAAGAGGCCACGGGCTCTACCTGTGCAAAGTCCACATCGCCGCACAGCTTGCCGTTTTCATCTCTGTCCATGCCAACGTCAATCACAACCGCGCCTTTTTTGACCATATCCGCCTTGACAAATTTTGCAACGCCAACTGCCGCCACCAGAATGTCTGCACTCCTGCAGATCTCTTTGAGGTTCTGCGTGCGGCTGTGGCAGATGGTGACTGTACCGTTTTGATGCAGCAAAAGCATGGCCATGGGCTTGCCTACAATGTTGCTCCTGCCAATAACCACACAGCTTTTGCCGCATACGTCGATCTTCTGCGACTTTAAAAGCTCCATAACGCCCGCGGGCGTACAAGGCAGGAAGTGGTAATCGCCAATCATGATTTTTCCGACATTGGACGCGTGGAACGCATCGACGTCCTTTTGCGGGTCGATCGCTTCGATTACGGACTTTTCATCCAGATGCTTTGGCAACGGCAGTTGAACCAGAATGCCGTTGATATCCTTTTTGTGATTCAAAGTATTTACAAGCTCCAGCAGCTCCTGCTGCGTTGTCTGCGCGGGCAGGGCGTATTCCTCCGAATAAAACCCCACTTGTGCGCAAGCTTTCTTTTTGTTGTTTACATAGACTCTTGAGGCGTTGTCATCGCCGACAATGACAACCGCAAGACCGGGGATGATCCCCTTTTCTTTCAACTGGCGCGTCTGCGCAGCCACGTCGTCCTTTACGCTTTGTGCGACGGCTTTACCGTCTATAATCTTTGCCATACCGCATCACCTTTTTACCTTTCTTTTTAAAGGTACCGCCATGGTATCCTTCTTTCTTATATAATTTATAATCAGGCACACCAGTCCGGCCAGCATAATCACCAGCGAAAGCGCCTGCGAAACGCGCAGGCCGAAAAACGGCGTGTACAAACTGTCTGTGCGTAAACCCTCCACGATCATTCGTTCAAATCCATACCACACAAGGTACAAAAGGAAAATCTGGCCGTCGTACTTTTTAAGCTTTACGCTGAAAAAATGTAGCAGCACAAAGCCTAATAGGCACCACAGCGACTCGTATAAAAAACACGGATGCACCGTAACGCCTCCGGTGTTTTCACTGAGCATTCCCCACGGCAGGTTTGTGGGCGTGCCAAAGGCCTCCTGGTTCATAAAATTTCCCCAGCGCCCGATACCCTGTCCGATTAAAAAGCCCAGGCAGGCAATATCAAGCAGGCCGGGTATATTGACCTTTAAAACTTTTGCGACAATCAGCCCGCCGATCAGCCCGCCGATCAGCCCACCGTAAATGGCAAGCCCACCCTCGTTTATGTAGAAAATGCTGATTGGGTTCTGGCTGTATACATCCCATTTAAAGGCTACATAATACAGACGCGCGCCAATGACGGCCGTAACAATGCCAACAAGTACGCAGTCGAGCAGCTTGTCCTGTTTAATACCTACACGCTTGCAGGCAAACAGGGCGTATATCACAGCAAGGCAAAGGCCCAGTGCGATCAGGATTCCATACCAGCGCACAGTCAGGCCGCCAATGGTAAATGCTACGGGATTGACCGTAAATTCGAGCCCCAGTCCGGGAAAGCTTACATGATAGTCCATACCGATTTTCTTCCTTTCCTAAAATAGCGCCCGGCTGCAAAAGACAGGAGCCGGGCGCGCGCCTGCCGTCAGGCCTCTGCCTTAACCACCGACAGAGCAGAATTTTTGCTGTTGAGCTGTGCTTTAAACCGCTGTTCAACCTCTTCTTTTTTTGCATGTGCAATTTCTTCTATATAATTAAAAAGCTCCCGGCCTGTAAACGCAAATTCCGTCAGCGTATTGGCAATGGCGTCGGTGCTGTTGAGCATGCCGACGCTTTCGCCGTAAACGGCTCTCTTTGCTGTTTCAAAAGCTTGCGGATCAAACCCTTTTTCACAGATGCGGTCAACATGCTTTTTGATAATCTGTGCTGTTTTTTGGGGATCGCGCGACTCCCCACTGAAAATAATGCTGCTGTAGGAAGGGCCTTCAAAAAACTCATGGCAAAAGGTTGCATTGATCAGTTTTTCCTCCATCAGCTCTCTGTATAGTGCAGAGGAATTGGAAGCCAGCGCGAACAGCAGGATATCGGTCTGCGCCAGTTCCTTTGCCGTGCAGCGCGCGTTGCCTGCTGTTCCTTTAAAGCCCAACTGAAACAGCGGAACGCGCACGGGAAACGTTTGCTCCACGTAATCGCGCGCAACCGCGTATGGCTCCTCAGGGAAAAACGTCTGCACCGTCTGTTTTTTGCAGGGCTTTAAAAGACGGTTTGCAATTTCTTCCACCGTTTGCGGCGATACATTGCCCGCCACGCACAAAACCATATTATTTAAATTGTAAAAGCTGTTGTAACAGGTGTAAAGCGTATCTGCCGTAATATTTGCAATGGAGGCAACTGTACCGGCAATGTCGATTTTAACAGGGTGGTTATGGTACATGGCCTCCAGCAGATTGAACATGACGCGCCAGTCGGGCGAATCGTCGTACATTTTAATCTCTTGTCCGATGATTCCCTGTTCCTTTTGAACCGTCTGGGGTGTAAAATACGGCGTCTGCACAAAATCCAGCAGAATCTCCAGCGACTGTTCAAAATTTTGTGTACAGGAAAACAGATAACACGTTTTGTCAAATGAAGTATACGCGTTTGCTGAAGCGCCCGTTTTTGCATAACGGGAAAACGCGTCTCCATCCTCGCTTTCGAAAAGCTTATGCTCCAGATAATGCGCAATCCCGTCCGGTACGGTAATTTTTTCCTGATGGTCCACAGAAAAAATTCGGTTTACAGAACCGTATTTTGTGCCGAAGATCGCATAAGTGGAGCTGTACCCTTCCTTTGGGTAAACATAAATGGTAAGCCCCGTTTTATGCTGTAATTTATAATAGCTGTCCTGCAGCGTTTTACTTTGTATTTGTGTAAAGGGCATGGAAAATTCTCCTTTCTTTTTTAAAACGCAGCGTTTAATCCTTTCCACCTGTAAGGATATACACGGTGTCAAGCGCCATTTTTTTTGCCGCGTCTATCACCTGTCGCGTGGTGAGCGCGTTGATCTTTTCTGCGGCCTGCTGCGGCGTCAGTACATGGCGGTCCAGCATTTGCGAAATATACCAGGCTTCTGTCCCACTTACGGAATCCGCCATGGTCTGAAAGCTGTTTACAACGCTCATTTTTGTGGCCTGCATTTCAAAATCGGAAAGTTCGCCGTTTTGTAATAGGCGAATCTGGTTTTCTATCTCTTTCCTTGCTTTTTCAATATTTTCGTTCTCTACGCCGGACTCTACGGTAATAATCCCTTTATTGCGGTCAAAACGCGCAGCGCAATAGTAGCACAGGCTGTATTTTTCCCGCACATTCAGAAAAAATTTGGAATGCGGTGTTCCGCCCAACACTGCGCACATCAAGCGTGCGGCCATTACATCTGAATCCGGTTCTGCAATACCGCTTCTGAAGGCCATCACAAGCTTGGATTGGGCAACGTCCATTTTTTCTGTTTCCGTTTTTACTTCTTTTACCGTACGGACAACCTGCGTCTGCGTCTGTACAGGCGCTCTGTCTACCCCTGCAAACGCTTTTTCAAACATGGCGCAGGCTGCCTGCTTATCAAAAGATCCGATAGCCATAATTTCCACCCTTGCCGTTTGCAGTACACGCTTCCAGGCGCTGTATACAGCTTTTGCAGAAAGCGCCTGCACCTGCTGCTTTGTGCCGTAGCGCTTGGTTCCAAACGTTTCGTCTGCGCACATCACCTCTATGCAGCGGCCAAGAGCATAGGTGCGTTTGTCATTATATTCTGCATCAATCATATCAATCATCTGACGGCGCTCCTGCTCTACGTCCTCCCGGCAAAAAATACCGTTTTCAAGTTTGGGCCTGAAAAGCATTTCGCATAAAAGTGCAGTCAGTTCAATAGAAACGCGTTCTCCTCCCATGGTAAAGCGGTCGTCCAGGCCTGCGGCCGATATGGTAAGCGCCTGGTTTTCTCCCATTTTTCTGCAAAACGCTGCAACAGACGCGCCGTACAAAGCGTTCAAGCGGGAATTTAAGCTGATAAAATCCGGGTATTTTTCACAACTGCGCGCAAGCACCTGCGGCAGTAAAGCATTAGCCGCTGCCGCGTCTTTCAAAAGCGGCGTAAACATGGTTACGCTGATGCGCCCCGTTTTAAACCGTGTGTCGTCCACTGCGTTAAAGTACACGCCGTTTGCAATTCTTTGTCTGGTAACTGTATTCATGGCCGGTACATTCCTTTCAAAATATAAGTGGAAAATTATGTTTGTATATTAGTATACCACAAAACCTTCCAATATAAAAGAGAGAAAACGGTTCGAATTAACCGGGCAAAAAATAAGCGGCAGGGTGTAAAGAAAACTTTACACCCTGCTGTGCGTTTGTATATATTTGTATATACTGGTTTAGCTGTGTTCAGGCAAGCATGTCCAGCCATTTTTAAATTGCAACGCTGTCGCGGATCGCATCCCTTACACCGCCGGCCCTCCTGCTGTTTTGCGTGCGCAACGGCTATCTGAAATGCCTGCTTTTCAGCGTCTACGCGTACAGTCAGCTTAACAGACTTTGGGTTTTGAGAAAACGGCCGACCCAACTTTTTTGTCAGACAATTGTATGCCTCACCTTTACTGTCAACAATAAAGTCAAAGCAAGCTTATAGAAAAAATTTTGCATTGACAACCCATTTGCCGTATGCTACAATGTTATAGCCGCTTATTGCGGGCAGGTAAAGTGAGCGCAGCTCCGCCCGGTCAGTAGCGAGTCTGAATAAAAGGAATGGTACAAAGAGCTATGTACGCAATTATTGAAACAGGCGGCAAGCAGTACAAGGTGGAAAGCGGCGACGTAATCTACGTGGAAAAGCTTGCGGCAAAAGAAGAAGATACGGTCGATTTTAAAGTGGTCGCCCTGGCAACGGAAAACGGCCTGCAGACAGGAACTCCCTATATAGAAGGGGCAAAGGTTACGGGCAAGGTTGTAAAAAACGGCAAGGGAAAGAAAATTGTTGTTTCCACTTACAAACCCAAAAAGGGCCAGAAGAGAAAGATGGGCCACAGGCAGCCTTATACAAAGGTTGAAATTCAGAGTCTTTCCTGACAACTATGGTTTGCGCGGTTTTCTATACGGCAGACGACGGCGTGCTTTTGGGCTTTCGGGTGCAGGGGCATTCGGGCTATGCGGAAAGCGGCGAGGATATTGTCTGCGCGGCGGTGAGTTCCGCGGCGCTGATGGCGGCAAACACCGTGACAGAGGTGCTGCATGTACCGGCTCAGGTGTCCGTAAAAGACGGCGATCTTCGTTTTATGGTGTTGCCAAAGGACGCGCGGCAGTGCAGGGATGTTTTCTCAGGTTTTAAATTGCATATGCTCTCTTTGGAAGAGCAGTATCCGGATTATATCAGTGTAAATTATACGGAGGTGTAAGGTCATGATTAAAATCAACATTCAGTTGTTCGCACATAAAAAGGGAATGGGTTCGACCAAAAACGGGCGCGATTCAGAATCCAAACGTCTTGGCGTAAAGCGTGCAGACGGGCAGTTTGTGCTTGCCGGCAATATTCTTGTTAAGCAGCGCGGCACGCATATTCATCCCGGCAATAACGTCGGCAGAGGCTCTGACGACACACTGTTCGCACTTGTGGATGGTACGGTTCACTTTGAACGTGTGGGACGCGACCGCAAACGTGTAAGCGTATACAACGAGCAGTAAGCTGTTTGCGCAATACGCTTTTATAGCGATCAAAGGGCGGGATTTCCGCCCTTGTTTTTTTACAGGGCAAATTTGCTGGCTGTATGCCTGCTTTTGCCGCGAGTTGCCAAAAAGGGCGAACGCCTGCGTTTTCCCTTTCAGAAAGCGAGGCGTATATATGTTTCAAAACGACTGGGCCATGCGCCAGGTTGAAGAGATTGGCCGCTTTCTTGCAAAATTGCTTTTTAATAAGGAAACCACCATTTATGAGGTTATCACAGACGAAAACGGCAATATTACCGATGAAGGGCTTTTATACCTGGAGCTGAAAACGCTGCTCCGGCAGGGCAGGCTTAATCAGGCGGAAAACCTGCTGTTTGAACGTATAAACCGCGGAGAAAACCTGGAATACCTTGAAATTGCCATTGATTTTTACAGCCAGCTTAACAATCTGACAGACGAATATCTGGAAGCACACGGCTTTTCACGCGAAGAGGTAAAAGAAGGGCTTATGGAAGTCCGCGCGCTTTACGGAATTGCAGATATTTAAAAGGAAAAGGGAAGGAATACAATGTTTGTAGACGCGGCGAAAATTTATATAAAAGCGGGCGACGGCGGCGATGGCCACGTTTCGTTTCACAGGGAAAAATATGTGGCGGCTGGCGGGCCCGACGGCGGTGACGGCGGCAGGGGAGGCAACGTTGTCTTTGCAGCCGACGACAATCTTTCCACACTGGCCGATTTCCGCTATAAAAGAAAATATCTGGCGCAAAAGGGCGAAAATGGCAGAGCCGCCCGCCGCAGCGGAAAGAGCGCGCCGGATCTTGTAATCCGTGTTCCCAGGGGAACCGTCGTCAGGGAACTGCAAACCGGGAGGATTATGGCGGATATTTCCGGCGACGAGCCTGTGATCGTAGCGCGCGGCGGCAACGGCGGCTGGGGAAATATCCATTTTGCAACGCCCACAAGGCAGGCGCCGCGTTTTGCAAAGCCCGGCCTGCCCGGCGAAGAATTTGACGTGCAGCTGGAGCTTAAACTTTTAGCCGACGTTGGGCTGGTCGGGTTTCCGAACGTGGGCAAGAGCTCACTGATTTCAGTGGTCAGCGAAGCGAAACCAGTGATTGCAGATTACCATTTTACAACCATTACGCCAGTGCTCGGCGTGGTCAGAATGGGGGACGGCGCCTCTTTTGTAATGGCCGATATTCCCGGGCTGATTCAGGATGCAAACCAGGGCGTGGGTCTGGGACACCAGTTTTTGCGCCATGTAGAGCGCTGCAGGCTGCTGGTGCATATGGTGGATATTGCAGGCAGCGAGGGACGCGACCCAAAAGAGGATTTTGCAATTATCAATCATGAGCTTGCGGCCTTTAATCCGGAGCTTGCAAAGCGCCCGATGTTGGTGGCAGGCAATAAATGTGATCTTGCAACCGACGAGCAGATTGAAGAATTCCGGCGTTTTACAGAAGAAAAAGGCTATGCTTTTTTTCCGATTATGGCGCCAATCCGCCACGGTGTAGACGAACTTTTAAATAAAATTTACGAAAGCCTAAGCAAGCTGCCGCCGATTGTCCGTTATGCGGCGGAACCTGTTCCCGTGGAGCGGGCAGAGGAAATAGAAAGGCGCGAGGTGACTGTCCGGGTTGTGGACGGTATTTATGTCGTAGAGGGAAAATGGCTGTTAAACATAATGCGCAGCGTAAACTTTGACGATTATGAATCCCTGCAGTATTTTCAACGCGTACTGATCAATGCGGGTGTGATCGACGCACTGCGGCAGGCCGGCGTTCAGGAGGGTGATACGGTTTCAATTTACGACCTGGATTTTGATTTTGTCGAATAGATCCTGCAAAGCGGAGGAACAAAAATGGAAAGACTTTTAAATACGGCGTGCGATCCCAGCCAGTACAGCCCTTTAACGCTTGCGTTTATCGGCGACGGGGTGTTCGACCTGATGGTGCGGGAAACACTTGTCTGCCGGGCGAACAGTCCGGTAGGTATTTTAAATGCGGAAAAGGTAAAGGCGGTTTGCTGCCGGTCGCAGGCTCAAAACGCGGGAAAGCTTTTGCCTGTGTTGACGAAAGAGGAAACGGCGGTTTATAAACGGGGCAGGAACGCCCACAGCCGCCCGCCCAAAAGCGCGAGCACCGCAGATTACCACACTGCAACGGGTTTGGAAGCGCTTTGGGGCTATTTATACCTGCAGGGGCGGATTAAACGTTTAAGGGAGCTGTTCTCCCTGCTGTCAATTTGATAATGCTGTACATAAATGCCGTTATACACTGTAAAATATAGGTAGGAAGTATGGAAGCACGCAGAAAGCGCGCCGCTTTTCTATGCGGCGCGCTTTCTGTACGCGTTTCTAAATTCAGACTGGAGGTTATTGCATGAATATAACGGCGCTTAACAGAAAGTCCCTGCTGCTCGACGGCATTTTCTTTTTGGCGGGCAGCATTTTGTATGCACTGTCGGTAGATGTTTTTACCGCGCCTAACAATATTGCACCCGGGGGGCTGACCGGTATTGGTACGCTGTTAAACTTTTTGTTTGGCATGCCCATCGGTACGGCGGTGCTTATTTTGAATATTCCGCTTTTCCTTTGGGGCGCAATCGAGTTCGGCTGGAAATTTCTCGGCAAAACGGTTGTGTCCACCGTACTGGTATCTGTCATGATCGACCTTCTGGCGCCCTTTGTGCCGGCCTATACGGGCGATAAAATGCTTGCAAGCCTTTTCGGCGGTATTTTTTCCGGTGCGGGGTTGGCGCTTGTTTTTATACGGGGCGGTACCACAGGCGGTACGGATATTATCGCGAGACTTTTGAACAGGCGGCATCCAGCGCTTTCAATGGGCAAGCTGATTTTGCTGACCGACATGCTTGTCATTGCGGCGGCGGCATTGGTCTATGGCAATCTGGAAAGCCCGCTATACGCTGTGATCAGTATTTTTGTCAGCACAAGGCTGATCGATATGCTTATTTATGGCACCAGTCTGGGAGCCGGAAAAATGATGTTTATCATTTCCGGTAAAAATGAAGAAATCGCAAAGGCCATTTTAACGGGGATCAGCCGCGGCCTGACCAAAATCAGGGCTACGGGCGGCTACAGCAATGAAGAGAGCGAAATCCTGCTCTGTGCGCTGCGCCGCAATGAGGTTTATAAAACGTACGAGCTGGTAAGAAAAATAGATCCCAAAGCTTTTATTATTGTAGGTGAGGCGGGGGAAATTACCGGCGAAGGATTTGCACATTTAAAAAAGTCTTGACAGGAATCTGCACGATTGCTATAATTAACCTGTTATGTCTGTAAGTATATTACAGGCAGGATGCGTGGCCGGGGTGCAACCCTTGGGCCTGGACATCCATATCCTTGCTCCGCTTAGCGGGGCCAAAGTCCAAAAGGAGGTGCAGGAAAGATGGCAGTAACACATGCTTATGAATCTGTAATGGTGATTTCTACAAAACTTGGCGAGGAAGAAATTCAGGCGTTGATTGAAAAATTTAAAACGCTCATTGAAAAACATGCCACTCTTGAAGGTGTTGACGAATGGGGCAAGCGCAGGCTTGCATACCTGATCAACAAAGAGGCGGAAGGTTATTATGTGCTTTTTAATTTTACATGTGACGCGCAGTTCCCCGCAGAGCTTGACAGGCGCTATAAAATTACAGACGGCATTCTGCGTAGCCTGATCGTAAAAAAAGAAGAAATTTGATCGAGTAGATGACACAGGGAAAGAAGGATGACAGGAAATGAATAAGGTAATTTTAATGGGCAGGTTAACTGCGGATCCTGAGCTTAAAACAACACCGTCGGGTATATCTGTGACCAGTTTCAGTATTGCGGTGGACCGCAATTACGTAAAACAGGGTGAAGAACGTCAAGTCGATTTTATTAATATTGTCTGCTGGAGGCAGCGGGCAGAATTTGTTTGCAGGTATTTTACCAAAGGGCAGCTCATTGCATTGGATGGTTCAATCCAGACGCGCCAGTATCAGGACAAAAATGGAAACAACCGCACAGCGTTTGAGGTGGTAGCGGATAATGTCTATTTTACCGGTGACCGCCGCAATGGCGGTGCTGCTCAGGGTGGCGGCTTTGCACAGCCTTCTGCTCCGGCAGAGGCGCCCGCGCCTGCGTACACAAGTGGGACGGCCGGCGATTTTGAAGAAATGCCTTTAGATGACGATTTACCGTTTTAAGTCTATATATTTCCAACATAATTTTTTGTATAAAGGAGCGATAAAAAATGGCTGAAAAACCGGAAAGAGACAACCGCCGGGGCGGACGCAAGGGTCGCAGAAAGGTTTGTGCTTTTTGTGTGGATAAGGTTGAAACAATTGACTATAAAGATATAGCGAGGCTTCGCCGTTTTCTCTCGGAAAGGGCAAAAATTCTTCCCAGAAGGGTAACCGGCACGTGCGCACACCATCAGCGTGCACTTACGGTTGCGATTAAAAGAGCAAGGCATTTAGCGTTGCTTCCTTATATCAGCGACTGATTATTTTCTATAAAACGCACAGGGCCCGTTGGTTACAAGCCGACGGGCCCTGTGCGTTTATCAGATATATCCGTTAAGCAGGCTGCTTTTGAGCAAACTGCCGCCTTTTTTATAAGACAAAAAAGAAAATGTGGCGGCCCATCCCGGCAAACGGAAGAAAAAAGCGGCGACTACAAACAGGCGGCAAGCGATAATACGAACTTTTTTTGACTGAAAGGCCTGTGCAATATGTTATACAGGCTTATTTATGCCCGGCAAGGTCATATTTGCACCTTCTTTTTCATGCTTTATCGTTCATATTAAAAATAAAAAGGTATTACATGGATGCGGCAGCTTACCGTAAAAGCCTTTCATGAAAAAAAGCTCTTGCAGGCATTGCCTGTAAAAGCTTTTGCGTTTATTCGGCATTTTTTTCTTTCAGTGCTCTGTTTAACCAGATTTCTCCGATATCCATAGCAAGGTACAATCCGTTTTTTTCACTGGATTTTACAACCTGCTTGCGGGGGCTGATGTCCGGATCAGTACACATCAGCTGCACGGCAACCTTGTCGGCAACCTCCAGATCGTTGACCATTTTTTTTGTTTTTATTTGAAGTCGTATCACATAGCGCTCATCCATGTTGCCGTAAAAAAGAACGTCCCCGCAGCGCACAAGCGGTTTACCTTTATAGGTGGGAAATGCTTCCTTTTTTGTCATATGCAAACCCTCCTTGTTTATAAAATTTCCCACTCATTATAGCATAATATATGCCTTTAGTAAAGACTTTTTTGTACTTATCACAATTTTCTATAGAAATGGGACCCATTGGTTTTAGCAATTATCAACAATATTTAAGAAAGAAATTTTCAATTCAAGATACATATTATTCCCTTTTGGAATTTCTATATAGGGTTGAAATGTTAAAATAATACAACGGAATATGTAAGCTTATCTATACCCAAAAACCTGTATGTTTTCTCTTGCAGACGGGATGAACTCAGGCCTGTTCTATAAGTATTTTCTGTTTTAGGAGGGTTTCCGGTGCTAAAAAAACTGATTGCGGGGGCGGTGGCTTTTATGTTGACTTTTTCTGCAGTTGGCGTAACGCGTGAGGCACATGCACAGGAGGATTACACTTCGCAGGCGCGCCAGCTGGACAAGCTTGCTTACGAAGGCGACGATCTCGGCGCTGTTTACAGCCCTGAAAACACAGTGTTCAAAGTATGGGCGCCTACGGCTTCAAAGGTAGAACTTAAGCTGTATAAAACCGGCAGTGATCAGGAGAAAAATGCCGGGCTGATCGCGCAGTCGCCTATGGAGTACAATCCGGAAAACGGCGTATGGACTGTAACAAAACAGGGAGACCTGAACGGTGTTTATTATACGTATCTTGTAACAGTGGAAGGAAAGACCAACGAAACGGCGGATATTTACGCGAAGGCGGCGGGTGTTAACGGGGAGCGCAGTATGGTGGTTGATCTGGACGTGACCGATCCGGACAATTGGGAAAACGACAGGCATATTTTGTTTGACCACCAGACACAGGCCACGGTATGGGAGGTGCATATTAAGGATTTCTCCAGCAGTCCTTCCTCCGGCGTATCGCAAGACAACAGGGGCAAATATCTGGCTTTTACAGAAGAAGGAACAACGCTCAACGGAGAAGGTGAGGTTCCAACCTGTGTGGATTATTTAAAAGCTCTGGGTGTGAATTGCGTACAGATCAATCCTTTTTATGATTTTGGCTCTGTGGATGAAAGCAAAACAGACGATCAGGAAGCATTTAACTGGGGCTACGACCCTAAAAATTATAATCTTCCGGAGGGCAGCTACAGCTCCAATCCATATGATGGCGCCGTGCGCATTCGCGAAGCAAAGCAGATGATTCAGGCGTTGCATGACGCGGGAATTGCCGTAGTAATGGATGTGGTATACAACCACACCTATACAGGGGAAGATTCTTTCTTTAATAAAACCGTGCCCAATTATTATTACCGCTTTCATGAAGACGGCTCCTGGGCCAACGGCTCCGGCTGCGGGAACGATACCGCTTCCGAACGCGCCATGTATCGGAAATTTATGGTCGATTCTGTTGCCTATTGGGTGGAAGAATATCATATTGACGGCTTTCGGTTTGACTTGATGGGTCTGCACGACGTTGAAACAATGAATGCCATACGTGAAAAGCTTGACAGCTTTGAAAACGGCGAGAAACTGATTATGTATGGCGAGGCATGGGAAATGGCGCAGGCTACAGACGCTACCATGGCCTGCCAGGACAATATGCACCTTTTAAACGAGCGCATCGGCGCGTTTAACGACGGTATGCGTGATATTTTAAAAGGAGACAATTTTCAGGCTGCAGATATTGGCTTTATTCAGGGCAGGGGAGCGCCAAGTCTTGTGAAAAAAGGGATTAAAGCAGCCACGGATGAATGGGCGCGACAGCCATCTCAGACTGTCTCCTATATGTCCTGCCATGACAATATGACCTTATACGATAAACTGGTGGCCTCGGTATTGGGGGAAAAAGAAGATTACAGAGCGCGCAATGAGCAGCTTGTGCAGATGAACAAGCTGGGGGCGTGTGCCTTGCTGACAAGCCAGGGGATTGCTTTTATGCTGGCTGGCGAAGAAATGGCCCGTTCCAAAGATGGCGACCATAACAGCTATCAGTCCAGTGTGCAGCTCAACCAAATAGATTGGAACAACCTGGCGCTTTACGGAGATCTTGCCGCCTATTATATGGGGCTGCTGGCAATTCGAAATAATTTTGCGCCGTTTACACAAGACGACAATACTTCTGTTGCGCATATGGTATTCTATGAAAATACGGACAAGCATGTTGTTGCTTATACATTGGAAAATACCGTCACCAACGCAACGCAGTGGGATGCAGTGACCGTGCTGCTGAACTCTAATACAGATAAAGACGTCACGGTTCAATTAGAAGGCGCAGCCGCAAATAAAGACTGGGTGATCGTGGCTGACGGGCAGAGCGCCGGGCTTACAAGCCTGGGAGAAATTACCGACGGGAAGGCAGTGCTTCCCAGAAGCAGCGCCATGGTTTTGGTGGACAAAGAAAGCTTTGCACGCGTAAAATTGGACGCAGACCTTTCTTTACAGCAGGTGTTGCAAAATGCTGCCGGCACGGTAGAGGAAGACGCTTCACAAGCGCAGGCCTCTTCCACTGCACAGCAGCAAACGGGTGCCGGCGCGCAATTCTTTACAGGTCATGGCGTTCTGTGGCTGCTGGGAGCCGCGGCTGCGGCGGTTGTTGCCATTGCGGGCTTTGTCTTTTATAAAAAACGGAAAAATAAAAAATAGAAACATTTCCAGGATAATTTTTTCTGCCTTGCAGAAATGATTATAAACAAAACATTATTTTAAGGAGGAATTGAAGTGAAAATCAGGAGAGTTATGGCAGTCATGCTTTCATTGCTTATGATTGCCGGCGTTTTCTGTATGCCTACTGCATTTGCGGCCACCGGCAATTTCTTTGAAGAAGAAGCTGCGGCCCTTGATCAGCGGGCATATGATGGGGACGATCTGGGCGCGGTATACACACCGGAATCTACAACTTTTAAGGTGTGGGCGCCAACAGCAAGTGATGTAAAGCTGAACCTTTACACAACAGGCAGCGACAGTGAAGAGGGCGCTGCAAAGATTTCCACAACCGACATGACCTATACGGAAGAAAACGGCATATGGGCCGCAACCGTAGAAGGAGATCAGAAAAACGTTTATTACACATACTCTGTTACAAACGACGGTACCACGCGCGAAGTAGTAGACGTTTATGCGAAGGCTGTAGGTGTAAACGGGGACAGAGGCATGGTTGTCGACCTGGATTCTACAGACCCGGAAGGCTGGGAAGACGACAATTATGTGCTTGTACAGAACCAGACAGACGCTTCTGTTTGGGAGGTACATGTAAAAGACTTTTCTTATGATCCTGAATCCGGAATTTCTGAAGCAAACAGGGGTAAATATCTTGCCTTTACAGAAACGGGCACAACCTATAAAAGCGAAGGCAAATACAAAACCGGTATTGATTATTTAAAAGAGCTTGGCGTAAAGTATGTACATATCAACCCGTTTTATGATTTTGGCTCTATAGATGAAACCGGCGATGATACACAGTTCAACTGGGGCTACGATCCGAAAAACTATAATGTACCGGAAGGTTCCTATTCTACGAACCCGTATGACGGCAATGTAAGAATAAACGAAGTCAAGCAAATGGTTAAAGCCCTGCATGACAACGGGATCGGTATTATCATGGACGTTGTTTACAACCATACCTATGTGACCGATTCCTGGTTCCAGCAGACAGTGCCGTACTATTATTATCGCTTTGGCGCAGACGCAAATACATGGTCCAGCGCATCCGGCTGCGGCAACGATACTGCCTCCGAGCGTGAAATGTACAGAAAGTACATGGTGGAATCTGTTAAATACTGGGCAGATGAATACCATATCGACGGCTTCCGTTTTGACCTCATGGGCCTGCATGACTCACAGACAATGAACGAGATCCGCGCCGCTCTGGACGAAATTGACACAAGACTGCTTATGTATGGTGAAGGCTGGGATATGAGCTCCACCTCAACAGATGCAGATTGTCCTCCGCTTGCATCCCAGAAGAACTCTGCTTCTTTAAGTGAAAGAATCGGCTTCTTTAATGACGAAATCAGGGACGGCATCAAGGGCAGCGTATTTAACGCAACAGAAAAAGGCTATATCCAGGGCAACAACAGTAAGGTTAGCGCAGTAAAGAATGGCATTAAGGCAAATGTCGGCGGCGGTGCATGGACGTCTAAAGCACCTACACAAACTGTCACATATGCGTCTGCGCATGATAACCATACGTTGTATGACAGGCTGGTAAATTCTGTTAAGGGCGAAGTAGCGGAGAATTATCCACAGAGATATGAAGACTTGGTTGCAATGAACAAGCTGAATGCAGCAATTGTTTATTCTTCGCAGGGTATTCCGTTTATTCTTGCCGGTGAAGAATTTGCTAGGACAAAATATGGCGACCATAACAGCTATATGTCTTCTGCTGATATCAATATGCTGGATTGGAGCAGGGTTGTAGAGTATAAAGATTTGGTTGCTTATTATTCCGGCATGATTGAACTTAGAAACAATTATGCACCGTTCAGGGATCCTACCACCAATACAGTTAAGAACAATATGAAAGATATAACAGGCGTCCCAACAGGTGTAATTGCTTATACGATTTATGACGAAACACAACCGTGGAAAACCGTTGCTGTCTGCTTTAACAACAATGCAGAAGCTCAGGAGGTTACCCTGCAGAGCAACGGCGCACTGCCCACAGATTGGGTTATTGTTGCAAATGACCAGTCAGCGGGCGTAAAGAATTTGGGCGAGGTATCCGGCAGCACAGTGACAGTGCCTGCTTCCAGCGCACTGATCCTTGTTGATAAGGAATCCTTTGATACAGCGGCAATTCCCTCAACAAAGGGACAGGTAACAATCAACCATGTAGAAGCACAGTCCGGCGACGTACTCAGCACAGATGTACTGACGGGGACAATCGGAACTTACTTTGAAGCAACACCGGATTCTTCCCTGGCGCTGCGTTACGATGTAGTTTCTGCACCGGAAGAAACATCCGGTACGTTTACGGAGGAAGATCAGACGCTGACCTATACCTACGAGCTCTATACGCTCAAAGCACAGGATATCACCGGCGATGGCGATGTATCTACAGAGGATGTTCTTCTGCTGCAAAAAGCGATTGCGCGTCAGGAGCAGCTTACAGAGGAGCAGCAGACAGTTGCAGATGTAAACTGTGACGGCGAGCTTTCTGTAGAGGATGTGCTGATTTACCAGAAGACAATTGCAAAAGTGTTTGTCAATGGTATTGGGACAGTAACCGTAAACTATCTTGATTCTGAAACCGGTGAAAAAGTTGCAGATCCAACGGTTCTGGAAGGCCGTACGGGCCAAAGCTACCAGACAGAAGCAAAGTCCGTGCCATATTATGACCTGGACGAGACCAAGCTTCCTGAAAATGAAGCAGGCCTGTTTACAAACGGTGATACGCAAGTTAACTATTATTACAATGAGGCCAAAATCAGCAGAACTGTTTATGTGAAGCTGCAGGAAGGCGCAACCTGGACGCCCACGCTGCATGCATGGGATGATTACAACGGCTTCCTGCTGGGAGACTGGCCCGGTACAGAAATGACGTTGCAGGACGATGGATGGTATGCAATTACAGTTGAATGCGGCGGCGTTTTTAGCTGCGTTTTGAGCATTGGCGGAGCAAACGCCAATACGGCGCAGACGAACGATATTACAGATGTTGACAGCGATATCTGGATTGTTATGAACGTGGAACGTCCAAACAAGCAGAGCAGCGATTATACACTTTACACAAGCAAGCCGGAATAAGCTTATTTGTATAGATCCAAAATATGAAAAGAAAAGGGCCGTAAAGCAAAATTGGCCTGGCGCACCCGGTGCGGCGTTTGCCGTACCGGGTGCGCTGCATACAGCGGTGTTTATTGCATAAACAACGGTGCCTGCTTATGCGTCTGTGGAAAGATAATTTTATAAGCGGGCGCCGGGAAGTCTTTTTGCAGAAGGGTGGAGTTTTTGCATAGACCTGCTTGCTTTTTATTTTGCGGCGTATTACAATTATTATAAAAATAATATAAAAAGGAGTGCGTGATATGAATTTTACATATTTTATCCCTACAAGAATTGTCTTTGGCAGCGGCGTACTCAGGCGTTTACACGAACAGCAGCTGCCTGGGAAGAGGGCGCTGCTTGTAACCACCAACGGAACTTCCGTAAAAAAGTACGGTTATTTGGAAACATTACAAAATGAGTTGAAACTGAGCGGCGTAGAATATGTCTTATATGACAAGATTTTACCGAATCCTGTAAAAGAGCATGTCATGGAGGGCGCTGCAGTTGCCAAAGCGCAGAAAGCGGATTTTATTATTGGGATTGGCGGCGGAAGTGCTATAGATTCCGCCAAGGCAATTGCCATCATGGCAACAAATAACGGAGATTACTGGGACTATATCTCCGGCGGCAGCGGGAAAGACCGGCCGGTTTTAAAGGATCCGCTGCCGGTCGTGGCAATTACAACGACTGCAGGAACGGGTACGGAGGCTGACCCTTGGACGGTTATCACAAAAACGCAAACAAATGAAAAAATAGGTGGGGGGTACGATAAAACCTTCCCGGTCCTTTCCATTGTAGATCCGGAAATTATGCGTACGGTGCCGCCAGAGCTTACGGCTTACCAGGGCTTTGACGCGCTCTTCCATAGCACAGAAGGGTATCTGAATAAAAAGGCCAATCCGGTCAGCGACCTGTATGCACTGAAAGCGATAGAATATATTGGCAGAAGCCTTTCGAAAGCGGTGCACAATGGAAACGATCTGCATGCAAGGGAAGAGGTTGCACTTGCGAACACGCTTTCTGGTATGGTGGAATCTTTGTCCGGCTGTACTTCAGAGCATAGCCTGGCGCATGCAATCAGCGCATATCATCCCAATTTTGTACATGGCGCGGCTTTGCTTGCAATCAGTCGGGCGTATTATGCGCATTTTGCATCCACAGGCGCTGTGGATGCGCGCATGATCCAGATGGCAAAGGCCTTGGGCGTTGAAAATGCATCTTCACCGGAAGATTTTGTAACGGCCCTTGAAAGGTTGCAAAAAGATTGCGGTGTAGACGCAATTAAAATGAGCGAATATGGCATGCAGAAAGATATGCTTGCACAGTATGTTCATAACGCCAGAGATACAATGGGCTGCCTGTTTGCCTATGACCGTGTACCCTTAAACGACACAGATGCGTTGCGTATCCTGCAAAATTCTTACAGGTAAGGGTATATCCGTGCGGGTAGGCAAACGGCAAATAAGCACCATGGTTAAAACTGCAATATAATATGGTTGTGCAGTATATAAAACAGGCAAAAAATTGCGCTGCTTTACAAGCAGCGCAATTTTAAAAAAACGTTTTTCTTTATTTGTTGCGTCCCATTTTCCAAGCTTTTCCAGATGCGTACAGTCCTGTATACCGTTTAATCTGCTGTGCAGCTGCGCTGCCGAATGGATATACGCATTATGCTTATGCAGCCTATATTGTGTTGCAATGGGAAGCGAAAGAAAAAACTTTCGGCTGCTTAAGCTTTTTTGAATCAGTTCGTGCAGATCCTTGTACTGCATAGCATTCCTCCCATTTCTAGCGTTTACGGTTCAAAGCCGGATATTCTCCTAAAAATGCAGGAAAGCGTTTGCAATTTCTGAGCATGTCTTTGCCTTTGACGCCGTCGCTTTATGGGTGGCGCGCTTTTTTCAGGTATAAAGCGCTAGTAATATGATGTCCGCTTTGAACGAAGGGGAGTTCAAATGTGAAAACCTATCGTTTGAAGAGGCACGGGCAATTATTGACGTGCATGACGAAACAGACATGCTGCGCTGTTTTTCAAACAATGACATTGAAACGGTTATTTTCGACTATCTGATACATATGTTGCCAGTACCTTGTGCGCCTAAAATAAAATGACAAAAAGAATACCCGGCAGCTTTTGAAAAGCTCGCCGGGTTCTTTGTATTATATTTTTAAAATTGAATATTCACAGAGAATTCATTTTTGCATTTTGGGCATACGGCTGTGTGCTTACCTTTCTTTTTTGGAAGACGGAGGATTGCTTTGCACGCCGGGCATTTGCGATACCGGTGCGTTTTTATATCGCGCAGCCGCAAATAGAGTGTTTTACATGCGTTCTTTACCATTTTCCATATATAATCAAACTTTTCGCATTCCAGAGAACGACGGTACACATTTTTGGAAAGAATCCGAAAAACCAGATACGCCAGAACAAGCAACATCAGAACTTGCAAAACCAGCGTTTTGAAAAACAGGTTGACAATTCCCAGAATCAGGTAAAGGATCAGCAGTGCAAAGCACAACCGGTCTACTCCATTTCTGCCGGACATAAAGATCAATAATTTTTGTCGAAGCGTATACAGCATAGAAGGAAGCCCTCTTTCAAAGTAATAGAACATCTATGCCTATTATATAAATTGTGCGTGTAAAATCAAGAGAAAAACAGGAAATTCAAAATTTGTTTACGTTTACATAAAAGTACATATTACGCTGTATCAGACAATAGCGAAAAAGAGCAATTTTGCGTACAGCAAAATACAACGCAATTATGCATTTTTTCGGGAAAAATGTTTTGACTTGTGTATTGATATCATATAAAATAGTATTAAATTAGAGTGATTAAAATTCACAAATTTTTATGACAAACAGGATTTTATTTATATCGTTAAAAGTGTTAAAAGCGGCGGTTATTACATAACCGTTATGCATACTTAAATGCATTTATGGCCCTGTGTAAAAATGAAAATGCGGCGCCGCATACTTTTCTGTAATGAAAGAATGTCTGCGCAACCGCCTCTGTAAAACAAGGCCGGTACGCAGCGCAGTGTGTTATATCTGTGTTCCGGCGGCGATAAGGTAAGAAATGTGGTGAGTTTACAACATGCCAGATACATTGGTTTCAAAAATTTTTTTTCGTATGCTTGTACCGACAATTCTGACGAATTTGCTCTCCGCCGTCGGCGCTTTTTCCGACACGGTCATAGTGGGTAATATTATGGGGGAAGCGGCGCTTTCCGCGGTGACCTTTTCCTCTCCCGTTTTTATGCTTATCAATACAATTGCCATTATTTTTGCAGTCGGCGGCGCCACTGCCATGAATATTGATATGGGGCGCGGCGACCGCAATTCTGTCAATAAAATTTTTACAACGGCTATTTCTACAGTCACGCTGCTTGGCATTTTGTTGGGAATTATATGCGTCGTTTTTATCGATGGGATTATAAAAATCTTGGGCGCAAATACAGAAACTTACCAATATGTGAAAGAATACGCGGTGGTTATATTAGGCGGGTTTCCTGTCGTGTTGTATAATACGTGCATCGCTTTTTATGTGCGAAGCGATGGAAGAGCACGGCTTTCTATGTCCGGTATGCTGGTTGCCATACTTGCAAATATTGTTTTGGATCTTGTACTTGTCCCAATTATAGGAATTGCAGGCGCCGCCTGGGCGCTTGTTATTGCGCAGGGGTTAAGCGCCGGCATTATATCCACGCATTTTTTGTCTGAAAAAAATACGCTGTCCTTTGTGCCAAAAGGAATTTTCCCCGGACAGGTTTTGCGTGTGCTTAAAAGCGGAGCAAGCACCTCTTTAACCTTTATCTGCCAGTTCCTTGTAATTTTGCTATTTAATCATTTGATCGTTTCAATTTCTGGCACAAAGGGAATGGTCGTATATACCGTAATATACAATATTTCTGTGGTTGCTCTGGCTATTTTTGAAGGAATGAGTCAAACCATTCAGCCAATGGTCAGTGTGTACTATGGGGAAAAAAACAACTGTTCAATGCGCCGAACCATGCGCGTCGCCTATAAAACGGCAGCGGTGATCTGCGGCACGGTAATTTTGTTGTTGGAAGTTTTTCCGCAGCCGTTTGCACGGCTGTTTGGCGTGACCGATCCTGCAATTTTAGAGGATGCAGTGATGGCTACGCGCATATACGCGCCGGCTGTTTTGCTGATGACCTGCAATGTTTTAATGAGTTATTTCTACCAGTCGACGGAAAAGCGTTTTTTTTCAGCCATGATCGTATTATCCCGTTGCCTGGTGGCGTTGCTTGCCTGTGCGCTTTTGTTCACTGCCTTTTGGGGGCTCAACGGCGTATGGTCTGGGTATCTGGCGGCGGAAATTTTAACACTGCTGCTCTGGCTTTCTGTATCTGCGTTACAGGCGCGAAAAAAGGGGCTGAGCAGATTTTTACTGCTCAAAGAACAGGGCCCCGTGTTTGTATGTTCTTTTGCAGGGACTTTACCGGACCTTTCCCGCACGCTTTTGCAGGCGAAGGCGTATTTGCAGAATAACGGCGTGGAAACAAACAGGGCGGACAAAGCGCTTTTGGCGGTGGACAAGCTTGTTACCAATAGAATTGAGCACAGCGGCGGGAAAAAGCGCTGCAGCATAGAGGTGTACATTGCACAGGAGTCGGAAGCGCTGCGCGTGATTATCCGCGATGACGGGAAAAGTTTTGCTCCGGCTGTTTTTGAACCGGATGGAGTAAAACAGGAAGAAAGGGACTTATATCTTGTTAAAAAAAGTGCTGCGTTTTTCGAATACCGGCCTACGCTTGGCTTTAACCGCACAATGCTGAAATATTAGATATGCACCGGAGGCTTACAGATCTTAAAGACAAGGCGCGCGTTTTTTATGTACAGAAAACCTTTCTGCGTTTTCCGTCTCTGGAAAAGTGGTTTCACCGCACTTTTTCTGTTTTATTAAAGGTAAAAACAACATGTTTCTGAAGAAATAATTTTAGTTTATTTAATTTTGTACTTGATTATTTTTTTATACAGCAGTATTATAGAATTGAAGATATAATTATGCGCTTTTCATGCGAAAGGATGAGTGCCATGCTGATCAGGGCGGTTCGTTCAATGCTGGGGGCCTTTCGGCCTTCAGGTGTGGATATAAAGAAAATGCACAAGCTCTATTGCTCGTTTGAACAGATGAACGCTTCATTATCCTCCAAGCAGGTTTTGTGCGAAATATGGGCGCAAAGGGTTGTAAGCGGCAGGCGGAACGTTCAGGTTCATATATATACCCCTATAAAGCAAAAGAGTAGAAAAATTCTTTTATTTTTTCATGCCAACCGGTGGACTGGAGAGAGGGCAGAGGCTTATCGTTTTATGTGCGCAAATCTGGCGGTTTATAATTTTTGCAGAGTTTTTTCGGTGGAATATAGCCCAACGCCGGAAAATTCTTTTCCAAAGGGATTGGACGACTGCTATGCAGCGGCGCGGGAGCTTTATGCGCACGCCGGGCAGTTGGGGGTAAATCCTGCGGATATTGTGTTAATTGGAGACAGCTTTGGCGGAAACCTGGCCGCGGCGGTTTCCCTGCGTGCGCAGGATGAGGGCCTGTTCGCAGTACAAAAGCAAATTTTATTATACCCTGTTACCAACAGCGACCACACGGAAAACGCGCCGTTTCCTTCTGTTTTGGAAAATGGTACGGACTACCTTCTGACTTCTGCGCAGATCTGTGAGGATATGGAGCGCTACAAAAGAAGTGATCAGGATCTGCATAATCCTTACTTTGCACCGTTACTTGCAAAAAACTTAAAAAAGCAGCCCAACACACTGATTATAACAGCGGAATATGACCCTCTGCGTGACGAAGGGGAAGCGTATGGGCAACGCCTGGAAAAGGCTGGAGTAAAGGTAACTGTGTTCCGCATGCCGGATGTATTGCATGGCTTTTTTTCGTTGGAGCCGTTATACACACATGTTAAGGTTGCATACGCCCTGATCCATGAGTTTCTATATGAAGAGGGTGTGCCTGCACATCGCCGGCTGTGGGCATAATCTTTTTATGTCGGCAAGCGCGAGGGCATTGCATGGTATATACAAACAGCGCCGTATGGGAGCTCGTACGGCGCTGTTTGTATGCGAAAAAGTTAAAATTGTATTGTAAAAACACTGTATATATGGTAAAATAAACTGTATTTTAAGGGAATTGTCGTATAAAAGGGAGAAAGATTATGATACCGTTTAACGTCCCGCCGTATGTGGGAACAGAACTTGCTTATATGCAGCAGGCGCTTTCGAATCAAAAAATTTGCGGGGACGGCCCTTTTACCCAAAAGGCGTCGAAACTGCTGTGTCAATTGACTGGTGCAAATAAAATTTTGTTGACGACGTCCTGTACGCATGCGCTGGAAATGGCGGCGATTCTGCTGGATATCGGGCCGGGTGATGAGGTGATTATGCCCTCTTACACGTTTGTTTCTACAGCCAACGCCTTTGTCATGCGCGGTGCAAAAATTGTTTTTATAGATATTCGTCCCGATACAATGAATATGGACGAAAACCTGATCCAACAGGCAATTACAGAAAAAACCCGGGCGATTGTGCCGGTGCATTATGCGGGCGTTGCCTGTAATATGGATGTAATTTTACAAATTGCGCAAAAGTACAGCCTGCAGGTTGTAGAGGATGCGGCGCAGGGCGTAATGGCTTTTTATAAGGGACAGGCACTGGGCACGTTAGGCAACATGGGTTGCTTTAGCTTTCATGAAACAAAAAATTACAGCATGGGCGAAGGCGGTGCAGTGCTGCTTAACAGCGAAAGTCTGTATGAGCGTGCGGAAATTATCCGCGAAAAAGGAACAAACCGCAGCCGTTTTCTGCGCGGCCAGGTTGATAAATATACTTGGGTTGATGTAGGTTCCTCTTATTTACCAAGCGATTTAAACGCCGCGTTTTTAACAGCGCAGCTTGAAAAGGCGGAGCAAATAAACCAGAACCGCTTAAAAAGCTGGTCGCTCTATCATGCGCAGCTAAAGCCTCTTTCGGACAAAGGCGTAATTCAATTGCCGTATATCCCGCAGGACTGTATGCATAATGCGCATATGTTTTATATTAAGGTCAAAGACCTTCAGGAACGCACGCTGCTTATGGCGTATTTAAAAAGCAGGGGAATAGCATGCGCGTTCCACTATGTGCCTTTGCATACTTCGCCGGCCGGGCGAAAGTACGGTCGCTTTTGTGGGGAAGACCACTATACCACCCAGGAAAGCGAACGCCTGCTGCGTCTACCCATGTATTACGGGATAAAGGAAGAGACAATTGCGTATGTTGCAGAGCATATCCGTGCATTTTACAACCAAGGCGGCACGGCGGCGCTGGAAAGGGCGGCGAGCGTATGAAAAAACTTGTGATTATTGGTGCCAATGATTTTCAAAACCGCCTGATTTTAAAAGCCAGAGCACTGGGGTTTGAAACGCATGTTTTTGCCTGGGAGGATGGAGCGGTCGGCAAAGAGACGGCAGATTTTTTTTATCCGGTCAGTATTACCGAAAAGGAAGAAATTTTGCGTATCTGTAAAACAATACGTCCGTCCGGTATTACAACCATCGCCTCCGACCTTGCGGTCCCTACGGTAAATTATGTCGCGCAGGCGCTTTCCCTCAATGGAAACCCCTATGCCGTTTCCCAAAAATGTACCAACAAATTTGAAATGCGTCGGGCGTTTTTGAACCATGGAATTCCTACGCCCAGGTTCATCAGATCAGGGGCGTCTATTGACTTTTGCGCGCTTGCGGATTTTCGTTATCCGTTAATTGTAAAGCCAACCGACCGCAGCGGCAGCAGGGGGATTTACAAAGTGCTTTCGCCTGAAAATTTGCAGGCGGCGGTCGATCTGTCTATACAGAGCGCGTTTGAAAAACAGGTGATAATAGAAGAGTTTATTGAAGGGCAGGAATACAGCTGCGAATGCATCTCTTATCACGGAGCACATACCTTTCTTGCCTTTACAAAAAAGTTTACAACTGGTGCTCCGCATTATATAGAAACAGGCCACAGACAGCCTTCAGACATACCGCAGGCGATACAGGAAAAGGCGAAAGCGGTTGTTTTTAAAGCCCTTGATGCACTTTGTATACAAAACGGGGCGAGCCACAGCGAATTTAAGATTGACAAAGCGGGGAATATAGGATTAATTGAAGTCGGGGCGCGTATGGGTGGCGATTGTATCGGGTCAGATCTGGTCATCCTTTCCACAGGCTATGATTTTTTAAAAATGGTCATAGATGTTGCCTGCGGCCAGGCGCCAGACTTAAGGCCGGCTGGCAAAAGCGTGAGCAAGGCGGAAATCCGCTTTCTCTTTTCGGAAGAAGACGTGCGTGCGCTGGAAAAAATAAAAGCAGAAAATCCTGCTTCGATTTACCGGACCAGCGCAATTGATTTATCTAATCTTGGAAAAATAAAAGACAGCGCAACAAGACTGGGATATTATATTTTAACAAACTAACAATTTAATGCGGGGGTTGTATTTATGGGAAAGAAACTTATGATCCTGGGCGCCGGCAGGGGGCAGGTTGGTCTAATCCAAACTGCAAAGAAACTGGGGTATACCACAGTTGTTACAAGCATTCCTGGCAATTACCCGGGGTTTGCATATGCCGACGAAATCTGCCATGCAGACATTTCTAACCCGCAGCAGGTGTCGCAGGCGGCAATGCGGCTTGGCGTTTCGGGCATAGCAACCGCCTGCCTTGACACAGGTGTTCCGGCGCTTGGCTACGCGTGCGAACAAAACCGTTTGAACGGCTTATCTGAACGGTCCGCCAAATTGTGCGGAGATAAACTGCTGATGAAAACTGCGTTTATGGAAAAAGGCGTTAATACGGCGCGGTTTAAAAAGGTGTCGTCTTTAGAAGACATGGAACGTGTTTTAGAAGTATTGCACCTGCCCCTGATTATTAAAGCTGTGGATCTGCAGGGCAGCAGAGGGATTTTTATAGCAAGGACCAGGGAGGAACTCCTTGACGGCTATGAGAAGGCTATGCATGAGACAAAAAAGGATTTTTGTATTATTGAAGAGTTTATAGAAGGGTATGAGTTTGGCGCGCAGGCGTTTGTTGTAGACCACAAAGTTCTGTTTATTTTGCCGTGCGGCGACGAAACGTATATGGCAGGCACCGCCATTCCTGTGGGGCACTATGCGCCTTTACAGTTGGAAGAAGACGTTTTGCAGCAGGTGTATGAGCAAGTTTCCCTGGCCATAAGCGCAGTTGAGTTAAACAATTGCGCTGTGAATATTGATATGATCTTAAAAGACAAAAAGGTATATATGATTGAGCTTACCGGCAGAATCGGCGCCAATTGTTTGCCGGAACTTACGTCTATTTATTATGGCGTTGATATTTATAGAATGATTATTGATACGGCGCTGGGGAAGAACCCCGAAGCATATTTTCATGCAGCAAAAAAGAAACCTACCCCCTGTTATGCCAAAATGTTGTTATCTGAAAAAAGCGGGACTATTCAAAAAATTATCAATCAGAACGGCGATCACAGCGATATTGTCGAAACCACTTTTTTTGTACACGAAGGCGACACGATTAACCGTTTTTCAAATTCGCGCGATTGCCTGGGGCAGGTCATCGTAAAGGGGAACACGTTAGAGGAATGCGAAAAATTGATAACAAAGGTTGTTTCAAATATTCAATTTGTGTTGGAGTAGTCAATGGATACAAAAAAAGTTTTTATTCACGATACGTCTGTAGTTTTAGATACCTGCTGCGAAGATGACGCAAAAATATATCAAAACTGCAATGTACAGCGCTGCCGTCTGGGTGTGCATACCAGCATTGGCGATTTTTCCAGAATTGCAGATTCCAGCTTTTCTGAGCATGTCGCAATTCAAAGAAACGCAATGATTTATTCTTCCTGTATCGGAAGGTACACCTATACAGGAAGAAATTTTACAGCCTGGCACTGTACAGTGGGCGGCTTTTGCTCTGTTTCCTGGAATGTGAGCATCGGGGGCGCCAATCATGACTATACAAAAACGACAACGCACGCTTTTCTTTATTCGCCCGATTTTGGGATGCTCCCGGAAGGCCATGCGCCCGGCTATAATCGGTTTAAGGAAAAGTGTGTGATTGGAAACGACGTTTGGATTGCGGCCAATGCATGTATATGTAGGGGCGTTACGGTGGGAGACGGTGCGGTCGTTGCCGCCGGCGCAGTGGTTACGAAAGACGTCGATCCGTATACCATTGTTGCCGGAGTTCCTGCAAAGCCTGTCAGAAAAAGATTTTCAGAGGATATTATTGCTGTTTTACAAAAAAGCAAATGGTGGAATTACCCGGAGAAGGTCATAAAAGAACATTTTGATTTATTTAACTGTACGCCTGATATTTACACTGCAAAAAAAATACTGCAGCTTCGTGAAAAATTTGATCCGGAGATGATACGATGATAATTTCCATAGCCATACCCTGTTACAATTCGTCCAAAACGCTCAGGCAGGTTGTCAATGAGATAAAGTCGGTTATTCAGACAAGGGAAAATACCGACTATCAGATTATTCTTGTCAACGACACCTCCCCGGATAATACGTTTGAAGTTATTACACAATTGTGCAGCGAAGACAACAAAATTATTGGCGTGGATTTGTCCAAAAACTATGGACAGGCGTCTGCACAAATGGCTGCAATTGGGTATATAAAAGGGGATGTGGCTGTTTTTATGGATGATGATGGACAGCATCCTCCCGCAGAGCTATTTAAGCTGGTGGATAAAATTTCAGACGGCTTTGATGTGGTCTATGCACAGTTTTCTTCCAAAAAGCATTCTTTGTTTAAAAGAGCGACCAGCCGCATTAATTCCAAAATATTGGAATTTACAAACAGAAAGCCAAAGGGCATACAGCTGTCAAGCTATTTTGCCTTAAGCAAATTTGCCGTACAGGCGCTTAAAAATTACAAAAGCCCTTTTCCGTCGTTGGGCGGATATTTACTGCAGGTCACAGGAAGAATCGCAAATGTGCAAGTGGAGCACAGGGCAAGAATCTGCGGACGCAGCAATTACAGCTTTAAAAAATTGCTTAAACTTTGGCTGCAGGGCTTTACCAATTTTTCCATTGCCCCTTTGCGCTTTGCGTCTATCGTGGGGTCGTTGTGCGCTGCGGTGGGTATCATTGCCGGAATTGTTCTGGTGGTAAGAAAGTTGATTTTCCCGAATATCGCAGTCGGGTATACCTCAATTGTTTCCGTCCTTCTGTTTATTGGCGGGCTTATCATGCTTATGCTGGGCATACTTGGGGAATATCTGGGAAGAATTTACATATTGTTGAGCAATATGCCGCAGTATGAAGTTAGAAATGCATTAAATTATACAGAAATGAATGAGGATATTGATGAATCATAAGCCAAAAGTAAAAGATTACATATTTTTACATGTTATTCTGCTTCAAATTTCCTTGTGTGGACTCTTGTCGAAATTTGCCGCGTCCTACGATTTTTTATCGTTTGAATTTTGTCTGTTTTACGGCCTGATGATTATAAACCTGGGAATTTATGCAATTCTTTGGCAGCAGGTTTTAAAGCGGATTTCTCTGACGACGGCCTTTTGTAACAAAGCGGTTACGATTATATGGGGAATGTTATGGGGCTTTTTTATTTTTCATGAGCAAATTACTGTCAATATGCTCATTGGCGCCGTCATTGTACTGGTCGGCGTATGTTTGGTGGTGACGGCCAATGAATGATTTATTGCTATATACGCTTTTGTACCTTTTGGGCGTATTTGTTTCGTCTGTTTCACAGATTATCCTTAAAAAAAGCGCAGGAATCCATTATAGAAATAAAATTCGGGAATATTTCAATTTGCGCGTGATCCTCGCGTATACAATTTTTTTTCTGGCAACCCTGTGTACCGTTTTTGCATATAAATATGTACCGCTGTCCATGGGGCCAATTTTAGGTGCAACAGAATATGTTTTTGTTGCCCTTTTAAGCTTTTTCCTTTTAAAAGAAAAGATTGGCAATAAAAAGTTGGCAGGTCTTCTTGTGATTATTGCGGGGGTCATTATATTTTCCCTTTAAGGACTACGGAATAAAGCAGAATAATGCTGTAAGACGCAGGGCCGTTTAAAAAAGACGAAAGAGAGTTTTGACAATGCTTGTCAAAGGGGAGGGGAACCATGAAAGGAATTATTCTTGCCGGCGGCAAAGGTACGCGTTTGTACCCAATGACACAGGTGGTGTCCAAACAACTTTTACCAATTTATGATAAACCAATGGTTTATTACCCGCTATCTGTTTTGCTTTTGGCAGACATACGGGAGGTGCTGGTGATTTCGTCCCCGGACGATCTTCCGCTTTATGAAAAACTGTTGGGGGATGGCCGACGCTTTGGCATATCGCTTTCCTATAAAGCGCAGGAAAAACCACAGGGGTTGGCACAGGCGTTTATCATCGGAGAGGATTTTATTAACGGAGACAGCGTATGCCTGATTCTGGGCGACAATATTTTTTATGGACAGGACTTCACGCGGGTGCTCAATGCGGCGAAAAAAAGAAAAGAAGGCGCTACCATTTTTGGGTACCCGGTTAAAAATCCGTCTGCTTTTGGCGTTGTAGAGTTCGATCAAAACCAGCATGTTGTTTCTATTGAGGAAAAGCCGGAAAAGCCAAAATCCAGTTACGCGGTACCCGGTCTGTATTTTTACGATAACAGCGTTGTACATATAGCAAAAGACATACGTCCCTCCGCACGCGGAGAGCTGGAAATTACTTCTGTAAACGAGCGTTACCTTGCAATGGGACGGCTGCATGTTTCACTGCTTGGGCGCGGAATGGCGTGGTTGGATACAGGCACGCCCGAGGGCATGCTCAAGGCGGCGGAATACGTGGAAGCGGTTCAGTCCCGTCAGGGGTTTTACATATCCTGCCCGGAAGAGATCGCGTGGCGGCGTGGTTTTATCAATACAAAGCAGCTCGAAGAAATTGGCCGGCAGCTGCAAATGACTGATTATGGCCGGTATCTTCTTTCTCTTGCGGAGGAGGCGGTAAAATGAAAATTCTAGTAACAGGCGGCGCCGGTTTTATCGGCAGCAATTTTATTTATTATATGCTGCAGGCGCATCCGGATGATCAAATTGTCTGCCTCGACAGCCTGACCTATGCAGGAAATATGCAAACGCTCAGGGGCGCACTGCAAAATAAAAACTTTCGCTTTGTCAGGGGCGATATAACAAACCGCAGGGACGTTTTTGACTTGTTTGCACAGGAGCAGTTTGACGTGGTGGTCAATTTTGCGGCGGAAAGCCATGTGGACCGTTCTATACTGGACCCCGGTGTGTTTCTTAAAACCAATGTTTTGGGTACACAGGTACTGCTAGACGCTTCCAGGGCTTACGGCGTTTCCCGCTATCATCAGATTTCTACAGACGAGGTATACGGCGATTTACCGCTGAACAGGCCAGACCTCTTTTTTACAGAGGAAACACCGCTGCATACCTCAAGCCCATATTCGGCAAGTAAAGCTTCGGCAGATCTGCTTGTGCTGGCATATTACAGAACCTATGGGCTTCCCGTGACAATTTCGCGCTGTTCTAACAATTACGGACCGTACCATTTTCCGGAAAAGCTGATTCCGCTTATGATAATCAATGCGCTGCACAACAAGCCCTTGCCTGTATATGGCAAAGGAGAAAATGTACGGGACTGGCTGTATGTAGAGGATCACTGCAGCGCGGTGGATTTGATTGTGCGCAGGGGAAAAGCCGGAGAAGTGTATAACATAGGTGGACATAACGAAAGAAAAAATATTGACGTTGTCAAGCAGATTCTGCATATTCTGGGGAAGGATACCTCCCTGATTACGTTTGTAAAGGACAGGGCGGGGCATGACAGGCGCTATGCAATTGATCCGGCAAAGATTCATAAAGAATTGGGATGGCTGCCCAAAACAAACTTTAACGACGGCCTTGAAAAAACGATACAGTGGTATCTGGAGCATAAGGACTGGTGGGAGGAAATTATCAGCGGCGACTACCAAAGCTATTATGAAAAAATGTATGAAAAAAAATAAATCTTTTCAGGCGATTCTTTTTTACGTATATTGACAATATATATTTTAGTATGATAAACTGTATATAACAGCGTGAGGGGTACTCATTTTGTTATTTTACTTTTGAGGAGGCATTAAAAATGGATAACAACAATAACAACATCCCCCAGCAGGATCCCATGAACAATCAGCCGCAGGAGCAGCCGGTCTACCAGCAGCCGCCAATGAATACGCAACCCCCGATGGGCCCTGTTAAGGACCCCAACAAGGGCAAAGCGATTGCTTCACTTGTTTTGGGTATTGTCAGTATTGCAATCTCATGGTTTATTAGCGTTGGCGCAATTGTAACGCTGGCTCTTGGTATTGTGGGAATTGTTCTTGCAAACAATTACAAAAAGAGCATGAATGAATATTCCACAAGCGGCAGCTTGGCGACAGCCGGTATGGTTCTTTCCATTATTGGCGTAGCATGCTCCGGTATCGCACTTGTGTGCTCTATTTGTGTAATTTGCAGTGTTGCAGGCATTGCGGGGTCTGGACTTTCCTATTCTTCTTTTTCTTCTTTATACTAATTTTTTACAATTGGAAAACGCGGGGCAGTGTGTTCTGTATTGCAGAACACCTGCCTTGTTTTTTAAATGGAGGTTTTCATGTTTCCCCTGATTCATCTTTTTGGAAGAGAAATATCTACCTACGGTATTATGGTGGGATTGGGAATTCTTGCATGTTATCTGGCCGTTGTTCGGCCTGGGCTTAAGCGTTGTAAGGATTTAAAAGGTACAACGGTTGTTACGCTTAGCCTGTGGGCTGCGTTGGGGCTTTTTCTTGGCGCGCATCTGCTTTATGGCCTTACCCATGCCTGGAAAATTGGTTATGCGTTTACACATTTGGACAAGGTCTTTCAAAGCTGGGATTCCTTTGCGGCTTATGGTGCGGATATTTTTGGAGGTATGGTTTTTTACGGAGGACTAATCGGGGCGGTGATTGCCGCAGCCATTTATTTAAAGGCTTCCAGACAGGATATGGCTGGTTATGCAGACCTGTTAAGCCCGGCAATCCCTCTATTTCACGCCTTTGGCAGAATCGGCTGTTTTTTGGGCGGATGCTGCTATGGTGTGGAATCGCCGTTTGGGTTTGTTTATACAAATTCACTGGTGCCAGAGGCAAACGGCGTTTCCCGTTTTCCTGTCCAGTTGGTGGAAGCGGCCGCAAATTTTTTGCTGGCAATTTGTATGCTTTGGCTTTTTCATAAGAAAAAGCCTGGAAAAGGGCGGCTGATTTTGGTTTATGGGCTTTCTTACCCGGTTATACGTTTTATTCTGGAATTCTGGCGCGGCGACCAGATTCGTGGGATTTTTTTCGGGCTTTCCACATCGCAGTGGATCAGCATTGCTGTGTTTGCAGTATCGGCAGCCGTTGTTGTGTGTGATTTCGCCCGAAGCAGAAAAAATCGGCGAAGTTCCGCAGCAGTATAGAAGGCAGTAGATTGTTTTACGCTTGCCATGCGCACAAATAAAAGAAACCCGCAATACAACTTGTTGTATTGCGGGTTTCTTAAATGGCGCTTTTTAATTTATGCCGCTTATCCGAGCGTGTAATTAACCGGCATGTGCGGAGGCAAAGAAGATAATCTTGCGCAGACAGTGGTCGCACCAGTAGTCCGGTTTTTGTGTACAAACGTCTACACCCGGCAAACCTCCCTGGCAACAGGACCATACGCCGTTGTAGGCCTCACCGTTTGGGTCTTCTGTTATATGGTGGAATACCCCAAAATTGTGGGTGAATTCATGTGCCATTACGCCAACATTGGAATACAGCCCACCATCTTGCGTATAATTCATGACAAAGGCGTTTCCGTTTTTTGCCGTATAGGCAAGTCCGCCGCGGGCTCCGTTTTCATAAATAGTTCCGGTAAACAAACATGCAAAACTGCCGGGATGCAGTTGTTGGTTATAGCTGGAAATCCAATTGAGAAGTACACCCCAGTCCTTATGACGCTCTTCATGGCTGCAGGTGCTGCTGTTGCCGGAAGCACACTGGTCTACGGGAGAATTTACCTTTATATAGCTTTTAACAAGGTGGACGGAGGTTTTTTCATAAATTGCCTCCGACAGTTCCTCCCAATACGATTTTAAACCATTGACAATATGAGTTTCAGGATTTTCTTCCAGTACAGTCAGATCGGTATCCTGCGCAATTGATTCTAAGTACCATTCGTCATTTCCGGTTCCGATATAAGTATACTGAATAATTTCCTCGCCAGGCTCCTTACCGTCATAGTAGACGTTTAAACCTTTTGTAAAATTGCTGCATTCTGAGACAATTCGGTAAGAAAGGCCGTCGCTGTTGCGAAGTATTTTAAAGCGCATGCCGCTGCTGTTGTCATAGGTTTTCAGTTCAATGTCAGCGTTGTTGCTGTTGTCCGCCGGGTTTACAGACAGTCCTCTTGTGCTGTTTCCCAACATGGTCATAATCTTATAGGTTCCGTTTCCAGCCGGTACAAATTTCCAGCGCTGCCCATCTCCGCCGTTTGGCGTCCATTGAATGATATTGTTTCCGTCCTCGTCATATCCCCAGTATACGTCTAAATTTAAACCACTGCTCTTGCTTTTAATATAATATTCTGCATCTGATAATGAATTTTCAGAAACATAATGATTATCATAATAGACATTGGTTTCAATGGCGGGCTCTAAAATCCAAGCGTCGTTCCAGCCGTCGTTGTAATTATATTGGATAATATTGGCGCCGGCGAAAAATGAAGCGGACTGAACAGTAGCACATTTTTTAAAGTTGCTGTTTTTTGTAAGCAGCCGGTAGGAATAACCGTCGCTGTTTTTGATAATTTTAAAATGCATGCCGTCGTTTTGCGCGTTGTACTCTTCCAGCAAAATAGCGGTGTCGTTGCTGTCTTGTGCATTTTCTACAGATAAGGCCAAATCGGTCTCGGCGCTTGCATCTGATTGAATTTTAATTCCATTAGCCGTGTTTACAATTTTCCATCTTTGTGTGGCCGCATCTGGATCAAGCGTTTGCTGAATCACCTGTGTGCCGGCGGTTGTTGCACTGTTTAATGTGTCAAGGTACAGGCCGCTGCGCCTGTTTTTGATGTAGTAAGTTTTATTGTTCTCAATTTGCATGACAGGCCGGTCTTTTTCTAAAACCCAGCAGTCGTTCTGACCGGCGTTATAGGTGTACTGAATAATATTGATTCCGTGCACTGTTCCGGCACTATAGACGGTCATACATTTCTGGTAGTTGGAAAGCTTTGTAAGAATACGGTAGGTCTGTCCATCTGCATTTCTTACAAGCTTAAATTTCATGGCGTCGCTGTCTGTGTCGGGTTGTACCAGAATATTTGCGTTGTTTAAAGTAGAAGCGTTTTCAACGGTCAGTGCGTTTTGGCTGCTTAAAGCGGCGTTGGAAAGTTTATACGTTCCGTCGCCTTGCAGTGCAAATTTCCATTTTTGGCTTTCTGTACCGTCGAAACGCGATTGCTGCACGTTTGTGTTGTTGTTTCCAAGGCTCAAATACAGGCCGCTGTTTAAATTCTTTAGGTAATACGTATCACCGTCTATGGGTGTAGGTGTATGCTGCGGATCAAAAACAGAATAATCATCGATGGGAGATTCAAAAAACCATTCGTCATTCCAGGTTCCGTTATAGTCATACTGTATAATTTTTGCGCCGTTATACTGGCTTGCGCCTCTAACTGCCAGAACCTTATTGTAGTGGCTGCACTGCGTAAGGAGCTTATAGCTTGCGCCGTCTGTCGTTTGCTCAATTTTAAACAGAATGCTGCCAATTGTGGTAGAAACGGGCTGCACATCTGCAACTGTGTTGTTTGCATTTATTGCCGGCGTTACGGAAATTGCCAGAGTGTTCCCGCTTGCAAGGGACAATAGATGATATATCCCGTCGCCGTCTGGGTCACTGAGCGTCCATTTCTGGTCGTCGTTCCCCGTGTAGGCCTGTTGTGTAATAATGGTAACCTCTTCTTCCGTGTCTTCCGTAAGAGTAATATACTTTCCGCTGCTTTTTGAACGGATAAAGTACGTGCGCCCTTCTATCGGTTTTTCCGGGTCGGTATATCCGTAAGGCCGGTAATCCTCTGCCGTTTCATTTTCTGAGGTGCTGTCAGTCGCCGCGCCGATAGAAATAACAGCTGATAAAAATAGAATTACGGATAAAAGTATGGACAGTGCTATTTTTCCCATTTTTTTGCTTAACATCTTGTTCTCCTCCTTTTGTTTTGTCGGCCGTTCAAACAGAAAAAGCAGACAGTAAAAAGCAATAAATATGTCTATACGCCGCCATTTTGTATGTTTGATGGACGAATGCATCCCAAATCCAGCTTTCTATTGTTCCCTCCTTATCTTCATCTTTTTTGCAATTATGTGAAAATATTACACAATTGCTGGTGAAATAAAGCAGCAAAAGCAGTTTGGCAATATAAAATGTGAAAACAGAAACGATAACGTTTGCGGCCTTATTTTATTTCATATTATAACATAGCGCCCAAAAAATGACAATATTTTTCTATTTTCTTTCTTTTTTTATCTAAAATGCAGGCGTACTAGATTTATGTTTTATGGAACAGTTCGATAATAAATGAAAATTATAACCGGTAAGGGTATATAAGAAATAGGCAAATGGATTCCAATATAAAATATAATTTTTTATTTGTATTTCAGAAACGACGGTGAATATCACTTTAAAAAGATACAAATATTTAAAAATAGTAGAGTGACAGAGAGACAAAAAAGATTTTATTTAAAATTTCCCATAATTCTATTAAGTAATTTTGCCTCTGCAGGTTATACGCTATAATGGCAAAAGATAAGAATACGATATGGGAAAGGGTTGTGCTAAATGATTACAGAGGAAAGAGTACTGGAAATTTTAAAGGAGGCCGGCGTATTGCTGGAAGGGCATTTCCGCCTTACCTCCGGCAGGCACTCCAATCGTTATTTACAGTGTGCGAAAATTTTCAGAAATACAAAATACAGCGAAGAACTTTGTATGGCGCTTGCAAAGCAATTTTCTGGCGAAGGTGTACAAGTTGTAATCGGTCCGGCAATGGGAGCTGTGCAAATGGCATATGAGGTAAGCCGGCATTTACAATGTGAAAATTTTTTTGCAGAGCGCAATGACAAGGGCGAAATGGAGCTTAGAAGAGGTTTTGCTGTTACGCCCGGCATGAAGGTTTTGCTCGTAGAAGACGTAGTTACAACCGGCGGTTCTGTCAAAGAGGTGCTTAATCTTGTGCAGGGCGCAGGCGGCGTCGTTGTGGGGGTGGGCTCCATTGTCAACCGCACCGGCGGCAAGGTTGATTTTGGCGTTCCGTTTAAGTCGGTTATAACGGTTGATGTAGAATCTTGGGAGCCGGAAACCTGTCCGCTTTGCAAAGAGGGAAAACTTCCGGTTGTCAAGCCTGGTTCCAGAAAGGTTTGAGCGTCCGGCGCATGGCCGGATTTACTGCCATCATGCTGTTCGGGCATGGTGGCAGTGCTAGTAGGGATAAAAAATATAAGCGATCACGCTGTGTCCGGCAGTGTGGAGCTTTAGGGGCAGGTGGAAGCTTTGGCACAAAACGGCGACATGCACAAGGGGCACAGAGAAAGAATGCGCAGGAAATTTCTTTCAAACAGTTTAGATGGGTTTGAACCGCATGAAGCGCTTGAGCTTTTACTGTATTATGCCGTCCCCAGAAAAGACACAAATCCGCTGGCGCACCGGTTGCTGGATCTGTTCGGTTCCATATCGGCTGTATTTGACGCGCCGGTCGATGCGCTGATGCAAGCGGGCCTTACGCAAAGCGCCGCTGTACTGATCAAGCTTTTTCCGCAAATGAGCCGTCTGTACCTGGACGACAAACATAACAGCCAAAAAAAGGTGATTCGTGAAGAGGCGATAGGGGAAATCTTACTCAATAAATTTATTGGGCGCGATTATGAGGCAGTTGTACTATTGCTGCTGGACGCCAAATTGAAAGAGGTTTTCTGTGGGGTTATCAGCAAGGGCTCAGTTTCCGCCTGTGCGCTTTATGTTAGGAAAATCGTAGAAAATGCGTTGCTGTATAATGCAACCTACGCGGTGCTGGCGCACAATCATCCAAGCGGTGTGGCGCTGCCGTCGCAAGAAGATTTAAACGCAACCATACAGGTGGCGGAAGCCCTTGGACTAATTCACGTTACACTGCTTGACCACATTGTGGTCGCAGATAACGATTATGTATCAATTGCCCAGTCTGGTATTTTAAACGAAGTGTTTAGAACATAAAAGGGCGCGCAGGTTTCTATGGCTGCGCGTCCTTTTTATAATATATTGCTTATCCAAGCGCGACGTCCAGGATCATCATAATTAAAAATCCACCCATTACGCTTAACGTTCCAATATGGGAATGCTCACCCAGATGTGCTTCCGGAATCAACTCTTCCACAACAACGTACAGCATGGCGCCTGCGGCAAACGACAAAAGCCAGGGCATAAGCGGTTGTATGTTTCCTGCCACAAGCACGGCCAAAATGCCAAAAATCGGTTCAACAATTCCGGAAAAGCTGCCGTATAAAAAGCTTCGCGCTGCAGAAAGTCCCTCGCGGCGCAGCGGCAGGGAAATAGCCGCGCCTTCTGGAAAGTTTTGTATGCCCATACCAAGCGCCAGCGCCAGCGCCGCTGCATAAAAGCCCGGTGCATTTCCTTTTTGAGCGGCTAAGGCAAATGAAAGCCCCACAGCCATGCCTTCGGGAATATTATGCAGGGTAACGGCAGACACCAGCAGGGTTGTGCGTTTAAAAGAGGAGTGCAGCCCTTCCGGCTGCGCGGCTTGTATGTGTAAATGCGGCAATAGGCCGTCTAACAGCATCAAAAAGGCAATTCCCAAAAGAAAGCCGCCCGCTGTTGGCAGCCAGCCGATTTGCCCCGCTTCTTCGGCTGTTTCAATTGCCGGAATCAACAGGCTCCATATGGAAGCGGCGATCATAACGCCGGCGGCAAACCCCAAAAATATGCGCTGTATATTTGGATGAATTTTCTTTTTAAAGAAAAAAACAAGCGAAGCGCCCAGCATTGTCATTAAAAAAGTAAAACCGGTGCCGGCGGCAGCTAATAAAACCGGATGCATAGAATACCTCCTGTTATATATGTATATTGTTCCCCTGTTATAAAAAAGGATTCTAAATTTTGAATTTATATTTTCTACTATAAAATGGAACGGCTTGTAAGTCAATATGAAAACGCTATGTAAAAATTTTTCAAAAAACAATTGACAATAAAGGTTTTATGTATTATCATATGAATAGATGTTCATATGAAGGGACGTGAAAGAATGGAAAAAGAAACCCAGGCGCAAACGGGGGCCTTTTTATGTGTGCACAGCGACACTGTGGAAAAAGTGGTTTCCAAAATGCCGCCGGATGAAACCCTGTACGATTTATCGGAGCTTTTTAAGGTTTTTGGGGATTCGACAAGAATCAAAATTCTTTATGCGCTGTTTGAAGCAGAGCTTTGCGTGTTTGATATTGCGCAGCTCTTAAATCTGACGCAGACCGCGGTGTCTCATCAATTGCGCATATTAAAGGCCAATAAGCTGGTTAAGTTCCGCCGGGAAGGAAAAATTGTTTTTTACTCTTTAGCAGATGATCATGTACGCAGTATTATCAATCAGGGTATGGAGCATGTAGAGGAATAAACTGTGTGATTGCATTTTATAGAAAGGTGGATTTATTATGAAAAAAACATATAAACTGGTGGACTTGGACTGTGCCAATTGTGCCCGAAAAATGGAGGAAGCAATCAGAAAAATTAACGGCGTACAGGATGTGAGCGTTAGCTTTTTGTCGCAAAAATTAACACTTACAGCCGACGATGCGCAATATGAAAGCGTTTTACAGGAAACCGTTAAAGCGTGCAAACGTGTAGAACCGGACTGTAAAATTAAAATTTAATATATATATAGAAAACAAAGCATATAGAAAAGAGGCGGCTTTATGACGGGAAAACAGAAAAAAATGTTGCTTCGGATTCTTTTCAGCCTGGCTTTATGGATTTGCGCATTTTTCTTGCCACTGGAGGAAATCTGGAGGTTTTTGGCCTTTTTGACGCCTTATCTGGTGATCGGGTGGGATATTCTTTGGAAAGCCGTACGCAATATCCTCCACGGGCAGGTTTTTGATGAAAATTTTTTGATGGCGATTGCAACGGTTGGGGCGTTTTGTATAGGAGAATACCCCGAAGCCGTGGCGGTTATGCTTTTTTACCAGGTTGGAGAATTTTTTCAGGGCTATGCTGTGGGCCGGTCGCGGCGCTCCATTGCGGCTTTGATGGATATCCGGCCGGACTATGCCAATATAGAACGCGACGGGAAGCTAGTGCAGGTGGACCCCGAGCAAATTGCCGTGGGGGAGCAGATCGTTGTAAAAGCCGGCGAAAAAATACCGCTTGACGGTGTGGTGCTTGATGGGAGCTCCTTTGTAGACACGGCGGCGCTTACGGGGGAGTCCCTGCCGCGCGGCGTAGAACCGGGCGACGATGTGGTCAGCGGCTGTATCAATCAGACTGGGCTTTTGCATATACAGGTGACAAAGCCTTTTGGAGAGTCTACTGTTTCAAAGATTCTGGATCTGGTGGAAAATGCGAGCAGCAATAAGGCGCATGCGGAAAATTTTATTACAAAATTTGCAAAATATTATACGCCCTGCGTTGTAATCGGCGCACTGCTGCTGGCGTTTATACCGCCTGTGCTCGATATGCGTTGGAGCCATTGGATTGGCCAGGCGCTGATCTTTCTTGTCATTTCCTGTCCGTGTGCGTTGGTCATCTCTGTACCGTTGAGTTTCTTTGGCGGGATCGGCGGCGCTTCAAAATGCGGGATCCTTGTCAAAGGCGGAAATTATATGGAAGTACTCGCCAAAACGGAAACGGTTGTTTTTGACAAAACCGGCACATTAACAAAGGGTGTGTTTAATGTAACGGTTATACATCCGGATAAAATATCGCAATCGCAGCTTTTGGAGCTTGCGGCAATTGCGGAAAGCTATTCTGAGCATCCCGTGGCTCGGTCAATTCGTGAAGCCTGCGGGCAGGAAATGGATATGTCCCGCTTGTCCGATGTGCATGAGCTTTCCGGGCGCGGCGTGTGTGCGGTCATAGACGGCAGGAAAGTGTGTGTGGGCAACGACAGGCTTATGGAAGAAAACGGTGTGACCTGGCATCCCTGCCACCATGTGGGGACGACTGTCCACGTTGAAGTTGACGGAACATATGCCGGACATATCGTTATCTCGGACGAAATAAAAGAAGACGCGGCGCAGGCTGTCAAAGAACTTAAGGAGCAGGGCGTACAGAAAACGGTTATGCTTACCGGGGATGCGCAGGCGGTAGGTGAAAGCGTAGGAAAACAGTTGGGACTCGACGAGGTATATACGCAGCTGCTGCCTGCTGGAAAAGTGGAGCGCGTAGAAGCGCTTTTGCAGCAGAAAAGTGCAAAGGGAGAGCTTGTGTTTGTTGGCGATGGAATCAACGATGCGCCGGTTCTTTCCCGTGCAGATGTAGGGATTGCCATGGGCGCGATGGGTTCCGATGCGGCAATCGAAGCGGCGGATGTTGTACTGATGGACGACCGTCCGTCCAAAATTGCGAAGGCCGTGCAGATTTCCAGAAAAACGCTGCGTATTGTACGGCAAAATATTGTTTTTGCGCTGACGGTAAAAGCAGTGTTTCTGGTTTTGGGCGCGGTTGGCCTTGCCAATATGTGGGAGGCGGTTATTGCCGACGTTGGCGTTTCCGTAATTGCAATTATTAATGCCATGCGCGCTTTAAAGGTACAGAAAATAAAATAGAGTAAAGTGAAAGCGGATTTGCTTAAGAATGCAAAGGAGGAATGAGGATGCTGAAGCTAAGCCATATAACATGGAATTCACCAGATGGAGAGGAAATTATAAAAGAGATGAATCTTACTGTTTCCAAAGGAAAACTGGTGGTTGTAACAGGTCCAAACGGCGGCGGGAAAACAACGCTTGCAAAGCTGATAGCCGGGATAGAAACGCCTGCAAAAGGCGCCATTCTGTTTAACGGCGAAGATATTACAAAGTACAGTATTACGCAGCGCGCACAAAAGGGGATCGCATATGCTTTTCAGCAGCCTGTCCGCTTTAAAGGCCTTACCGTGCGCAATTTGCTGGAAATGGCGAGCGGCGCAACCCTTGATGAAGAAGGCCTTTGCAGCCTGCTGGGGAAGGTTGGCCTATGTGCGAATGAATATATTGACCGGGAACTGGACGCAGGCTTGTCCGGCGGGGAAATGAAACGTATAGAGATTGCGTCTGTTGTAGCGCGGCGCGCACCGTTGTCTATTTTTGACGAACCGGAGGCGGGAATTGACCTCTGGAGCTTTTCACGTCTGGTAGAAACCTTTGAAGAACTGCGCCGTAAAAACAGCGGTACGCTGCTTGTTATTTCACACCAGGAGCGTATTTTGTCCATTGCAGATGAAATTGTTGTCGTAGCGCAGGGACGCGTGCGCGCTTCGGGCCCGCGGGAAGAAATTTTACCAAACCTTTTATCCGGCGAGTGTAAACCGCGCTGTCCGCTGGGGAAGGAGGAAACGCATTTATGAAAAAAATTACGGCTGAACTTTTACGCATGGTATCTGAATTTAAAGGTACGTTTCAGGGTGCGTTCAATATCCGGGAGAACGGGCGCTGCGCCGGCAGGCAGTCCACAGAGCATATCAGTATTGAACCCAAAGAAGACGGCCTGCCCGGGATAGTTGTGCGTGTAGAACCCGGAACCAAGGGAGAAACTGTCTATATCCCGGCCTGTGTAACACATGGCGGAATAGATGATCTTGTGTATAACGATTTTTATATAGGGGCGGATGCAGACGTTACTATTGTTGCGGGCTGCGGCGTGCATACAGACGGAGAGGAAGAGGCACGCCATAACGGGATTCACCGCTTCGTTTTGGAAAAGGGCGCGCATGTGTTGTATAAGGAGAAGCATGTAGGAACGGGAGACGGTGCTGGTCTACGTCGTATTGATCCTGTAACGCAGGCAGTTTTGTGGGAAGACGCCGTGCTGGAAATGGACACGGTCCAGATCCGCGGCGTGGATACCACCGAACGTAAAACAACGGCAACGCTGCATTCCCGCGCCAGAATGATCGTGCGGGAACGGATTATGACCGATGGGCGGGAAACAGCCAAATCAGATTTTGAAGTCACGCTGCAAGGGGAAGATTCCGGCGTGGATTTGGTGTCCCGTTCGGTTGCAAGGGGGCATTCGCATCAGTCGTTTTATTCCAATGTCCATGGCAATAACCGCTGCACCGGCCATTCAGAGTGCGACGCAATTCTGGCGGATCATGGAATGGTTACAGCGTTGCCTGCTTTACAGGCAGCGCATGTAGACGCCTCGCTGATTCATGAGGCGGCAATTGGGAAAATTGCCGGGGAGCAGATTTTAAAGCTGTGTACGCTTGGGTTAACAGAGGAAGAGGCGGAAAGAAAAATTATAGACGGCTTTTTGAAATAAAACGCTGAAAAGCGCTGTACAAAACAAAAGGCAAATTTTCTTTTTTTAAGACTTATTCTGCGAGTACGGAAAATTTTTTGCCTTTTGCTCTTTAAAACAGCGGGTGGTTCCTGTATACTGGAACTGCCCGCTGTTTTTTATTGCAGGCTTTTTAGTTGCTGTATTTGTGTTAGAGAAACGGGGAAAAACCCATTACCGGATATTTCCCAAAAGAAAAGGAAAAGGAAGGCAGTGAAGATGTACCGTATTTTCATTGTAGAAGACGATCAGGGGATTGCCCATGCAATCCGGGAACAAGCGGAAAGATGGGGGTTGTATGCCAAATGCGCCCAGGATTTTAGAAATATTCTTTCAGAGTTTTCAGAATACGCGCCGCATTTGGTGCTGCTTGATATTTCGCTTCCGTTTTTTAACGGCTATTACTGGTGTGAAGAAATCAGAAAGCTTTCCAAGGTGCCAATCCTTTTTATTTCGTCTGCATCGGATAATATGAATATTGTTATGGCGATGAACATGGGGGCCGACGATTTTATTGCCAAACCCTTTGACCGGAGCGTACTGATGGCAAAAATACAGGCAATGCTCCGGCGTACCTATGATTTTGCGGCTTCTGTTCCGGTTTTGGAACATCGCGGCGCGCTTTTAAATACGGGCGACAACACCCTTGCCTATCGGGGAAAGCAGATTGAGCTGACAAAAAATGAGTACCGTATTTTGCTTGCGCTTATGGAAAATAAAGGGAAAACAGTTAGCCGCGAACGGCTGATGGAACGTCTATGGGAAACGGATCATTTTATAGACGACAATACCCTTACAGTCAATGTCAACCGTCTGCGTAAAAAACTGGAGGCGGTCGGCCTTACAGATTTTATTGCAACCAAGTTCGGGGTGGGCTATATCGTCGCTTGATCAAAGAAGAAAGAAGGGGTTGGATGTATTTTATTTTTTTCTATATAAAGCAGCATCGGCTTGGGATCCTGGCTTTTTTTCTTTTTTGTATGGTATTTCTTGCCGCCTTTTTGCTATATCGGCTGCCGGCCGGCGCTGTAATGTATCCTGCGCTGGTCTGCATGCTGGTGGGACTTGTGTTTTTAACATTTCATTTTTATAAAACATACCGCAAGCATCGGCAGCTGCAGGCCCTTATGCGTCTTCCGGCTTCTTTAATAGAAACTTTTCCGCCTGTGTATACGCAGGACGACGCCGATTATCAGCAGCTTATCAGGTTGCTTGCATCTGCGCAAAAGCAGCTGGAGACACAGATGCGCCTGCAATACTCCGACATGGTGGATTATTATACCAATTGGGCGCATCAGATTAAGACGCCCATTGCGTCCATGCGGCTGACGCTGCAAAACGAAGATTCCGACCTCGCCCGCAGGCTGTCAGACGACTTGTTCCGCATTGAGCAGTATGTAGAAATGGCGCTTGTTTTCGTCAGGCTGGATTCTTCCTCCAGCGATTATGTTATACGGGAATATAAGCTGGATGACGTCATTCGGCAGGCTATCCGAAGATTTGCCGGGCAATTTATACGCAAAAAAATCCGGCTTGTCTATACGCCGGTGGATGTCTGTGTTGTTACAGACGAAAAATGGCTGTTGTTTGTCATAGAGCAAGTGCTTTCCAATGCGTTGAAATATACGCCGCCTTCCGGTACGATTACAATTAATATGGAACAGCCCAAAACGTTGTGTATCCGCGATACGGGGATTGGCATCGCGCCGGAAGACCTTCCCCGTATTTTTGAAAAGGGTTATACAGGGTATAACGGCAGGGAAGATAAAAAGGCAAGCGGAATCGGGCTTTATCTATGCAGGAAAATCTGTAAAAATTTGGGGCATGCGATTGCAGCCAATGCCTCTTTGGACAACGGTACAGTCATACGCATCTATCTGGAGCAGGCAAAGCTGGAAATAGAATAACCTTCTTACAAAACTGTAAGAAGTACAGGGGGAAATGTAAGCCGCTTCCATGGCGCTGCGTTTCCCTTTTTGCTACAATGAAAGCACCAAAGCAATAGGAGGAACGTATATGAGTATATTGGAAGTCGGCGGGTTGAAAAAAGTATATACCACCCGTTTTGGCGGAAATAAGGTAGAAGCGCTCAAAAATGTATCTTTCCGTGTGGAGCAGGGAGAATACGTCGCTATTATGGGAGAATCAGGCTCCGGTAAAACAACACTTTTGAATATTTTGGCAGCGCTCGATAAGCCAACCAGTGGCACAGTGCTGTTGGACGGACAAGATCTTTCCCAAATTAAGGAATCCCGCATTACCGCATTTCGCCGGGACAACTTAGGGTTTGTCTTTCAGGATTTTAATTTGCTCGACACATTTTCTTTAGAGGACAATATTTATCTTCCGTTGGTACTGGCAGGAAAGCCTCATACGGAAATGAGGCAGCGGCTTGCACCTGTTGCGGCGCAGCTTGGCATTACGGATATTTTAAAAAAATACCCATATGAGGTTTCCGGCGGACAAAAGCAGCGCGCGGCGGTGGCCAGAGCGCTGATCACCGGCCCACGCCTGATTCTGGCCGACGAGCCTACCGGCGCGCTTGACTCCAGAGCTACCGATGAGCTGCTCAACCTGTTTGCTAAAATCAATCAAAGCCGTCAGACCATTTTAATGGTCACACACTCTGTAAAGGCTGCCAGCCATGCTGGAAGGGTGCTGTTTATTAAAGACGGCGAGGTTTTTCACCAGATCTACCGCGGCAACAGCAGCAACGAGCAGCTCTATCAGAAAATATCCGATACCCTAACGATGCTTGCAACAGGCGGTGAAAGAAAATGAAAAAGGGATTTTACTTAAAGCTTGCATGGCTGGGCATTCGGAAAAATAAAAAGCTGTATACGCCTTATCTGTTAACCTGTATTGGCATGGTTATGATGTTCTATATCGTTTCTTTCTTAGGGAGCAGCAATGTGCTTGCCGGTATGGCCGGCGGGGACACCATGCAGGGAACGCTTAGCCTGGGTAGCGGGGTTATCGGTGTGTTTTCCTTAATTTTTCTGTTTTACACCCATTCTTTTTTAATCCGCAGAAGAAAAAAAGAGTTTGGGCTGTATAACATACTTGGTATGGAAAAACGCAATTTGGTCCGTGTGCTTTTATGGGAAAGCCTGCTTATTGCGCTGCTGTCTCTTGCGTTGGGGCTGCTTGCAGGTATTGTGTTTTCTAAATTTGCCGAGCTGGGAATGGTTAATATTTTGGAAGGGACGGCAACGTTTTCCCTAACGCTTGCGCCTGAGGGAATTTTACAGACGTTGACGCTATTCGCCGTTATTTTTACCCTGCTTCTGCTCAACACGCTGCGCCAGATTCATCTGACCAATCCCATTGAGCTGTTACACAGTGAAAGCGCCGGCGAAAAACCGCCGAAAGCCAACTGGATTTTAGCGCTGTGCGGCATATTTATTCTGGCCGGTGCGTATTACCTGGCAGTTTCCATTCAGGAGCCGGTGACGGCTATGCTGTGGTTTTTTGTGGCGGCCGTGCTGGTTATTATCGCTACGTATCTGCTATTCATTGCCGGCTCGGTGACAGTTTGCCGACTTCTGCAAAAGAAAAAAAGCTACTATTATAAAACCAGCCATTTTGTTTCGGTATCCTCTATGGCGTACCGCATGAAGCGCAACGGCGCGGGACTTGCTTCTATTTGTATTCTCTGTACCATGGTGCTGGTTATGGTGTCGTCTACTGTCTGCCTGTACATTGGGGCAGAAGACAGCCTGCGCAGCCGTTATCCCCGGAATATTAATCTGGATACCTCTGTAAGCAGCCTGGCCATGCTGCATTCTGACAAAGTAAAAGAAATCAAAGCGTGCACGTCTCAAATTGTTGCAGAAAACGGACAAAGTATGCAAAATGTGTTGGATTACAACGTTGCCGCGTTTGTGGGGTATATTGAAAACGGCCGGATTGCAACGGACAATTCCAATCCATATGCCTTCCAGTTGAACGCCTATTCCGATGTATGGCAAATCTTTATAATATCTTTGGACGATTATAACCGGTTGATGGGGAAAGATGAAACATTAAAACCCGGCCAGGCGCTGATTTATACGACAAAGCAGAATGCATATCCGGAGGATACGATTGCGATCGGCGAGGCGGAACCGCTGAAAATTCAAAAGGTTGTGACAGACTTTACTGATAATGGATTGGACACCATGCAGGTTATATCCTCTCTTTTTATTTTTGTCCCGGATTTTGAAGAATACGTCGCTCCATTGACAAAGCTCACAGAAGAAGACGGAGACCCGCTGCTGCAGATGCACTGGTATTATGCGTTTGACCTGGATTGTGACGATCAGACGCAAATACAGATACAGGAGCAGCTGGAAAAAGGACTGCAACAGTTTTACGTGTCAAGTGCTACAGAGGAATTTTCTACCTATTGCGAGGGCGTGGTAGAGGAGCGCGCCGGGTTTTATGGGTTGTATGGAGGGCTGTTTTTTCTGGGCATTCTTCTGGGTGTGGTATTTATCTTTGCCGCCGTGCTGATTATGTATTATAAACAGGTTTCAGAAGGGTACGAGGATCATTCCCGCTTTGCTATCATGCAAAAAGTTGGCATGACGAAAAAGGAGATTAAAAAAAGCATTAATTCTCAGGTGTTAACCGTCTTTTTCCTTCCTCTTATAGCAGCGGGTCTGCATCTTGCGTTTGCTTTTCCGTTGATCTATAAGCTGCTGGTGCTGTTCAGCCTTACAAACCTGCAATTGCTTATTTTTGTTACAATATGCTGTTATCTTGCATTTGCGTTGTTTTACGCACTGGTATACCGCATTACTTCTAAAGCGTACTATTCTATTGTCAGCAGTGCAGAAGAAAGAGGCTTATAAAATTTCATAAAAAGAGGGCGCTTATGCGCCCTCTTTTCTGGTAAAACAAAACGGAGAAAAAAATAAAGCTGTGTCAATCAAATTCTTCTTTTATACTTCTTAAAAATAGGGCAGACAAAGTAGTCTTTGGATCTTTATGGTCTGCCAGTACATCGTTTACCGCTTTTGCAATAGGCAGGTCGACCTTATATTGCGCGCCAAGACGGATCAGTGCGCGTGTGGTGGAAACGCCCTCTGCAAGCTTATGAAAATGCTCCCCTTTTACGCACATTTCTCCATATCTTCTGTTATGGCTGAATGGGGAAAAGAGCGTCGCCTCGTAATCGCCCAGATGGCACAGCCCATAAGCGGACATTTCATTTCCACCCATGGCTTTGATCAGGCGTGCAATTTCCCTTGTGCCTCTGGCCATCAGCGCGCCTTTAAGAGAAGAGCAGTTCAGGCCGTCGAGCATGCCTGCTGCGATGCCAACCACATTTTTTGAAGCCGCGCCTACCTCTGTTCCAATCATGTCTTTGCCCAGGTAAAAACGAATCAGTTCACTTGAAAAACGGTTGACCAGCATTTCTTTAACTGACCGGTTGCAGGAATCGATCACCATGCAATTGGGGATGCCTTTAACAAAATCTTGCGGATGGCCGGGGCCGACCCAAACGGCAATTGGCGTGGTCTGCTCGTCGACAAAGCTTCCCACAATTTGTGAAAGACGCAGGCCGGTCGTTTCCTCCAGTCCTTTCATACATAAAACAATCGGCTTTCCCTGTATGCTTTCTTTGGCTAAGCGCGACATAAAGGAGCGCAGGTGTTGTGAGCTGATCGAGATAATCATGACGTCGGCATGCTCTACAGCCGCCGTCAGATCATCGGTAAAAATTACCTGATCGCCAAAGCTGAGATATTCATTTTTTCTTTCTGCTTTCAGCTGTAACAGCTCCGGCGCCTCCGGAAGGCCCCAGGAACAAACGCGGTTTCCGATTCTATCCTGATACCATGCAATAAAAGAGCCCCATCGTCCGCAACCTAAAACAGATACATTCAAAGAAGCACACCACCTTGTTTAAGTTTAGGAAGATTATACCATATTTATATAAAAAATACTATAGTCTGTTGCAACCGTTTTCCACATGGGCAGAATTTTTTTTATTGGCATGCTTCCTGCTGAACAACGTTTTTAAACCCATCAGTAAAAGCAGAGCGCCAAACATTTTGGAAAGCAAGGTGTTGTCTATATTTGCCGAAAGCCATGCGCCCGCAAAAGAGCCCAAAATTCCCAAAAGGGCAAAAGGAATGGCAAGACGCCAGACAATCAGCTTTTTTCTTTGATAAAAAAACAGCGCAATGACAGCTGCAGGCAGGAAAAAAAGCAGATTAATCCCCTGTGCCTGGTCTTGCGGCGTATTTGTAAACAGACTCAGGTAAATGATCAGTACACCCCCGCCGCCCATGCCCATAGCGCCTAACAGGCCCGATAAAATACCCGCGGCGGCAGAAAGAAAGGCGTTCAACGCAACAACAGGCGAACGCCTGCCCAAATCATCAAAAGCGAAAACGCTTTTTTCAGCAGCTTGTCATCTATTCTGGGCAACAGCCATGCGCCCAGAATAGAACCCAGTACACCCCACCAGATATACGGTTGTACATCCAAAAAGGTCACTTTTCCCGCCTGAAGATAGCTCCATGCGCTTGAAATACAAATTGGCAAAATAATAGACACCGAAGTTGCATGCGCTTTTTTGCGATCTATTCTTTTATTAAGCATGGGGACGACAACCATACCGCCGCCTGCACCTAAAAGACCGTTAAGCATGCCGGTTATGGTAGCGCCAAGCGCAAAAGTAAGCTTTTTCACAAATAGTTCCTTCCCGCCATAAAAAATCGTTTCTATCAGATATTGTTTATAAAAACTTTCGGAAATATGCAAAAACACCGTGCTTGTAAGCACGGTGTTTTATTATGGATTGTTGCCCGCCGGACCGTATTGGTTGATGATAACCTGCCTACACAAAAGCAGGTGGGTGCTCTCCCCGCGGGTTCACGCTCCCTTCGTCCGCTTAGCGGGAGGTCTGCAATCCGCCGCGGGAGCAAAGCTCCCAAAATATCGATTGTAGGGTTATATGAACACAATTCGCGCATCAGGCAGGCGGTGGGTTAAAGTGATTCCTCTTCCGGGTCGTTTTCATCATAAATTTCTTCAAAGTGGCTTTCAAAAATCTCTGCAAGTTTACTTAAAAGGTCTTCGTCTTCCACCTCTGTTAAAACTTCTTCGCCGTCTTCTTCCACAGCTTCAAATATATAGTATTCGCCGTCAGACTCCACTTGCTCTTCCGGTGTTTCAAAAACGGGGTAAAGTGCGTAAAAAACACCGTCATCGTTTTCAATTACGTCAAGGATTTCAAATGTATGCTCATTGTCTTCCTCGTCAAGCAGGGTTATTAAATCTGCCGCGTATTCATTATCCATACTGCTCATTCCTTTCAGATCAGACCAAAAACTCTATTCCTATTTTACCCTTGTGTACAGATTTAGTCAAGGAAAAGTTTAGCTAAACAAAAAATATAAAAAAAATAGAAAAAGTTTAAAAAAAGTATTGACAATATGAAAAAAGATGTTATAATAAAGATGAACTTAAGGAGAGGCAGTGAATCAAAAGCTGATTCTAAAGTGAAGCAGCCGCAATGAAAAGCAGTAAGGTTTTAAGCAGTGTAAGTTGGTTTGGAGAAGAAACGTTAAAAGCTTAAAGCCAAAAGCACAGTAAGGGTTTTGTTTACACTAAAAACTGTCGGCAATATTTGGTTCCTGTTTTAAGCATGATTATAACGAAGGGAAAAGCGATAGTAAAAGAATAAAATGTACTTGTCTAAGACAGTTTATTTTCGTTGTGCGCTTTATTTTTCGGACAGTCAGTTGCTGAACCTTAAGGAAATGGAAAAGAAAGGAGCTGAGTCCAATGGGCGAATTGACACCTGGAAGTTCTTACAGCTTCGTTCCTGCGGAACGGAGCTCAGATATAAAGCGGGTTTGAGAATATCGCTTTTGTTTTATAGAGAAACAGGCAGATGATAAAACATTTTTAAATATTATGAAAAATAAGAAAGTAGTTCTTTATCCTCTGTAGCTTTTTACAATACCCAATGGGGAATAGGATATTTAGAATTTCGCTTTATAGAAAGAACTTACAATTGAATAGCGAGCAGTTGTAGTATCAATGAGGAAATGCATTGAGAAACACAAGTATAATTTTTATTATGGACGCAAGCCTTAAAAGCAAAAACTTCGATTTGTTTGTACGTTCCGGGGATAAAATTTATAAACAAATTGATAAAGACAGAAGGTCTTTATATAGAGTAAAAACATGAAGGTATTCTGCAAAAACAGGATGCTGAGGGTTGTGGGGGATAACATCCATAGCCGAATGTAATTTTGCTGAAAGGTGTCCGGGTATTCAGAAGATATTTATCTTTAATTATAGATATAGATGGATTCTAATACAATCAGCTAAGGATAAAAATTGTATTGTAACCGGCGGCAGTGTTTGCCGCCGGTTACGTTTTATATCCCAGCATTTATTTTGGGGGATTTTTTGTGATTGTATCTTTATGGTTGCTCCAATTTGTTATTACTTTCATATTATGTTACATAGGATAGAAGCGAGACTTTTTTATACAGCTTTCTCTTTTTCGGAAAAATTGCGCTTACAAGGGCATTTTTTATCAGTATCTTTTCAAAAATAAATCTTTTCAAAAATAAAAGGCCAGTGTTACACTGGCCTTTTATTTTATCTTGAATGGATAGGAGAAAATGCGCTTTTCGTTTACAAAATTGCAAAGTTTTTAATATTATATTCAAAATATAAAATTATATATTGAAAAATATTTATGATAATGCATAGAGTTATCTATTTGTTAATTTATTAATGTAACAATTCCGGAACCTGTGCCAGAAGGGACAAGTATTAGTATTGGATCAACTTTAAATAATTGGACGCCATCTGATACAGATTGGTTTGCAAAGAAAGTAGATGATACGCATTATCGCCTTACCAAAACTTTGGATGCGTCATATATTGGAACTGCCATTGAATATAAATGGACGCAGCAAACTGCCGAAACTGCAGACAGAACCCACATGTGGGACTTGGTTGAGGAATACGAAAACCGTACCTTTACTTTATTAGCGGGGGAAAACATAATAAATGATACGGTTTATAGCTTTAAACAGGTTAGAGACCCCTCAGTTCAGCCATCATCGCCGGATGATACAGCAGAACTTATATTCAATATTACAATTCCATACGCTATTCCGGATGATGCAAACATCAGCATGGGATCGTCTTTAAACGATTGGGATCCTACCGATGCTGATTGGTTTGCAGAGAAAGTGGATGATACACATTACCGCCTTACCAAAATTTTAGATGCATCATACATAGGACTTATTGCAGAATACAAATGGACGCTCCAAATTAATGGACAAGCACAAATGTGGGGGCAAGCTGAAGTAGACGCGGAGGGTAACAACGTTGCAAATCGAAGAGTTACCGTGTATCCTGGAGAGAATGTTATCAATGATACAATTATAGGATTTCAGCAAGACAGCGGTCTAACCACTGTAACAGGGGGTACGCTTGAAGTTGTAAGAATGGTAATGCCGCAGTATGAGGATCAGCGCGAAAGAAATATCCGTATATGGCTGCCGAAAGGTTACGATCCTGCAGATACGTCGAAAAGATATCCTGTTCTTTACATGCACGATGGACAAAATATTTTTGACCAATATACATCATCTTCCGGAGAATGGCAGGTAGACGAATCTATTGCGGATATGATTGATGCGGGTTATGAAGGTGTTATTGTTGTAGGTGTTGATCACGGCGCAATGGAAAGACGAAACGAATTATGTCCGGCAGGCTATGGAGTTGCATCAATCGGTAATGTACCCACCGGGGAACAATATGCAGAATTTATTGTACATACATTAAAACCTTATATTGATAAACATTACAATACATTGCCTGATCGGGGGAATACAGGTATTGGCGGAAGCTCTATGGGTGGACTGGAGTCTTTTTATATGGCGACCACTTATCCTGATATATTTGGATATGCACTTTGTTTATCACCTGCCTTGGCATTTTTTACAGATGCAGAGCTGGAAAAAGTTTTTGATACAATTGACTATAGCGATCCTTTACAATTGCCAAAAATGTATCTTTCCTGTGGAGGAAGCGACAGTACGGAAACATGGTTCCTGCCAGCGGTGATTTTTACAAACGAAGCGCTGTTAAAGCGAGGTTATCCAGCGGATAAACTCTATACGTTTATTGATGAATCGCTTGCGCATGTCGAGGCTGACTGGGCCAAAATTTTTCCAGATGCTTTTAAATGGGCAGCGGGGAGCAATCCAATTGATCCTACAGACCCCACAGAGCCGGTAACAGAAGGAACCGAGCCTACGGAACCTGTCACGGAAGCTACAGACCCCACAGAGCCGGTAACAGAAGGAACCGAACCTACGGAACCTGTCACGGGAGCTACAGACCCCACAGAGCCAGTAACAGAAGGAACCGAGCCTACGGAATCTGTCACGGAAGCTATAGATTCCACAGAGCCGGTAACAGGTGCTGTATCGGCCAACGGAGTGGTTCAGACCGGCGGTAGTACACCTTTTGCAATTCTAGTTTTTATATTTCTTGCTTCCGGGAGCATTCTGTTTGTATTCAAGAAAAAAGGGCTGTGGTTTAAAAAGTAAAGAATGTAAAGATACGGTTATCACAAAGAGTATTATACATAAACGGCAAAATTGATAAATATAGAAAAGCAACCGCCAGTGGATTAAAACCAAATGGCGGTTGCTTTTTAGCTTTCTTCTTATTAAAAAGACGGAGCAAAACAATAGTTGCTGTATAGCGTCTGTCCCAATTTTCCATGCTATAGTGATTGAACACATGCCTGCCGACAGAGCATTGACAAATTTGTAAAACGATTATAAGATATGGCTGATTAAAGCAATCTGTTGTGGAGGGGTTTTTGTGGAAAACGAAGCGCTGGAAAAAATGTATAAGCTGGAAAAGGAGCTGGAGATGCTCAAAAGGGAACTGCGGCAGTATAAAGAACGCGACATTTTAACAGGGCTGTACAACCGCATGGCTTTCCAGAAAAAGATGGAAGACTACCTGAAAGGAAAAAGACAATTTAAAACGCAAACAGCGGCCCTTTTGATGTTGGATATAGACAATTTTAAACAGATAAACGATGCATTGGGACATATGCAGGGGGACCATGTGCTGCAGAAGACAGCAGATATCCTGCGAAGCACATTTGACACAGAAGCTGTCATTGCGCGCTTTGGCGGCGACGAATTTACCGTATTGGCGGCTGCGTGCAGTAAACAGGCTGTTTGCAGCCTTGCGCAATCGCTTTGCGACCAATTAAACCACATTTGCCTTAACGGTGGTGCAGCCTGCTTTGTTGCGGCTTCTGTAGGAATCGCTTTTTTGTGTCCGGGTGATTCGGCCGCCGACTTTTACACATATTACAAGCAGGCGGACCAGGCGCTTTATAAAGCGAAGAAAAAAGGGAAAAACACCTATGCAATGTACTGTAACGGCAAAACGGCTTGACAAAGTGCGCCGGCGTAACTACAATAAGCCATAATGGATCGCTTAGGAACAGGGAGGATGCATATGAGGCAGTGTATGGATGCAGACAATCTGCACCGCCGTTTAAGGAAAATTATTGGCCAGGTGCAGGCGATTGACCGCATGATTGATCAGGATGTTCCCTGTGAAGATATACTTGCACAGATCAACGCTGCAAAATCGGCGCTGCATAAAGCCGGGCAGGTAGTGCTGGAAGGGCATATTCAGCACTGTGTCCGCGATGGGATTGAACACGGGGATGCCGATAAAACCATTGAAAGCTTTACAAAAGCTGTAGAGCGGTTTTCCAATATGTCTTAATGCCAGAAAAAGGTGGGAGAAAAAGCAGCCGGAGAGGCTGTTTTTTCTTTTTTCTTGACAACCCATACCCCTATGGGTATAATGAAGGCGCAGTTGATATGCAAGAGGAGGCTGAACATGAAAAAATTAGAAAAATTTCTGGAATGGGGCGGCGTAAAAAGAGATGTTATTTGTCTGGCCTTATCAGGCTTTGCGTTGCTGGCCAGCCTTTTTGATCTGTTTCCACAGCCTTTTGATGCAGCCTGGATTGCCATTGTGCTTTGTGGTGTTCCCATTGTGCTGGAAGCGGTAATAGGACTGGTTACTGCGTTTGACATGAAAGCAGATGTCCTTGTATCGCTTGCGTTGATCGCTTCCGTTGTTATTGGTGAAGCTTTCGCAGCAGGTGAAGTGGCGTTTATTATGCAGCTGGGCGCGTTGCTGGAAGATCTGACGGTAGCAAAAGCAAGGGCTGGAATAGAAAAGCTTGTCCATCTTACTCCGCAGACCGCAAGGGTGCTGGTTGGCGGCAGAGAAAAAATGATACCGGCAAAGCAGGTGCAAACAGGCGATGTACTAAGGGTGTTGCCTGGGGAAACAATTCCGGTCGACGGTATGATCCTTTCGGGCCAAACCTCGGTTAATCAGGCTGTGATGACGGGCGAATCCCTGCCGGTGGACAAAACTGCCGGGGATGAGGTCGCAAGCGGAACGGTCAACCAGTTCGGCACATTTGATATGCAGGCCACAAGGGTGGGAGAGGACAGCTCCATTCAGCGAATGGTACGGCTGGTGCAATCGGCGGATGCCGGTAAAGCAAAAATTGTAGGAATTGCAGACCGTTGGGCAACGTGGATTGTAATTATTGCGCTCAGTGCAGCCGCGTTGACGTGGTTGATCACAGGTGAAATTATCCGCGCGGTCACCATTTTGGTCGTTTTTTGTCCGTGTGCGCTTGTGCTGGCCACGCCTACGGCGATTATGGCGGCGATCGGCAATGCGACAAAGCATGGGTTTCTTGTGCGAGAAGGCGATGCCCTGGAGCGACTGGCCGGCGTATCAAAGATTGCATTTGACAAAACCGGTACGCTGACATACGGCACGCCGCAGGTAGCGGTAGTTTGCAGCCTTTTGCCGCAATATACAAAAGAAAGGCTCTATGCACTTGTCGCCGCGGCGGAACAGCGCTCAGAGCATCCGCTGGGCAAGGCGGTGGTGTGTTGCTATGGGCAAAAAGCTCAAAGACCGCTTTTACAGTCGGAGCAATTTCAAATGCTGCCGGGGCGGGGTGTATCAGCCCGGGTGGAAGGCAGGGAGATCCTTGCGGGAAATCTGCAGTTGCTTGCTGAGCAGGGCGTTTTGAGAACAGAGAACACAGTTTCAGGGGTTGAAGCTTATCTGTCGCAGGGCTGTACCGTTATTTATGTTGCAGTGGATAGAATTTTAGCGGGATACCTCGTTCTGGCCGACACGTTGCGCCCGGAAAGCGCAGAAATGGTCAAACGTATAATAGCGCTGAAACGGCAGCCGGTTTTGCTGACGGGCGACCATGCACATACGGCGCAAACAGTTGCGAAGCGGCTGCATATCAGCCAGGTGCATGCGAATTGCCTGCCGGAAGATAAGCTCAGGTGGGTTGACGGCTGCCAGAAAAAACACACAGCTGTTTGTATGGTAGGTGACGGTATAAACGATGCGCCCGCACTGAAAAAGGCAAACGTGGGTGTCGCGTTAGGTGGTATTGGGAGCGACATTGCCGTTGACGCCGCGGATATCGCGCTTGTGAATGATGAAATTAAAGAACTGCCGCACCTGCTGGCTTTATCTAAACGCATGATGACTATCATCAAATGCAATTTAACGTTTTCCATGCTGCTCAATTTTATTGCAATTATTCTTGCCATGACGGGTATTTTAGACCCGGTGTTCGGCGCCCTGGTACATAATGCGGGCTCTGTCCTGGTAATTATAAATTCGGCGTTTTTATTAAAATGGAAGAAAAGAAAATAGCTTTTCCTCCGGCTTGCAGGCAAACAGTCGCAGCAGGCGCACTTTTCCTATATAGAGGAACACTTTATGGTATAGAAAAGCCAGGGTGGAAGAATTGGCTTTTTAAGGGGGAGATACTTGTTCCAGCACATAAAGCGTTGCCGGAAAGACGTCCTTAAAAAAATGCAGGGATTCTGTTGCTTGGAACGCTGTACGCCCCCAGAGGGGTTGGCAGCAAAAGCAATATCGGCGCAGAATTCCGATAAAAATTTTTGTTAAAGAACAAATAATAAACCACCCGTTACTGGCCAAATTCCAGAAGAATCAGGCCATAACAGGTGGTTAAAAAATAAAAGCGCTACTGAAAATCTGCTGTACTTTAGAATGCATTCAGCAGTACTTTAGATTGTTTTTTATTGACAATGTGGTCCGTCACAGATACAGTTTATCTTGCTTTCACCTGCGCAGGCAACTACCTGATAATGAATCGGTATCTTAATACTGATCTTTTGTGTAATACAGATTTCACAGCTATCCCCGCACTTGCCTTCCCGGCATTTCACATCAGGTTCTCCGCAACATTCTATGACGATATCGCCAACTTTTGCACTTGGTTTAAGCTCCATCGGTACGCTGACATCCGCATATTGATATCCAACTTTTACACATGCGTCTTCCGGACATTTTTCTTTCTTTGCATCTGCTTGCGCATTCAAGGGATTACCATAGTTTGTACATTCTGTCAAGAATATATCCTCCTCTCAATTCAGACTATACTATAGTTTATGCGTCAAAATAAAATTGGTTCCTTTGTGTAAAATGTCCATACAAAGCAGGTGAGCAAGGCGCCACTTTTTCGGAAAGGAGGAGCGACGGCGAGCGTGAGCCGATGACTTTTCAAAAAGAAAAGTCGTCGCGAACGATACACAGTCCGCGACGACGTGTCTAAAGGAACAACATTTGATACAGGTGGGCGGAAACAAAATAGCGGCAAGAACACAATATGAGGTGTTCAATGCCGCTGTTTTTTTGCCTTCAATCAATATTTTGTGTTTGTATGCCTTAAAAATACACATCCCTAATCTATGAGATAGCGCCGGAGCCAATCCTCGTGGCCATCTTCCTTTAGCCGTTTCACAGAATAGTGCAGCCATTCCTCCGGGTAGGAATCTCACCGGCGCAGGGTATTCGTTCCCATTGCGCCCGGCGCTCCGGGTCGGGATCGTGCAGGCCCTCCCATACCCTCTTTGAAATTTTTTCCTTAATCTTTTCCACGGTTGTATGATCCCGCTCCGCCAGCATGGCGAAGAAATTTTTTCCATTCTCTTGCAATGTAAGTGCCTCCTGTCTGTATGAATAGTATCTCCAAGTAAAGCCCATGCTATAAACTACGCTATGTTCCAGTATTCTGCAGTGCGTCCACGAGCTTCATTTGCACCTGCACCTTCATATCCTCGTCGATGTGCCAATATACCCGGCCATCCAGACCGGTGGTTTCATATTCCACCAGAGAATTGATATAAGCGTCATAGTACAGGAGATATTTTTCGATTGCCGCTGGCTCGCCGTGAACCGCTCGCTTGATTAGGTCATAGGTTCATTCATGACTTTGAGCTTTCCTGCTCATAAAAAGTTCTGATTGCCTGAAAAGCGCGCTGCCTCAGATTGTAGACAGTGCGGGTCGTTACCTCCATTCGCTTTGCAATTTCCACATCCGGTAAAGCTCCCCAAAAGTCAAAGAGTAAGACTTTGCGTTGCTTGTCCGGCAGGGAGCGGAGTGCTTTATATAAAGTTTCGCTGTGAACCACGCAGGATAGCTCGTCTGCATAAAGCACAAAATAGTCGGACGGATACCTGTCGTCGTGGCTTAGAGTTTCCAGAAAATAGTCTACCGGCTCGTCGGAGTAATGCTTCTCCGCGTTGGCCTTTGCCCGTTTGAGATTTTTGCTGAAATTCCGGGCCACTGTCTTGGTGAAGGAACTGGTTAAGAGCCGCACATACAATTTTCCTCCTTCGACAAAAATGGGCCAATCCGCACAAGGCAGACTGGCCCATTTTGGCAAGTGCTTGTCTTGCCCTGAAAAATAAGTTATAAAGATTTCCCGCCTTGCTCTATCTGTAATTCACCCTTTTTCAGCCGGAACACCACATCCGCCTGTTTTGCCAGCTCACCTGAGTGGGTAACAACTACCACGCATTTCTTCATCTGATGTGCGCTTTCTTTCAGGATTTCCGTAATATCTCCAGCCGTGTCCTCGTCCAGATTGCCGGTTGGCTCGTCCGCCAAAATCACTGGAGCTTCGCTTGCGAGCGCCCTTGCAATGGCTACCCGCTGCTGCTGGCCGCCGGAGAGTTTCAGCACGTTCCGTTTGGATTCCTCCCTCGTCAGCCCCAGCCGTTCCAGAAACGGGAGCGCCGGTTTCTTTGAAGTCAGCCGGACATTCTCCTGCGGGGTCATATAATCAATCAGGTTGTAGCTCTGAAAGATAAAGGAAACATTCTTTTTCCGATGGCCTGCCAATCCGGCCTGTGCAATATCTTTCCCCTCAAACAGGATACTGCCGCTTGTGGGGCTGTCCAGACCGCCCAGCAGGGAAAGGAGTGTTGTCTTGCCGCACCCGGATGGGCCAAGAATGGCATACATCTTTCCCGCCTCCATCTGCGCATTGATCCCTCTCAGCACCTTCCGCTTTTTGTCATAAGCGTATGTTAGGTTTTGCAGTTCCAAAATTCCCATAGAGGCACCTCCTATTCACCTTCGGGCACAAATTCATAGTCAAAATCATAGTCCTTTACTTTATCCGGCACCTCGTAATCTATGATGGGCGTGCCGGATTGCTCCTGCGTTTCGTCTGATTTATTCTCCTCCGGGGTACACCCTGTGAACAGCAATCCCACAAGAAGGAGGACAGAAAACATTTTCCATACTTTTTTCATATCGTTACCGCCTTTCTCAGCTCATTTTTGATAAAATCTCTCGCGGTTTCAGCCGCATGACGGAAATCGAGGAAAATCCAGCGGATACCGTTACAATTCCGATCCCAAGCAGGAATAGGAGCCCCATTTCCTCAAACTGTACGCGAACCTGTAATTTAGGGGGTTCTATTTTCTGATCTTCTGCGTCTGTTCCGGCTTCGCCACGGCTTCCGGCAGATAAGCCGTTCTCCTGCTGCACCTCTGTTACCGCCTGCCCGGATTGCAGGACGTTTCCCATCTGGCCTGCAATGGCGCTGGCAGAGAAATAAGAAAGGGAAAACGCCAGCACTGCTATGAGTAAAACCTCGGCAATATACTGTCCTAAAATCGACAGCTTGCTGATCCCAACAGAAAGCAGCACGCCGGTTTCGTGGATTCGGGTTCTGGCCCACATGGTAAGAATGAGCGAAAGGATGGCAATGCTTACAATCAGCGCGACAATCAAAATAGTGGCTACCAGCTCCGATAATTGTTCTAAGGAGGACGCGGCGTTCTCATAGTCCTCGTTGTCAAGCAGAAAAGAGAATCCCTTCCAGTCCACACCGGAGATACCCTTTACTTTAGAAATAATTTCCTCCATGTTCTGCGGATCGTCTACTGATACGGTCAGCTCATTAAATCCCTGGATTGCAGGGCCGTTTTCATAAGCCACTAAAGTGGCGAGATCAGTAATAATGAGATTTTGTATTTTATCGTAGGTTGTTACCTGATCGTTGATACCTTCGATTTCTTTTGGAGAAAACAGGCCCACAATCTCAATCTCCACGCCTTTGTCCGTTTGGATTTTGTCACCAATTTTCAGGCCGTTTTTCTCAGCCAAATCCTTGCTGATTAGCCCCTTGTTTTTGTCGTCCGGCAGGATATGCCGCCCCTGCGTCAGCGTAAGCTGCCCGGAAGTAAACCGGGTAAGCTCCTCGCTTTTCCATGTGCTTAAAATCTTTGAGGATGCGCGAAATTCTTCCTCAATGGGGATATTGCCGGTAAATAGTTCCAGAGAGGGGAACGCCGCCAGACTCTCCACGGTGGCGCTACACTCCTTGATCCCCTCAATTCCCCGGATTTGTTCTACCAGCTCCGGGCTGATCTGCTGGGTGGAATATATCAGGGTTCCGCCCTCCACGCTTTCCACCTTCAAATAGGGATTGTTTTCCGTGTAGTCAAAGCCAATGAGAAAACTCCCGCCAAGGCTTTGCCGCAGCTCCTGCTGGGCGGCTTTCGAAGCGTTCCCCAGCGCCAGAGCGGTCAGTACAAAGGTTGCCATCACCAGCAAGATGACAAAAAGAAGGATACTCTTGCCCCTCTTGCGGACGATGTACAGCCACGCTCGATTCATAAAGTTCATAGAATGACCTCCGTTTCATATAGGATAAGTGTTGCAACGCTGACAGCATAGCACCCCAATATGGAACCAGTATGAAACGGATAAAAAAGCAATCGCTTTATGGGAGATAAAGGATAAAGCACATTCCCGGTGGGTTTTTAGTTGCCTCAAATTGATAGGGCAGCCCAAGGGCCTTTGAAAGCGTATCTACAATATATAATCCCAGCCCATTCCCGCCATCTTTACGGTCACGGGCAAAGTCCGGACGGTAGAACGGCTCAAATACATGTGCCAGCTTATCCGGCGGGATGGGCGTACACTCGTTTTCTATTTTTATCTGCCGGGCGGTCAATAGAACGGTGATCTTGCATCCCGGCTTTGTGTAGGAAACCGCGTTGGAGAGCAGATTGGACAGGATTTTTTCAAGGCCTTTCTTTGACGTGTGGACAGGGCACTTTCCCTGTATGCTGAAAGAAAAGTCGAGTCCCTTTGCCTTCGCAATCAACTGATAAGGCTCGCAGATCGCCGGAAGGCGCTCCGACAGGTCAAAGGTTTCCGCGTCCTGTTTCTCCTGTGTAAAATCCAGCCGGGAGGTATCTAAAATTTCTTTGATCATAAAGGATAGCTGCCCGGTAATCTCCTTACATTCCAACAGACAGCGATCCCGGTCTTTGTATTTTCCAATGCCTAAGATCATGTTTTCCAAAATCGCGTTCAGGGCCGTCACCGGCGTTTTCAGCTCATGGGAGGCGGCCCGCAGGAAATCAATTTTTGACCGTTCCGCCTCACGGACGTTTTGCTTTTCTTCTTCCAGATTTTCAATGGTGGAAAGCAGGCTGGCATACAGCTTATTTACGCGGGCGGCCAGCTCGCCAATCTCGTCCTTCGTATGCACCACGCAGATTGCAGCCTTATCCAGCTTTTCCATCTTTTCCGTTGTTTCCGCAATCTGCTTGATCGGCCTCGTCATGGCTCTGGAAAACAACAGGGAACACCCGGCGGATATGATGGCGCAGCAAAGCAGGGATACCGGCAGTGCTTTTCCGATAGCGGATTTTATCAAGATTCCGGTATTCACAGCACTCTCGATAATGGCCCCTTCCACAAAACGGTTGGTGCTTACGGTCATTTGCGGCGCAAGCACATAGAGAAAAACATGAGCCATCACGGTGACAAACAGCATTACCAGAAAGGTGTATAAAAAGATTTTAGTAAATAGCTTTAAGTTTTTCATAGGTGTTCCTCATATTTGTAGCCAACGCCTTTTACCGTTACAATCCGGTCAAGACTCAGCTTTTTCCGTAAATTTTTGATGTAGGTATCAATAGTGCGGTCAATGATGGGGTAATCATATCCCCACAACTCGTCCAAGATCTGCGACCGTGTAAGCACCAGACCTTTATGCTCTATCAGCAATTTCAGCAGGTCGATCTCCTTTGGTGTCAGGTCAATAGGGCCGCCCGGCCCGGAAGCAGTATAGCCGCCAAAATCCACTGTAATATCGCCCATCTGGATTTGTTTCAGTTCCGGACTTTTCCCACACCGCCGCAGCAGGGCTGTCACCCGTTTTCCCAGCAAAAGCATGGAAAAGGGCTTTGTGATATAATCATCCGCCTGTTCATCAAAGCTGGCCGCCTGAGTAGGCTCATCGTCAAGGGCGGTAAGCATTAAGATAGGAATGTTGCTTATTTGGCGCAATTCTTTTAATACCTCCAAACCGGTTCGCTTCGGCAGCATAATATCCAGAACCACTAAATCAACCGATTTCTCCCTTGCAATCTGCAAACCCTGTTCCCCATCAAGGGCCGACAAGGTAATATGCCCTGCGGATCTCATATATTCACAGATTGCCTCGTTGGTGGCAGTATCATCTTCCACAATCAATAAAACAGCCATTTTTACACCTCCTCACATTATTATACCAAAGCAATATGGAAACAGTATGAAATGCTTTGCTTTGAGTTTAATAAGCGGATATTTACTCTCTTGTAAGCGAATCTCCTTTTTGAGAAAGCGCCTCCAAAATCATTCTTGCAATTTCAGTGTTTCCGCCCGCTTCCTGTGATTTTTCCGCAAATGAAAGGATACTCTCCTTATAACTCATATCCCGCAAAATTTTCAGTGCATTATCCTGGAGTATAGCAGGAGTTAGTTCTTTTCTTTTAAGATATTTCCCCAAATGTAAATCTTCAATCTGCTGCGCCACCCGCGGCTGGTCGTTGCCGACAGGGATAACCAGCATTGGCGTTGCGTAATACAGTGCCTCATTCACACTATTCATCCCGCCGTGAGTAATAAAAAGAGAGGCCCTTTTCAGTATTTTTAACTGCGGCACAAAAGGATAGACAAAGATGTTATCCGGTATTTCTCCAAGTTGTTCTTTCTTGACCGTTTTTCCGATAGAAATAATCACGGAAACAGGCTCATCGCGGAACGCTTCAATACATTTCCGAAAGAACGCTGCGGAAGTATTCAGCAGAGTTCCGAGGGAAATATAAATGAGGGGCTTTGTTATTTTGGAAAAATCGAAATCCGGCTCCGCGCGATCTCCAATCGCCGGACCTACATACTTATAGCGGGCAGATGGAAATTCGTCAGGATAAATCTGAAAATCCCTAATCGTATAGGTGAAATTCAAATCCGGCCCATTGTGTACCATTTCCTTTACAATATCCCCATAACGTAAGCCGAATTTCCTTTTTATCATCTTAGAAAATAGTCGGCATAGCCTTGGATAGCGAAATATGGCAGTCATATACCAGCCACCGGTTCTCCCAAAATCCTTCAGCACTTTTTCGTTCAGCGTAAAGGTTGAGAACAGGCGAAACGCCGGGATACCCAACTGATCCGCCAAAGCCTTTCCCGGAAGAAAGAGCATTTCATAAATCAGGCAGTCAAAATCTGCTCCTACACGCTGGACAGTCTGATAAGCGGCAGACCAGCTTTTGATTTCCTTTTGAGAAGGAGAGAGGGTTTCCGGGTAATTGTCGTAGGGAATGAATGTAGCACCGGTTCTTTCGATTTTTTCTTTGAAATCCGGCGCATTGATATAGGACACATGATGCCCGAAATCCACCAATACCTTTGCCAAGCCCAATGTGGGGTTTGTGTGGCCGGAGAATGGAAGGTTTACCATTAGGATGTTCCTTTTTAAATCACTCATAATAACGCCGTAGCCCCTCCTTTACCCGCACGGTCAATTCCTCATTGAAAATTGGCGTATCAAATTTGGCAGCCAGCAGAGCGATAAAATCAACCTTTTTACACATTTCTTGATAGTCGCTTTCAGCAATCGCCGGATCGAGCCAAATATCAACCAGAAGTACCAGCACACCAGCCAGCTCCTTCGGATACTTGCAGTCAAATTCCTTGTTCGCAATTCCTTGCCGCAAGATTTCTTCCAAATAGCCGGAGAGAACATTCAGAGAATTTCTCAAAGTATCCAACAATGCAAAGGGAACCTTTTCCGCCCACTTTTCTTTTGTAAGTGTTGAGAGCGTATCATTAGAAAAAAGATAAGCAATCATCCGGCTGATTTTTTGCTGTGCCGTCATCCCTGCTTGTGTCACCAACTCTTTAAGCCGTTTGGTAAAAAATTCTTTTTCATAATTGGATAGATAAGCGACAATCTCCTGCTTGCTCTTAAAATGATGATAAATCGCCCCTTTTGACATCCCACTGACCTGTACAATGTCTTGCATAGTAGTATTTTCATACCCTTTTTCTAAAAACAGTTTCATAGCTGCATCAATGATTTTCCCTTTAGAAAGCAAGGATTTTTCTTCCTGTTTCATATTTCCCTCCTTAAAACAAACCGCCAGTCGGTTTTCTTTAAGAATAGCAGTTCCTCACTCATTTGTCAATCTTAAAAATAGTATTGACAGCAGCAGAATAACACGTTCCAAAGACAGGGCACAAAATAATTTTAAGGATTCCAAAAAACCTTAAACACTTGAATAAAAAATATGAGGATCTTGTTTCATGGCGGCGCCCTCCTAAAGCCGCCGATCTCGCCAGCGTCAGGGCATCGTCAGTTTGAGGGCAAAAAGAGCGGCGGCCTTGATTTTGTCAAAGCCGCCGCAATTTCATAAGGGCGTGAGTATTGGCTGCTGAACGACGGCTTTTTTTCTTTTGCCGTCGTCCGGCAGATTTTGTTATCAACCTATTTTTAGTACCAGCCGAGTTTATCAGCCCATTCCGTCAATCGTTCCACCATGCCTTTTGAATCGTCAGAAGCAGGATGGGTTTCTCTGTGGTGCTGCATTGAAATAACCAGCAGGACAACGATTAAAAGTATAATGAATGTTCGTTTTTTCATTCTATACCTCTTTTGTTAGACAGCCAAAGTCCATTTAACGCTTTGGCTCTTTGGGAATGAAAAGTGCCAATATGATGTAAATTATCAGACCGCTTCCATATACCATAATCATCAATGCACAGATAATACGCACAACCTTGGGAGAGAGGCCAAAAAATTCTGCAAGACCGCCACAAACACCCGCAATCCAACGGTTATCTCTTGACCTATAAAGTTTATTTGCCATGAAATCTTTCCTCCTTTCTGCTGCGCCGGTGGCATACTAAAATGAACACAGCAAGACAACCGCATAGCAACAAAACGAAGATACTTCCAATCAGATTAGCAGTTGTTGTTTCATAATAACCAGCTACACCCAATAATGCGGTAATAGGATAAAATGTTTTCGTCAGGCTGGACATGCTCATAAATAGCCCGGCAAAAGCGTAAATTTCCGCCAGCAGCAAAGCCAGCCAATAGCTCTTTTTTGTATAGGATACTAAGGCAATAATCGGTGATACCGCCAAAAAAACGCCAATGCCCTCTAACAGATAACTCTTAAAAAAGGACAATACCATACCAATAGACAATTCAGAACCATGTAAAATCAGCTCTATGGCAAGAGTAATGGCAAAAAGCAGCAGGTAAATCAAAACACTAAGAATAAATGTTACAATCATTTTTGCTGCGGTTAATACTGTTTCATTGACAGGAATTAACAACAGCGATTTTAATGTGTCGTCTTGTTCTTCCCGGCAGATCATATAACTTCCCAGCATTGCTATGATGGCGGGAAGAACGAACATGGTCGCCCACGGCTGTACTATTGTCATGTACCAGCCTGCATCACTCAAATAAAAACCATCAACTGTTGTTTCCCGTCCTGCCACTAACACAATGAAAGCAATCAAGACCGTTGCAAAAATGGTAATCAAGATAATACTGGAACGGCGAAGTTTTTTCCACTCCGCCCAAAGCATTTTTCGCATCGGATCACCTCACTTTCTTTTGCGTAGCGAAAAAATGGCAAACAACACGGACAGCACATCCCAAATAAAGATACACAACAGTGCCAGAGGAACATGGATGTTGTCAGCAAAGGCAAGTCCCTGAATATTTCCGCCTCTCGCAATGATAACGGAAGTGCTGGATACAGGATGTAGGTACATACTAATGGACGTTATAAAAAAGCCGAGAAAGACATAAAGCAGCGTCATACAAACAGGGAAAATGTAACCCTTTTGTGCAGCGGCAACAGCTAAGATTGGCATAATGGCAAAAGCGGTCAACACAGCAATCTCCAAACACCTTTCCACCAAAAAGCAAACACTCTGCCACTCAAACGTAACAAATCCAGGCAAAGCACTGAACAAAACCGATGCCGCCGCTGAAATGAGCATAAAAATAGTGGAATAGATCAGCGCAACAATAAATTTGCTGAAAAAATAGCCCATTTTACTGATCGGGATAATCCAAAGCTGTTTCAGCATATCGTAGCGGTTTTCATCGTGCATCAGCACCGTACAAAATACTCCCAGTACAAAGGGTAGAATGATAAAGGGAGTATATCCAAAAGTGGACAGCTTATAAAATGCCACCGGGTCAACACCGCTTGCCTTAAAGTAATTGAAGTAGACAAAAGAGAAAAACGGCATAATAAACGCAGCCAATAGCATGAACCAAACCATTTTCTTGCGCCGCAGCTTCAAAAATTCTGTTTGAACCAGATTAAGCAATTCCCTCACCCCCTGTAATCCTTTTGAAATAGTCCTCAAGGGTATCATTGCAGATTTGGGAGCTGATAACAGCTACGTCCTGCACCACAAGGGCCTTGTTGATTGCTGCCATATCCAGTGCGGTATCATAAAGCCGCAGATTATGTTCGTCCTGCACCGCATAATCAGTCACATGGAACTGCCGCTCTAAAATCAAAGAGGCTTTGGGGACATCCGACACCTGAAGTTGGATGTATTTCCGATTTTTCTTTTCCAAATCCTCCATGCTGCTTTCTTCCAGCAGCACGCCATGGTCGATGATACCAATATCGTCTGCCAGGAGCGCGATTTCAGAAAGAATGTGGCTGGAAATCAAAATGGTTTTTCCGCGTTCCACGCTCAACTCCTTGATAAAGTTTCGCACTTCGGCAATGCCGATAGGGTCAAGCCCGTTGGTCGGCTCGTCCAAAATCAGAAGTTCCGGGTCGTGCAGGATAGCATTGGCAATGCCGAGGCGCTGCTTCATGCCGAGGGAATATTTACTGAACAGTTTTTTGTCCCGATAAGGAAGCCCCACGACTTCCAGCGCATTCTTAACCGCATTGGGGCGGGGTGTCCCACGCAGTTTCGCAAAAATTTCAAGGTTCTCCGTACCCGTCAGGTTGGGGTAAAAGCCGGGGGTTTCGATGATGGCCCCAATACGGGGATATATACGCTTCTCATGGCCTTTAATATTCCGCCCGAACACATCCACTTCCCCGGAAGTGATCGGCGTAAGGCCCAAAATCATTTTCATAATTGTGGTTTTACCGGCTCCGTTTCGTCCCAAAAGTCCGTAAATCCGGCCTGGCTTTACATGAATATCCACAGAGTTGACGGCGGTTTGCTCACCGTAAATCTTCGTCAGCTTTTTCGTTTCAATCACAAAGTTACGCATAAAAATACCTCGCTTTCTTATTCTGCTTCATTTTTCCAAATGACATAGTTGTAAAGGCTGCCATCCGGCGAATAGTTGATGAACACTTTGAAATCGCCCTTTTCACAGGGAATGACAAATTCAACACGGATTTGATCGGAGTGTTCCGGCACATAGCAGGACACATTCGGAGCTACGTCCTCCGGCAGCCCGCCCAGTTTGTCGGCTTCTTCCTCCCATGTTTTCTGTATCGCCTGCGCAGAAGTATTGTCCTGTACGCCCTGCGGCAGCGCATGGAAGAAAGTTTCAAAATCTCCATCCAGCATTTGGTTAAAGTATTCCGTTGCTTCTTCCGTAATGGTCTGCTGGTCGGGGGCCTCGCTGGAAGATGGAGCGGCCTGCTGGCAGGCGCAAAGAGAACACACAAACAGAATACCGAGTAATAAACAAGTCAATCGTTTCATAGGTCTTTCCTTTCAGTAAGATTGTTTTTTTAGAGTTACTACGGATGCGGTGGCAAATGCGGCACCAATCAGGAGCAGCGAACCGATACAAACAAGCGGTGAAATATCCGGCAAAATGCCTTGCATAAGGCTTTCTACCATGGCTGCGGCTGCTTCGGAAATGTGGGGGTAAATTCCCATCACGCTTGCAAGCGGGTGTATTCCCGTAAGGTAGGCCGGGGCAATGACTACGGGAACCAGATAAAGCAGCGCCATGCCGATAGGCAGGATATATCCTTTCGACAGCGTGGCAAGAAACACAATCGGAAGCATGGCTATGGGGATTAAAATCCCGCCCGCCAAATACAAAAGGGCAGCGTCCATAAGTGTTTCTGCGTTCAAATCGGGAAAGCCCCCGGCAATCAGCCCACCGACAACACACAAAAGAAAGGTAATCAGGCACAGTCCGACGGACATCAGGATCACCACAGCAACTTTTGAAAAGTATAACTGTGCTTTTGTGACAGGGATGATAAGCAGTTCTTTCAGCGTGTCGTTCTTGTGTTCGTCAAAAAACAAGGTTGTGGCGAACATTCCTAACACAATCGGCAGGAACAGGCTGGACAGGTTCTTAAACGCCAGTGTGTAGAAGTCGCCAAAGCTGTCCATTATGGGGTTGCTCCTTGAAATGCTGCAAGCCCTCTCAATCGCAAACACCCCAAACAGTAGCGTCAGGGCCAAAATACACCAGACAATCTTATTCCGTTTCCATTTCTGGATTTCAGTTGCAATGATCGTCATGCGGTTTCCTCCTTTCATGGTTCCCATTATAAGCCGCAAACCTTGCCATAACCTTGCCGAAATCTTGTTTTTACCTTGCTTTGAACGCAAGGAAAGCCCTGCGCGGTCACAGGGCTTTCGGAATTGTAATGGTAAAAGTTGTACCGGCACCGGGAACACTGGCTGCCGTGATGGTTCCTTTATGGACACTCACCAATTCCTTTGCAATGGAGAGGCCCAGCCCATTCCCTCTGGCAGATCGGGAGTGGTCGCATTGGTACATCCGCTCAAAGATGTGGGGAAGATCAGCGGCGGAAATTCCTTTCCCATTATCGGCCACCATGATTTTTGCCTGCTGCTCCGTTTCAGTTACGGTCAGGGACATCTGCCTTGCGTTGCTGTGCGCCAGGATATTTTGCAACAGGTTATTGAGAATACGGGTATAGGCGGTGGGGTCAAGCCTCGTCATGTATTCCGTTTCTGGTATTGCTATCTCATAAGATAAATCATGGTTTTCCAACAACGGCACCCAATCAGCCATAATATTGCGGGAAAGCTCGTTCAAATCGCAAAGCTCAAAATGAAAAATCTGCTCCCCGGCGTCCAGCTTCACCCATTCAAACAAAGCCGTCACAAAGTTTTTCAGGTGATGGGCTTTTTCCGTTGCCACCCGAATATATTCTTCCCGCTCGACCCCTGTTACCATTTTGCTTTCCACAGCCTCTAAATAGCCCACCAGAGAGGCAAGCGGGGTTTTCACATCATGGGAAAGGCTTGTCATGAGCCGCTTATATGCCTGCTCAGATTGCTTTTGCTGGATAAGCCTGGATTGGCTGTCCATAGCAATCTCATTGATGTCATAACAGATTTGCTTTGTCAAATCGCTTTCCCGCGCCAGTACACGGCGGTTTAGGTTTCCGCTCTTTATATCCGCCAGGGCATCTTTGATAAGGGAAAGCTGGCCCCGGAAGCGGTGAAGTTTTGCCGAAAGGCAGCCGATCACCAGCAGGGCGGCGATTAAGGCCAGCAGCAGGTAAAGGTTGATTTCCATACTCACGCCTCCTTGTTGAAGCGATACCCCACGCCCCGGACAGTCTGAATGTAAAACGGCTGCTCTGGATTTGGCTCGATTTTCTTCCTTAATTTACTGATAAAGGACATGATGTTGCTGTCGTCAAAAGCATATTCCTCCGCCCATACCTGCGTGTAAATCTGCTTTTTGGTAAACACCCGGCCTTTATTAGACGCCAGGAACAGAAGCAGATCAAATTCCTTGCCGGTCAGTTCTACCGGGAGATTTTGGACAGTCACCGTCCGATTGACTTTATCAATCACCATACCTTTCAGCAGCATTGTGGCGGCCTCGTTCCCGGCCACGGGATTTAAGGTGGTATAGCGCCGAATTAGAGAATTGACGCGGGCCATCAGCTCGTTAATGCTGAAAGGCTTTGTCAGGTAATCGTCGGCCCCCAGCCGCAGGCCGGAAACCTTATCTTCCTCGTCGCTTTTGGCAGTCAGCATCAGCACCGGCACATTATGCTTCTCCCGGATTTTCTGTAATACCTGAAAGCCGTTTATATCCGGCATCATTACATCCAGAACAACCAGGGAACAAGTACCTTTGTTTTCTTCCAGTAGCCGTAGGCCCTCTAAGCCGCCATGCGCCACCACCGCAGACAAATTTTCCTGTTCCACGCATTTTTTCATCAAGGCACAAAGTTCCTTGTCGTCGTCTATAAGCAAAACACTATTCATGTTTCAAAGCCCTCCCTTGTTTTGTCCTGCCATCAACAGGTTTCTCCGCATCATCTGGTATTAGCCAAACTCTTCCCATTTTTTCTGCTCCGGGAATACGGCCCGCAGAACAATAATAATTGATCTGTGGAGGAGAAATCCCCCATTTTTCGTCTGCTTCCCTAAAAGTCATATAATCTATATTATCTCCGGCACTTATTATACTTCGCTTTCTCGAAGGAAACAAGCTCCAAAGAGCATATATAATTTGAAGAAAGCATGAAAAAAGCCTTGCTTTTCCACCCGTGGTGTGTAAGCTGTCACGCACAGAAAATAAAACATATCTTTGAGGAGGACGCAATCATGCTGCAAATATCTGAAATCGT
>OMFK01000129.1_pt1 | contig 55611 bp, 48 predicted proteins | sample 1645651 | NCBI WGS metagenome assembly OMFK01 (sample SAMEA103958124, study PRJEB25191) | human gut metagenome | biome: human-associated habitat [ENVO:00009003]; feature: intestine environment [ENVO:2100002]; material: feces | place: Germany | collected 2013/2015
CCATTTCTGATACTTCATTCGGACACCCCCATTCTCAAATCAGGCGGAACAAACAATGTTCCACATTAACAAACATACAGTATAGCAGAAAAACACCGGAAGGTAAAGCACATATTTATACAGAAAGGGACTGTTTCGGCGGCTGAGACTGCTGGTTTTTCGATTTCCCGGACAGAACGGGCCATCTTCAACCGAATATGCGGCCGGAAACGCAAAAAGCCAGCGCTCCCGTAAGGGAACGCTGGCAAGGTTTCTTATTCGGCAGGCTGGTCCTCTGCGGTTTCCGCAGGCAGGACGTACCGGCTCAGGTTCTGCTGAAGCTGGAAGGAGAACTCGTCATTCTTCTTCAGACTGTGGAGATAGGCGTGGGAGGCGGTCTGTTTTTCCTGCTCCTCAATGACGCTGACCGCGATGTTGGAGCAATGATCGCCCACACGCTCGGCATTGTTCAGCAGATCGTTGAGGATGAAGCCGAGCTGGATGGTGCACTGGCCGCTTTGGAGCCGCCGGATGTGACGGCTGCGGATCTCCTCCGTGAGAAGGTCCATAGTCTCCTCCAGAGGTTCCACCTGCCGGGCCATCTGGGGATCGTCCGACTGGAAGCTGCGCAGGGCGTTGTTCAGCAGATCCTCCAGCAGGGCGGTCAGCACATCCACCTCTTCCCGGGCAATGGTGGAGAAGGTCAACTGCTTTTCATGAAGCTCCTTGGCGGATTCCTGCAGGTTCAGAGCGTGGTCACCGATGCGTTCAAAGTCCCCGATGGCGTGAAGCAGGCGGGAGACGGTGCGCATATCGGCGGAGGAGGTGCCGTGCTGGGAGATCTGGACCAGATAGCCGCCCAGACGGTCCTCATAGGTGTCCAGCTTGTCCTCGTTGGCCAGAATCTGCTCCTCCCGACTGCTGTCATACTGGATGAACTGGGCCAGAGCCAGCTGCATGCTTTCCAGCGCCAGAGCGCCCATGCGGTTGGTCATGACGGCGCATTCGCTGACAGCCACGCCGGGGGTCCGCATCAGCCGGGGGTCCAGGAAGGCGAAGTCAGAGGGCTTGTCCTCCGTGGAGATCACCTTGTTGGCAAGGCGCTCCAACTGCCGGCTGAAGGGCAGCAGCACAAGGGTGGTGCAGACGTTGAAGATCGTGTGGCAGAATGCGATGCCAACAGCGCCGATGGGCTCTGTCAGGAAGGGCAGATTCAGGAACATCTCGCCGCCAAACAGGGCCAGCAGACCCAGAGCGGTGCCGATGAGGTTGAAGGAGATGTGGATGACGGACACCCGCTTGGCATTGCGGCTGACGCCGATAGAGGAGATCAGAGCCGTAACGCAGGTGCCGATGTTCTGGCCCATGATGATGGGAATGGCGGCGGCATAGCTGACGCCGCCGGTGACGGACAGGGCCTGCAGAATGCCCACGGAGGCGGAGGAGGACTGGATGATGCCCGTCAGCACCGCTCCCACCAGCACGCCCAGAATGGGATTGCGGAACATCAGGAACAGCTGGGTGAACTCCGGCACGTCCTTCAGGCCGGACACGGCGCCGCTCATGGTCTCCATGCCGAACATCAGGGTGGCAAAGCCCAGCAGGATGGTGCCGGTGTCCTTCTTCTTGTCGGACTTGCAGAACATATAGAAGATGATGCCGATCAAGGCCAGCACCGGGGTAAAGGACGAGGGCTTCAGCAGCTGCACCCAGGCGCTGCCGCTGTCGATGCCCGCCAGGCTCAGCAGCCACGCGGTGACGGTGGTGCCCACGTTGGCGCCCATGATGACGTTGATGGCCTGGCGCAGGGTCATCAGCCCCGAGTTCACGAAGCCCACCACCATCACCGTGGTGGCGGAGGAGCTCTGGATAATGGCGGTGATGCCCAGGCCCGTCAGGAAGCCCACGAACACCCGGCTGGTCATCTTATCCAGCAGGGTCCGCAGCTTGCCGCCGGCCCGGCGTTCCAGGGCCTGGCCCATCACGTTCATGCCGAACAGGAACAGACACAGTCCGCCCACCAGCGTCAGCGCATTGAAAATAGTCATAATTCTTTACTCCCTCATTCCAACTTTTTGACAATTGACAGTATAAAGGGTGTATGTCAAATCCGTTGTAATGGGTGTGTAAAATCTATGTAAAATTTTAGAGGCGGACAGAGTCGTCCGCCTCTACGGTGGTGTATCGGGAAAATTTTCGATTGTCGCGGCAGAGAATCGCCGATAGAGCACCCGTAGGGGCCGGGTTCTATGTACAGCCCAAACCCGCCGGGGTTGACGCGGGCCGTCGGGGACATTCTTTTTATTTTATTCCAGCTCCTGCTCCAGGTTGTCAAACTCCGGGGCGGTGAAAAACTGCCCCAGGGTGATCCCCAGGCCGTCGCAGATGAGCTTGATGGTCAGCAGCTTCGGGTTCCGGCTTTTCCCATACAGGATGTTCTTGATGCTGGACGGCGGCAGTGCGCTGACCGTGGCCAGCCGGTTGATGGTCATGTCATGCTCCTGGCAAAGACGAAGAATGCGGTCCCGGACCGCCTCGTTGGTTTTCATGCTGCACCTCCCGGACTTTTTCCTATAGCATATCCGAAAGGGCTTGCCAAAATAGGCTACACGTGCTACTATAGGCTATGCGTAGACGATTTGGAGGTGCGAAATGGCGGACTATCAGAAAATGTATGCCCTGTTGTGCGGAGCTGTGGACGATGTGATCGACCCCTTGGAGCAGATTCCCTGGCTATCCCCTATGCAAGCGTTCTTCGCCGCGCGCTGGAGGATGCGGAGGATCTATACATAGAAACTGCGGACCCGGCGGAATAAGCCGCAAATTTTCATGCGGCGGCTTGTGGATGATCCGGTTCTGTGATAGAATACAGGGCATTCCAGTGTTTTTAAGGAGGTCGTTATGGGATTTACCTTTATTTTACTGCTTGCCTATCTGGCCCTGACCGGCCTTGCGGTCATCACCTTCCGGTCCGGGCGCAAGGCCCTGGGCGGCGGGGTGCTGGCCGTTATGGCCGTCAGCACAGCCGTGCCGGGATACCTGTGGGTCACGTCTCCCATGTGACGGAGGGGAATTATGGAGATCAGACAGCTTACCGATGCGGCGGAAAAACAGGCCGTAACGCGCCTGATTCTGGAGGCGCTGCCGGAGTGGTTCGGCATTCCGGAGGCCCGGGAGGCGTATATCCGGGAAAGCGCAGGCAGGATATTCTTCTGCGCCTATGACCGGAACAGGCCGGTGGGTTTTCTGTATCTGAAGGAAACGGGAAATGCCACCGTGGAGCTGTACGTCATGGGCATTCGGAAGGAGTATCACCGCCAGGGCATAGGCCGCCTGCTGTTCCGGCAGGCCAGGGAGGCCGCCTCCGGGGCCGGGTACGCCTTTATGCAGGTGAAAACCGTGCAGATGGGGAAATATGAGGAGTACGACCGGACCAACCGATTTTATCTGGCCCTGGGCTTCCGGGAGTTTGAGGTGTTCCCCACCCTGTGGGACGAAGGAAACCCCTGCCAGGTGTACGTCATGTCCCTGGAATAGGCCGCAAATTTCCCTTGACTCCCGGGGAAAAACATGCTATTCTCAACCTGTTACAGGCGATGATGGGTGCGGCAGCCCGGAGCCGCGGGAGGAAATGCCCGCCGGAGGCCCCGTTACAGGCGCAAGAGTGTGGATGTATCCAAATTCAGGTGGAACCACGGACGTTATTTCGTTCGCCCTGAGCTGTTATGGCTCAGGGCGGCTTTTATTTTGCATCCAAAAACATCACATAAAGGAGATTTGACACATGAAAAACACGGAAAAGACCATGGACAAGATCGTGGCCCTGTGCAAAAACCGGGGCTTCATCTTCGCAGGCTCCGAGATCTACGGCGGCCTGGCCAACACCTGGGACTACGGTCCTCTGGGCGTGGAGCTGAAAAACAACGTGAAACGGGCCTGGTGGAAGAAGTTCGTCCAGGAGAACCCCTATAACGTGGGCCAGGACGCCGCCATCCTCATGAATCCCCAGACCTGGGTGGCCAGCGGCCACCTGTCCGGCTTCTCCGATCCCCTGATGGACTGCCGGGAGTGCAAGGAGCGCTTCCGGGCCGACAAGCTCATCGAGGACTGGTGCCAGCAGGAGAGCGTAGAGCTGCCCAAGCCCATCGACGCCTTCACCCAGCAGGAGATGAAAGATTTCATCGAGGAGCACAACATCCCCTGCCCCTCCTGCGGCAAGCATAATTTCACCGATATCCGCCAGTTCAACCTGATGTTCAAGACCTTCCAGGGAGTCACCGAGGACGCCAAGAACACCGTGTATCTCCGTCCCGAGACCGCCCAGGGCATCTTCACCAACTTCGTCAACACCCAGCGCACCACCCGCCGCAAGCTGCCCTTCGGCGTGTGCCAGATCGGCAAGTCCTTCCGCAACGAGATCACCCCGGGCAACTTCATCTTCCGGGTCCGGGAGTTTGAGCAGATGGAGCTGGAGTTCTTCTGCAAGCCCGGCACCGACCTGGAGTGGTTCCGGTATTGGCGGACCTTCTGCCACAACTGGCTGCTTTCCATCGGCCTGAAGGACGAGAACCTGCGCCTGCGGGATCATGACCCGGAGGAGCTGTGCTTCTATTCCAAGGCCACCACGGACTTTGAGTTCCTGTTCCCCTTCGGCTGGGGCGAGCTGTGGGGCGTGGCGGACCGCACCGACTATGACCTGACCCAGCACCAGAACACCTCCGGCAAGGACCTGACCTATTTCGACCCCGAAACCAACCAGCGGTACATCCCCTATGTGGTGGAGCCGTCCCTGGGCGTGGAGCGCAGCGTCCTGGCGGTGCTGTGCGACGCCTATGACGAGGAAGTGGTGGGCCAAGACAAGAACGGCAAGGACGACGTTCGGGTGGTGCTGCACCTGCACCCGGCTCTGGCCCCCTATAAGGCGGCCATCCTGCCCCTGAGCAAGAAGCTGTCGGAGCCGGCCATGGAGATCTATAACGACCTGTGCAAGGACTTTATGCTGGACTTTGACGAGACCGGCTCCATCGGCAAGCGCTATCGCCGGGAGGACGAGATCGGCACCCCCTTCTGCATCACCGTGGACTTTGACACCGTGGGCGACGGCGAGAACCCCGGCGACCACTGCGTCACCGTCCGGGAGCGGGACACCATGGAGCAGGTGCGCATTCCCATCAGCGAGCTGAAGGCGTATCTGACCGAGAAGCTGGCGTATTGATCCGGCCATGAACATGAAAAAGCAGCTGGCCCTGGGCGGCGCACTGCTGACGGCGGCCACCGCCGCCTGCCTGAAGCTGGCCCAGTGGGCGGGAAAGAAGATCGAGTCCCGCCAGAAGAAGAAATAATCAACGTAACAAAAACCAGGCGGGGGTTCCGCTACTCCTGATAGGGGTACCTTGAAGCGTGTCCTCGGATTAGGCAGGCAGTGCAATTGTACTGTCTGCCTTTTCTGTTGTCTCTCCGCATAGAAGCATATCGTCTGTCTCGTTGAGGTTGAAGTCCCGAAAACAGATGTGGATCTTCTGCGGTGCGTGCTTGGAGTATTTGACCTCTTTCTCATACACGATGATTTTCGCCACAAAGGTGCGGAGCAGTTCCGGGGTCAGTTCCGTCATGTCGGTGAACTTTCTGGCCTTGGCGATGAAGTTCTTGGCGTTGGCCATGCTACTGCGTAGTTTCTCCAGGCGCTCCTCCGTGGCAGGGATGGCTTCAGCCAGCTGCGCTTTCTCCTTGGAGTATGCCTCAGACAGCAAACGGAACTGCTCATTGCTCACCCGTCCCAAGGCGCTGTCCTCATACATCCGCTTGAACACTACATCCAGTTCGCCATCCCGTTTCCGCATCGTGGACAATTCCCGTTCCACCCCCCGGATCTCCTTTGCCACCTCAGTAGATTGCTTTTGCTGAATATATGCGGCGAACCGCTCCGGGTCGCTCCTGGCAAACTCTGTGGCTCTGCGGATTGTTTCCAGCACGATTTCCTTCAGTGCCACTTCCCGGATATAGTGAGCGCTACACACATCTGCCCCGTCCTTCTTGTAGGTGCGGCAGGTGAAATGATTCTGTTCCGGCTTCATGGTGTGCGCCCGGTGCAATACCATGGGCTTACCGCAGTCCGCACAATGGACAAGATCATGGGGCTGACCTTGGGAGCGGACGACTACATCACCAAGCCCTTCAATCCTCTGGAACTGGTGGCCCGGGTCAAGACTCAGCTGCGCCGCTACACCCGGTACAACCCCAGGGAGGGGACAGTCCAGGAGGTCACCGAATACGACTTTCGAGGCCTTCAGATCTCCAAGGCCACTCACAAGTGCGTCCTGTTCGGCGAGGAACTGGCCCTGACGCCCTTGGAATTCTCCATTCTCTGGTATCTATGTGAGCACCGGGGGAATGTGGTGTCCAGCGAGGAACTGTTTGAACATGTTTGGGGCGAGGCGTTTATGGACAGCAACAACACCGTCATGAGTCACATCGCCCGGCTACGGGAAAAGATGCACGAGCCCAGCCGAAAGCCCAAATTCATCAAGACCGTTTGGGGGGTGGGGTACACCATTGAGTAAGAAAGGAAATACCCGCAGCCGCCGGAGATCTTTGCGCATCTGGGGCGGCTACCTGCTGGTCCTCATGGCTTGGGTGGTCGCAGTGATGGCCTTGGCATTCCTGGGCTTCATCATCTGCGCCAGCATCACCTGGCAGCCCTCGCCGCTCTACGACTTCCTGAATTGGGTTCGAGACTACATCGTTCTGGTCTGCATCGTCACAGTGCTGGCGGGCTGGGTGGTCATCAGCTTCTATTTTATCTCCAAGCCCATCAAGCAGCTGGACGTGGTGGCCAATGCGGCAGAGCAATTATCCCGCCCCAGTGAGGAGCCCATCCAGCTACCGGATTCCCTGGAGGACATCTCCATCCAGCTGAATCTGGCCCGGGAGCAGGCTCTCCGGGACGCCCGGGCAGCCCGGGAGGCAGAACAGCGGAAAAACGACCTAATCGTCTATCTGGCCCACGACCTGAAAACGCCCCTGACCAGCGTCATCGGCTACCTGACCCTCCTGCGGGATGAGCCTCAGATCTCCCCGGAGATCCGGGCCAGGTACACCGGCATCGCCCTGGAGAAGGCGGAGCGGCTGGAGGACCTCATCAACGAGTTCTTCGACATCACCCGCTTCAACCTCTCTCGCCTGGAGCTGGAGCGGCAGAGCGTGGACCTGACGCGGATGCTGGAGCAGGTCGCCAGCGAATTCCGCCCCATTTTCGCAGAATCGGGGCTGTCATGCAGCCTGGATCTGCCGCCCAAGCTGCACTATTCCTGTGACCCGGATAAGCTGGCAAGGGTCTTTGATAATCTCCTGCGCAACGCGTCTTATTATAGCCTGCCGGACAGCACGGTGGAAATTGTCGGACGGATAGAGGCCGGGAAAATCGTACTCACCTTCTCCAATGCGGGAAAGAACATCCCCCAGGAGAAATTGGACCGGATCTTTGAACAGTTCTTCCGTCTGGACAGCTCCCGCGCCACCCGGACAGGTGGTGCGGGCCTTGGCTTAGCCATCGCCAAGGAGATCGTGGAGCTCCACGGCGGGACCATTCGGGCGGACAGCACCGAGGATCGGATCACCTTCACCATCTGTCTTCCGTCAGACCATTCAGAAGCGCCGTAAGAAAATCACAAGAATTTCGCAGAAAACTTGCAAGGCATCCGTTGGTAGATAGACAAGTATGAAACGCCTGGTTCTGGTACCATTTCAGTATCAGAACCAGGCGCTTTATTTTGATTAGGAGGTCTTATCCCATGAAAACCATTCTCGTTCTCTTCGGCGGATGCTCCACGGAGTACGAAGTTTCTCTCCATTCCGCCTATGCGGTGCTGTCCCACATGGACCCCGCCCGCTATACTCCTTTGGCTGTGGGCATCACACGGGAGGGGCAGTGGCTCTGCTATACCGGCGACCTCTCCCGGCTGGAGGACGGTACTTGGCAGCAGGCGGCAGACTGTATCCCCTGCACCCCGCTGGTGGAACGGGAGGCCCACGCTTTACTACTGCTGGACGGCTCCGGCCGCCGTCTCCTCTTTGACGCGGTATTCCCAGTCCTCCACGGCAAGAACGGCGAGGACGGTACGGTACAGGGACTCTTTGAACTGGCCGGGGTCCCGGTCATCGGCTGCGGGACATTGTCCAGCGCCTTGTGCATGGACAAGGACCGGGCCCACCAGCTGGCGGCCCTGGCCGGCATCCGGGTCCCCCGGAGCCACGTCTTTCATTCCAGCGATGATTTCAGCCGGATCGCCCAGGCAGCGGAGGAACTGGGATACCCGGTGTTTGTCAAGCCGGTCCGGGCCGGTTCCTCCTTCGGTATCACCAAAGTCTCCGGGCCGGAAGAGCTGCCCGCCGCCATGGAGGAGGCATTCCGCCACGACAGCGCCGTGATCCTGGAGGAGACGATCCCCGGCTTTGAGGTGGGCTGCGCGGTCATGGGCAACGAGGAACTGACCGTGGGTCTGGTGGACGAGATTGCGCTGTCGGAGGGCTTTTTCAACTATGAGGAGAAGTACACCTTAAAGACCTCCGCCATCCACTGTCCCGCCCGCATCCCGCCGGAGAAGGCGGCAGAGATCCAGGCAGCGGCAAAAACCATTTACCGTGCCCTGGACTGCCGGGTATTCGCCCGGGTGGATCTGTTCCTCACCCCGGATGGGGAGATCGTCTTCAATGAGGTCAACACCATCCCCGGCTTCACCGCCCACAGCCGCTACCCCAGCATGATGCAGGGCATCGGCATTTCCTTTGGGGAGCTGGTGACCCGCCTGATCGAGTTGGGGGTGGCGGGATGAGAACCGTGTCGATTCCCCGGGAGCAGATTTTTCAGGGGCCGCTGGTCCTGGTCAACCGGGCGCATCCCCTGCATGAAAAAGAGCGATCTGCGCTGACCTCGGTGGACCCGCACCACCCCGACATTCTTCTTGAAAGCCGGGCACGGCAGCTACTGTCTGCCTGTATCCAAAAGGCGGGGGGACAGCGGGAGATCGTGCCGGTGTCCGGCTGGCGGAGCCAGCAGGAACAGCAGCGGATCTGGGACGACTCCATGGCGGAGCATGGGGAGACATTTACCCGCCAGTATGTGGCCCTTCCAGGATGCAGTGAGCATCAGACCGGCCTCGCCATCGACCTGGGAAAGGCTGCCGGATACATCGACTTCATCCGGCCTGCCTTTCCCTATGACGGCGTCTGCGGAAGATTTAGGCGTCTGGCGGCCCGGTACGGCTTTATCGAACGCTACCAGCGGGGCAAGGAGGAAGTCACCGGGATCTCGGCTGAGCCGTGGCACTTCCGCTATGTGGGGGCGCCCCACGCCCAGCTGATGGAAACCAACGGGCTGTGTCTGGAGGAGTACCGGGACTTTTTGCGGCAGGGTCCCCGGAGCGTCGCTCTGGAAAACGGCCGCATGGCCCAGGTGTTCTATGTGCCCGCCGCCGGAGCCGTCACAGAGGTGGAAGTGCCGGAGGGCTGCTGCCAGATATCCGGCGACAATGTGGAGGGATTTATCCTGACATGGTGGGGGGGTACCCATGAGAACGGCTAAGAAAACCGTCCCGACTTTGGACCTCTTTCGTCTGGCGGCAGTCCTGCTGGTGGTGATGAACCACACCTCGCCCCTGGCGGATGTGTCTGCCATGGCTGATTTCTGGCTTACCCGGGTACTGGCCCGGGTGGCAGTCCCATTCTTTCTGATGACCACTGGGTACTTTCTGAGCCGGAATCACTGGGCTGGTGTGGGGCGGCAGCTGAAAAAGCTCTGCCTGCTCTACGGCGTCTGCATCCTTTTGTATCTGCCAGTGAATCTCTATGCCGGCAGCTTCACCGGTCCGGCGGATGTTTTGCGGAAACTGCTGGTGGACGGCACCTTCTACCACCTGTGGTATTTCCCGGCGACCATTCTGGGCATCGTCATCGCCCGGTGGCTCAGCCGGCTGGGCCTGCGGGTGGCTCTGCCTGTGGCGGCGCTACTCTATCTCATCGGTCTGGGCGGGGACAGTTACTATGGACTGGTTTCCCAGATCCCGCTGCTTCGGACCCTTTACGACGGCATTTTTACACTGTGCGGCTATACCCGCAATGGCCTGTTCTTCGCGCCACTGTTCCTTCTGCTTGGGGCCGCCGGAAGGCGGTGGAACCAAAAGCTGTCTCTGGCGGGCTTCTTCCTCTCTCTGGCAGCCATGAGCGCCGAGGGGCTGTGGCTCCATCGCATGGATGTCCAGCGCCACGACAGCATGTACCTCGCCCTCCCCCTGTGCATAGTATGCCTTTTTTCTCTGCTGCTGGGCGGAAACAAGGGCGAGTCCAGGAAAGTCCGGGAATTTTCCACAGCCATGTATGTGCTCCATCCCCTCTGCATCGTACTGGTCCGGGGAGCGGCAAAGCTACTGGGACTGGGAGAAATGCTCATTGAAAACAGTGTTCTCCATTTTATTGTGGTGCTGGCGCTCAGTGCGCTACTCTCCGCCCCTTGCCTGCTGAGGCTTCAAAAGAAGCCCAGCCCCACCGCTCGGGCCTGGCGGGAGGTGGATCTGGCGGCCCTTGGGCACAACGCCCAGGTGCTACGGAACACATTGGCCCCGGGGACAGAGCTGATGGCGGTGGTAAAGGCGGAGGCCTACGGTCACGGCGGGGCAGTGACCGCCCGCACCTTACAGCGAGCGGGCGTCCGGGCCTTTGCCGTGGCCTGCCTGGCCGAGGGGATTGCTCTGCGAAAGGCGGGCATCCGGGGGACGATCTTGATCTTAGGTTATACCTCCCCGGAGGAAGCTCCGCTCTTGACGCGATGGCATCTGACCCAGACGGTGGCGGATAATGACCACGGGCGGGCCTTGGCAGCCAGAGGGCGGCGTGTCCATGTCCATCTGGCCCTGGACACGGGGATGCACCGGCTGGGCATCCTGGCGGAAAACCGGAAGGAGATCCTGGAGGCATTCCGGCTTCCAAACCTGGTAGTGGACGGTGTCTTTTCTCATCTATACGTCTCGGACAGCCTGGAAGCCGAAGATGTTGCCTACACCCAGGAGCAGCTGACCTTGTTCTATGATACGGTGGCCTGGCTCCGAACTGCCGGATATGATCCCGGCAAAGTTCATATCCAGTCCAGCTATGGACTTTGGAACCTCCCAGCTCAGCCCTGTGACTATGTCCGGGCTGGAATCGCACTCTATGGAGTTCGAAGCGATGATTCGCCTGTTCAGCGAAGCCTTGACCTGCGGCCGGTTCTGTCTCTCCGGGCCAGAGTGGCCAGTATCCGCACTGTGCAAGCCGGAGAGAGCGCCGGGTACGGGCGGGTCTTTCAGGCAGAGCAAGAAACCAAACTGGCGGTGGTCACCATCGGCTACGCGGACGGTCTGCCCCGGGATTTGCCTCAGCGGGGCGGCCAGGTGCTGATTCAGGGCCGGCGTTGTCCTATGGCGGGGCGGATGTGCATGGACCAGTTGCTGGTGGACGTCAGCGATCTTTCGGAGGTCGCTCCTGACGATACAGTGACTATTATCGGCCGGGATGGCGGTCAGGTGATTCGGGCAGAGGAACTGGCTGCATGCTGTGGGACGATTACCAACGAACTGCTCTCCCGGTTAGGCATGAGGTTACCCATTGTTTCTGGTTAAAGAGCGGTAGGGAATTTTACAAAGATTCCGGTTCGGATTTCAACATGAATATACCTTTAAACAGGAATAGCCACCAACCACGATGAAATGGTTGATGGCTATTCCCGTTTGGTCGACACCAAGAGATTCTCTCAATCGGTTTAATCTGGTGTTTTCAAGATGTCCTTATGAGGAGTCGCCCTTCGGCCCTGCCTGGTTTTTGTTATGTCCGGGACGCCGGGGCTTCCAGGTCCCGATAGGTTTTCACGATGATCACGGCGGAGATGACGAAAGTCAGCACGTCCGACACGGGCATGGACCACAGCACCCCGTCCAGCCCCAGGAATACCGGCAGCAGCAGGGCAAAGCCCACGCCGAACATCACCTCCCGGAACATTGACAGCATGGTGGAGGCCAGGGCCTTGCCCACCGCCTGCAGGAAGATGAAGCACGCCTTGTTCACACAGGCCTGCACCGTCATGCACAGGTACACCCGGAAGGCCCGGACGGCGAAGTCCGTGTAGTAGACGCTTTCGTTGGCGGCGCCGAACATGGCGATGATGCCGTCGGCGAAGATCAGATACACCGCCGTCAGCACCAGGCTGGCGGCCACGGTCAGCACCACGGCGTTGCCCACGCTGCGGCAGGCCCGCTGGCGGTCACTGCGGCCCAGGGCCATGCTGACAAAGGCGCAGCAGCCGTCCCCCACCATCACGGCGATGGCCAGGGCCACCACCGTCAGGGGGAACACCACCGTGTTGGCGGCGTTGCCGTAGGACCCCAGATAGTCGGCGTTGGCAATGAAGATCTGGTCCACGATGTTGTACAAGGCCCCCACCAGCAGGGAGATCACGCAGGGAACGGCGTAGCGGCCCATGAGCCGCCCTACGTGCTCCGTTCCCAGAAAATCGTTGGAATGTTCCATAAAATATCACTTTCCTTCCTGCAAAATCCCCGGCTCCGGGGATTTTGGCGCAAAAAAATCGCGCGGTGTTTCTGCAACCGGATTTACGCAGAAACGCCACACGTTGTGATCCCATTATACCCCGCCGCCGGGATAATTTCAAATGTTTTTTTGGAACAAAGCAAAGCGAAACATCGTCTATTATCCTGCATCCGTGCTTTTTCATACTCCGGAAATTTTCCGGCGGGGCATCTGCTAATTTGTTGGAAGAATTGACGCTTTACGGTGGACACCCCATACAAACGGTGCTATACTATTACTGAATACGACACAGTGTCTGTTATTACAACACATCTTGCGACGGGGTGATACGATGAAAACCATGCGTAGAGGAACGAGTATATTGCTGTGCCTGGCGCTGCTGCTGGCGGCCCTTCCGGTGATCCTGCCGGTGTTTACATCGGCCACCGCCGCCGACGACCAGGAGGAGCAGCTGCTGGGGACCCTGAGCCAGCGGTTCGAGGCCAGCGGCCCGGGGGTCATCTCCTCCGGAGCGGGCGACGCAGGCGGCAAGTCCTACGGCGCGTATCAGTTCTCCAGCCGCAGCGACATTCCCCGGGCCTTCTTCCGGTGGTGCCAGTCCTCCTCCGATACATATTACCGCTCCATCGGCAACCGGCTGGCCGCCGCCTATGAGGCCGACCGCGGCTATGGCTCCAGCTTCGACGCCACCTGGCGGGCCCTGGCCAACGAGGACAGCGACGGCTTTATGCGGGTGCAGCGCAACTATGTCCGCCGCAGCTACTATGACCCCATCGTCCGGTCCATCGAGTCCGCCGTGCCGGGGTTCGACATGGATAACTACAGCATCGCCCTGCGCAACGTGTTCTGGTCCCGGGCGGTGCAGCACGGCGTGGGCGCGGCCTCCGGCTTTTCCAGCAGCGACGGCCGGGGCGGCGCTACGGGCGTTATTATGCGGGCCTTTGACGCACTGGGTGGCTTTGCCAACCAGCCGGAGGCCCAGCTCATCGAGGCCATCTATAACGAAAGCGGCGCCGTGCGGGAGCCGCAGTCCGACTCCCGGGGCGTGATGACCGGCCCCACCGCCGACAAATACGGCGTTACCGGCAAGGTGCTGAAGTATTACGACGGCAACTCCGGCGACGTGCAGCTGGGCGTATACGCCCGCCTGCGGATCAATGAGCCCGCCAAGGCCCAGGTTATGCTGGCGGACTACGGCTTCAAGGACGCAACGGTGGGCGAGGGCGTATATCAGCTGCGCTCCTCCGCCAACAGTAGCCTGACGGCCACCCCCGGCTCCTCGGGCCTGACCCTGAACGCCGTCACCGGCGGCAAAAATCAGCAGTTCCGCCTGGACTATCACGCCAGCGGCTACTATACCATCACCTGCCAGGAAAACGGCCTGCGGCTTACCGCCGGTAAAAACGGCGTCACCCTGGCCAAGGCGTCCACGGACAAGGGCCAGCTGTGGAAGGCCGCCGTGTATAACAGCGGCTTCTCCCTGCAGAACCGGGGCACCGGCACCTATCTGTCCGTGTCCTCCAACGCCGCCGGCGGCCGCCTGGTGCTGTCGGAAACCGCCCTGCAATGGCAGCTGGCCCTGGCCGGGGCCGGCTGGACCCTGGACGGCGCATCCTATCCCACGGTGAACTCCACCCTGACGGTGGGGCAGACGGGCTTCCCCTTCCGGGGCACCCTGCGCAACTCCTATAACATCCGGAGGGTGACGGTGTCCATCCTCCGCTCCAACGGCACCAACGCCATCACTCCCGCCACCGCCTCCCCCAATGCCAAGAGCTATGACCTGTCCCGGCTGGACGACGCCGTGGCCTTCTCCCGGCTGGGGGTGGGGGGCTATACCCTGGTCATCGCGGCAGAGAACACCGCCGGGGACAACTATCGCCTGGAATCCCGGTTCTATGTCACCGACGGCTCCTATGTGGTGTCCTTCGATCCCTGCGGCGGCGCCTGCTCCGAGAGCACCCGCCTGGTCTCCGCCGGTCAGAAATACGGAACCCTGCCCACCCCGGTGAAGGAGGGCTGCGCCTTTGTGGGCTGGTTCACCCAGCCGGAGGGCGGCCAGCAGATCACCGCCAACAGCACCACCGGGGCCAGCAACATCACCCTCTATGCCCACTATCAGGGGCAGTATACCTATCAGTTCCTGAACTATGACGGCTCCGTGTATGCCCAGGGGAAGCTGGCCGCCGGGCAGGCCATCCCCAAGCCCGCCGGAACCCCGGTCCGCCCCGCCGACAGCCAGTATACCTACACCTTCACCGGCTGGCAGGGCTACACCAACGGCATGACCATCTCCGGCAACGTGACCTTTACCGCTCAGTATGCGGCCAAGGCCGTGGAGTCCGTCCCCAAGGAGATCACCACCGGGGCCTACCGCATCGCCGACAGCTATCTGCGGGCCATCCCCATGGGCACCACCGCCCGCCAGCTGCTGGCAAACCTGTCCCCCAGCGATTACATTACTCTGCCGGTTCAGGGCGACAGCCTTGTGGGCACCGGCATGACCGTCACCTATGCCCGGGACGGCCAGACCCTCCAGACCCTGACCACCGTGGTCACCGGCGACCTCAGCGGCGACGGCCGGGTCACCATCACCGATATGGTCCGGCTGCAGGCCCATCTGCTGGGCAAAAACACCCTCACCGGCGCTGCCCTTCAGGCGGCGGACCTGAACGGCGACGGTCAGGTCACCATCACCGACATGATCCGGCTGCAGGCGTATCTGCTGGGCCGGGGCACCATCCAACCCAACTGAGCAGGAGGGCTTGACCCATGAGAAAGAGAATTTCATCCGTCCTGGCGGGCCTGCTGGCGGCGCTGCTGCTGTGGGGCCTGGCTCCGGTAACGGCGGAGGCCGCCGGGGCCAGCTTCTCCGGCTCCGGCAGCGTCCGGGCCGGTGACAGCGTCACCGTAACCTTCACCGTCAGCGGCTCCAACATCCAGGGCATCACCGCCGTGCTTCACTATGACAGTAGCGCCCTGACCCTTACCGGCACCCGCCAGCTGGTGGGCTCCAGCTGGTCCGTGGATATGAGCGGCGGCAACCTGCTGGCCTATGACCAGTCCCTGTCCAATCCCATCACCGGCAGCGCCGCTGTGCTGGCCGTCACCTTCCAGGTGAAGTCCGGCGTGGCCGCCGGGACCCGGGTCAGTGCCACCATCACCGACATTGTGGCCACCGACGGCAACAGCGACCAGTCCCTGAACGACGCGTCCTGGGCGGCCAGCGTGGCCGCGCCCCCCTCCGGCAACGCCAATCTGGCGGGCCTGTCCTGCGGGGACTATGCCCTGTCTCCGGCCTTCTCCGCCGGAACCACGGAATACAGCGTCACCGTGCCCTATGACGTGTCCCGGCTGCCCCTGGATTACCGGGCCGCCGACGGCGGGGCCAATGTATCCGTCAGCGGCAACCAGCTGTCCGTGGGCGTCAACACGGTGGTGCTGACGGTTACCGCAGCCAACGGGGCCACCCGCCGGTATACCATCTCCGTCACCCGGCAGCCGGACCCCAACGTCACCTTAAGCAGCGACGCGTCCCTGTCGGAGCTGATCCCCTCCACGGGGCAGCTGTCCCCGGCCTTTTCCCCGGAAATCACGGAATACGCCGTGTACGTCCCCTATGAGACCTCCAAAATCTCCCTTTCCGCCACCGCCAAGGACAGCAAAGCCCTGGGCGTTACCCAGCCTGATGCGTCCCTGAAAGAGGGCGACAACCTGCTGACCGTCACCTGCACCGCCGAGGACGGCGCTACCCGGGACTATACGGTCCATGTGGTGCGGATGCCGGCCTTTGCCGGAACTCTGCCCCAGATCGGTCAGCCGGAACCGGAGGAGCCCGCTCCCGAGGAGCCGCAGACCCAGCCCGGCCCCTTCCGGGCCCTGTGGACAGCCCTGTGCGCCCCGGTGGACCTGCCCCTGAACCGCTGGCTCCCCATGTACGCCATTCTGGCCGCCGGGCTGGTGATCCTGCTGGTGCTGCTGTTCTTCATCGGCCGGGCCGTGGGCATCGCCCGCAGCCGCCGCCGTCTGCCGGACCGCCTGGCTCAGATGGAGCCGGCCCAATCCCCGGAGGAGCCGGAATCTGTACCGGAAACGCCGGAGTCTGTGCCGGAACCTGTGCCGGAGCCGGAGGAAGCCCCCGCCGCTTCGGAGGAGACGCCGGTTCCCCCGGTGATCGTGCCGGAAAGCGTCCCGGCGGAGGAAGCCCCCGCCCCGGAGGCTGTCACGCCGCCGGAGGAGGAAGTCCCGGCTGAGGAGCCGGAGGCCCCGGTAAGCGAGGAAGTCCCGGCCGAACCGGAGCCTGTGCCGGAACCGGAACCCACTCCCCAAACGCCGGAGGAAGCCCCGGAGGAGCCGGAGGAAAAGTCCCGGACCCTGGATCGCGACAGCCTGGACGCCCTGCTGGAGGAGATCCGCAATATGGAGCCCTGAAAAAAATCCCGGTGCCGAAGCACCGGGATTTTTTGCGCTTATGCGGTTGTCAGCAGAGCTTGGCGCCGGCGGGGATGGAGTCGTCCAGCAGCAGCAGGTGCAGCTTCTCCTCGCCCTTTTCCTTGTGGACGGCGGAGATCAGCATACCGCAGCTGGGGATGCCCATCATCTTCCGGGGCGGCAGATTCAGAACCGCCACGGCGGTCTTTCCGATGAGCTGCTCCGGCTCATAATAGTGATGGATGCCGGAGAGAATGGTGCGGTCCGTGCCGCTGCCGTCGTCCAGGGTAAACTTCAGCAGCTTGTCGCTCTTTTTCACGGCCTCGCAGTTCTTGATCTTCACGGCCCGGAAATCGGACTTGCAGAAGGTGTCGAAGTCCACCTGCTCCTGGGTATAGGGCTCCAGCTCCAGGGCGGGCAGGGCCGCCTTGCGCTGGGCCTCCTGGATGGCGTTGAGCTCGGCCAGGGCTTTCTCGGCGTCGACGCGGGGGAACAGGGCCTCGCCCTTGTGAACGGTGACGTCCGGGCGCAGGCTACCCCACACGTTGGCCTTTTCCCAGGTGCGGCAGCACGGGCAGGCTCCGATCTGGTCAAAGATCTTTTCGGCGCTGTCGGGAATGAAGGGAGTCAGCAGCACGGCGCAGATGCGGATGGTTTCCAGCAGGTTATACATAACCGTGGCCAGGCGGGCCCGGTTGGCGGGGTCCTTGGCCAGGGTCCAGGGGGCGTTCTCGTCGATATACTTGTTGGCCCGCTGGATGGTCTTGAACACCTGCTCCAGGGCGTTCTGGAACTGGAAGTGCTCCATCTCCGTCTCATAGCGGTCCCGCAGGGTGGAGGCCATCTGCTTCAGATCGTCGTCGGCGTCGCTGCTTTCCCGCTCCGCGGGCAGGGTGCCGCCGAAGTATTTCTCCACCATGGCGGTGGTGCGGCTGACCAGGTTGCCCAGGTCGTTGGCCAGGTCCATGTTGATGGTCTGGATCAGCAGCTCGTTGGAGAAGTTGCCGTCAGAGCCGAAGGGGAAGGTCCGCAGCAGGAAGAAGCGCAGAGCGTCCACGCCGAACTTCTCCGCCAGGACATAGGGGTCCACCACGTTGCCCTTGGACTTGGACATCTTGCCGCCGTCCATCACCAGCCAGCCGTGGCCGTACACGTGCTTGGGCAGGGGCATATCCATGCTCATGAGCATGGCGGGCCAGATGATGGAGTGGAAGCGGACGATCTCCTTGCCCACAAAGTGGACGTCGGCGGGCCAATACTTGTCGTAATCGTGATATCGGTCGTTCATAAAGCCCAGGGCGGTGGTGTAGTTGAACAGAGCGTCCACCCAGACGTATACCACATGGCCCGGGTCAAAGTCCACGGGAATGCCCCAGGAGAAGCTGGTGCGGCTGACGCACAGGTCCTCCAGGCCGGGCTTGATGAAATTGTTGACCATCTCGTTGACCCGGGAGCGGGGCTGCAGGAAGTCGGTGTCCTCCAGCAGGTGCCGGACCCGGTCGGCGTACTTGCTCAGGCGGAAGAAATAGGCCTCCTCCTCGGCGTCCATGACCTCCCGGCCGCAGTCGGGGCACTTGCCGTCCACCAGCTGGCTCTCGGTCCAGAAGCTCTCGCAGGGCTTGCAGTATTTGCCCTTATAGGTGCCCTTGTAGATGTCGCCCTTTTCGTACATCTTACGGAAGATCTTCTGGATGGACTGGCAGTGATAGTCGTCGGTGGTGCGGATGAAGCGGTCGTTGGAGATGTTCATCAGCTTCCACAGGTCCAGGATGCCCTGGGGACCCTCCACGATGTTGTCCAGGAACTCCTTGGGGGTCTTTCCGGCGGCCTTGGCCTTGTCCTCGATCTTCTGGCCGTGCTCATCGGTGCCCGTCAGAAACAGCACGTCGCAGCCGGTGAGCCGCTTATAGCGGGCCATGGCGTCGGTGGCCACAGTGCAGTAGGTGTGGCCGATGTGCAGCTTGTCCGAGGGGTAGTAAATGGGTGTGGTGATATAGAATTTCTGCTTTTCCATGGGGATCTATCTCCTTTTCCGCCGCTCCGAATGGAAGAGCGGCTTAAAATTTTGGCGTTTTTGCGGCGGCCGGGCAAACAAAAAACGCCCCCGGCTGACTGCCAAGGGCGATGCAGCGCACCGCGGTACCACCTTGCTTCGCCGCGCTCCCTCAGGAGGCGGCCTCATGGGACGCCGACACGTCCCCGCGCTGTAACGGGCACACCCGGTCCGGCTTAACGCGCCCGCGCTGGGCCGGACGGCTCCGGGGCCATGTTCGCCGGGTCCCCCGTGTCCGCTTTCACCTTGCCGGACTCTCTTGTGACGGAGGCTGAACCGGGTACTCTTCCCATCCACGCCGATTACCCATTATATTATCCCCGAACATGGGGTTTGTCAATGATTTTCTTGGATTATGGGCCGGTTTGTGGTATGATACAGAAAAAACGAAGGGAGAGCGCCCCATGAAGCTGGTAAGCTGGAACGTCAACGGCCTGCGGTCATGCCTGACCAAGGGCTTTCTGGAATATGTGAAAAATGAGGATGCGGACGTGATATGCCTGCAGGAGACCAAGCTGCAGCCGGAGCAGGCGGTGTTTGAGCTGGAGGGCTATCACCGGTATTTCTACTCCGCCGAGAAGAAGGGCTATTCCGGCACGGCGGTGCTGACCAAGGAGGAGCCGCTTTCGGTGGTATTCGGCTTCGGCGATGACATCCACCGCCACGAGGGCCGGGTCATCACCGCGGAATACCCGGATTTCTATCTGGTGTGCTGCTATACCCCCAACAGCCAGGACGGGCTGAAGCGGCTGGATTACCGGATGCAGTGGGAGGATGACCTGCGGGCCTATCTGATGGAGCTGGACCGGACAAAGCCCGTGGTATACTGCGGTGACCTGAACGTGGCCCACCAGGAGATGGACCTGAAAAACCCCAAGACCAACCGAATGAACCCGGGCTTCACCGACCAGGAGCGGGAGAAGATGACCGCCCTGCTGGCCTCGGGCTTTGCCGACACCTTCCGGACCCTGCACCCGGAGGAGATCACCTATTCCTGGTGGAGCTACCGCTTCCACGCCCGGGAGAAGAACGTGGGGTGGCGCATCGACTATTTCATTGTGTCCCGGCGTCTGCTGCCCCGGGTGACGGGCGCCGCCATCCGCACGGAGGTGTACGGCAGCGACCACTGCCCGGTGGTTCTGGAAATTTCCTGAAAAAACACTTGACTGTCAAGTCCCTTTACCCCTTATACTGCGGATAAAAGGAGGGCAACGCCATGCATATCAAGGACGTAGAGCAGCGCACCGGGCTGTCCCGGGCCAACATCCGATACTATGAACAGGAGGGGCTGGTGCATCCGGCCCGGCGGAAAAACGGCTATCGGGACTACAGCCCCGATGACCTGGAGACCCTGCTGCGGATCCGCCTGCTGCGGCGGCTGGACGTGCCCATTGAGGAGATCCGGGCCATGCAGGCCGGGAAGCTGTCCCTGTCCGAGGCCCTGTCGCAACGGCTGGCGGCCCTGCGCCGCCGGGAGGAGCAGGCCCGGACGGATCAGTCCGTGTGCCGGGCCATGCAGGCCGACCACGCCTGCTATGACACCCTGGACGCGGAGAAATACTGGCGGCTTCTGTACACGCCGCCCCAGGCGGCCCCTGCCGCAGTCCGGGCGGACTGTCAGGAGCCGTGCCCCTGGCGGCGGTTCCTGGCCCGGGGGCTGGATATGCTTCTGTGCTCGTCCAGCGTGGCCCTGGCGCTGATGCTGGGGCGGATCGCGCCCCAGACCCCGGGGTTCTCCCTGCTGACCTATGTGGGAAGCCTGCTGCTGATGCTGGGGGTGGAGCCGGTGCTGCTGCACCTGTGGGGCGTCACGCCGGGCAAGCTGCTGCTGGGGCTGACGGTGGAACAGCCGGACGGCCGCCGCCCCACCTGGGGCCAGGCCTACGCCTACACGGCCATGGCCGTGGTATACGGGATCGCCCTGTACATTCCCGTTCTGCGGCTGTGGCGGCTGCGCAGAAGCTATCTGGACTGCCGGGACGGCCTGGAAATGCCCTGGGAGGGAGAGCTCCTGTGCCAGAGCCGGGACATTCCCTGGTGGCGGTGGGCGCTGCTTCCCGCAGCCTGGGGGCTGGTGATCCTGGCCATAATCGGCGGCAGCAACATTCTTCTGATGCCTGCTAACAGCGGGCGGCTGACGGTGGCGGAGTTTGCGGAAAACTTCAACCAGATGGCCCAGGCCACGGACTCCCCTCTGCGGATGCGCTCCAACGGCACATGGGTACGGGATTCACTCCGGGGATATGCGGCCACCCTGGAAAACGCCTTTCCAAGCCGCCTGAAATATGAGACAGACGCCAACGGATACCTGACCGCCGTGAGGTTCCGGTGCTCCTATACCACCCAGGGCAGCGGGGACCCGTCCTCCGCCCCGGACCTCGTCTATGCCGACACTGCCTTCATCCAGCCGCTTCTATTGGCCATGCTGGCCAGCCAGGACGCCTCTGCCCAGGATATGGCGGCGCTGGTCAACGACCGCTGGGACCAGGGCTTTGTGTTTGAGACGGAGGACGCCCGCACTTCGGTCACCTTCACCTGCTATGGCTATGTGGTGGATCGCAGCACCGGCATGCTGATTTCCCACGACGCCTCCTGCGGCTTCACCGCCGCCTTTGACATCGTGTGGAACTGAAACCCGCAAAAAAATCAGGGTCTTTTCCAGGCCCTGATTTTTTGCGGATTTTGTATATACTCCGGATAAAAAGAGGCGGCAGGTCCCTCACCGGGAGCCGGGAAGGCTGCCCAGCCGCTCCGTCAGCCCACGGACCAGGCGTCTGCCGTCGGCAATGTGCCGGTCGATGGCGGTCCGCTCCCGGCAGGCCCATTCCTCATGGGTGGGCACCTGGGCCAGCAGCTTTGCCGCCGCCGCAGCCAGCCAGACGGCGCCGGAACCCTCCCCGGGGCGGGCTCCAGCTCAACGTTCTCATATTTCCGGGCACTCTCCCGGATGCACCGGACGGCCTCCTGCAGCGCCCCGGCCGCATGAGCGGCTCGGTCCGCCAGATCGCGGCTTCCGATGTTCTCCAGCAGCTGCCGCAGCTGCTCCAGCAGGAGAACGGTCTCCTGCAGATGCCGGACGTCCCTGCCGGCGGCTTCGGGGTCAATGGACAGAATGGTCAGCTTGCTTGTCATGGATTTTCTCTCCTTCTTCTTGGCGGCGCGACTCTCCCGCGCCGTGACGGCGCCGCGTTTTTATGCTATTATAACCCAGGATTCTTCCCATTTCATGGAATTTGCATAACTCGCCGCAAAATGCGCAGAACTCGACATTATTTACCATAAATTTCCAGTTCTTGCAATTATCGGCGGCGTATGCTACAATGTATAGTCGTTTTTATAGGGGGGATATTTTTGAGCACGACGGCTTCCATGATCTATAACATCTGCCTGCTGGCAGTCTGGGTGATTTTTCTGTGGAAAAATCTGACGCCCCGATTCAGCTTCCGGATAACCATGCTGATCTGTGTGGTGGTGGTCCCGGCGGCGGTGCTGGGGATCAACTATGGGCTGGCCCGGCTGTCGCTGCTGCGGCTGATCTCCGTTCCGCTGCTGTTTCTGATTCTGGGGCTGACGCTGTACCGCAGCCCGATTCCCCTGACGGTCTTTGTGGCCCTGCTGCCGGAGGCAACGCTCCTGATGATGGAGATGATGCTGTCGATGATTTTCCCGATGCTGTTTGGCCTGAACGGGGAAGCCGACTATTGGCACACTGCGGCGGCGGAGCCCCTGGCCCTGCTGACGGTGTCGGTGTATACCGGAGTCCTGGCCCTGGCCACCCGGGCCCTCTCCCGGAACAGCCGCCCGCTGAGCCTGACCCAATGGCTGATCTTCACGATTTTTCCCCTGCTGCAGAGCGTCTGCCTGATCACCATGTTCCGGCTGTATGCCCAGTTTCCGAAGGCCACCAACTGGCCGAGAATGTCCGTTCTGATCCTGCTGTTTGCCGTGTCCGACGTGGCGCTGTTCTGCCTGATCGGGCAGACCGCCCGGAAGGCGGAGCTGGAGACCGCCAACCGCCTGCTGAATGCCCAGCTGGATGACCAGCTGAAGCACTATTCCGCCCTGGTGGATCAGTACGAGGACAACCGCCGCATCCGCCACGACATCGCCCACCATATGCACACCATCCAGCTGCTGCTGGAAAGCGACCGCCACCAGGAGGCCACGGCCTACGCCGGGGAACTGATGCGCCAGCAGGAGCACAGCTCCCAGCTGGGCCAGTGCGAAAATCCGCTGGTGGACGCCTTCCTGTTCAGCCGCATCCGGGAGGCCCGGCAGGCCGGGATCCCGGTGGAGGCATCGGTGGTGCTGCCCCGGAGGCTGCCCATTGCCAACGTGGATCTGGTGATCCTGTTCGGCAACCTGATGGACAACGCCGTGGAGGCCTGCAGCCAGGTGGCCTCGCCGTTTATCCGGCTGGAGGCCGGGCTGCGGAAGGACTATCTGGTGGTGACGGAGAGCAACCCCGCCCCGGCGGATGACACCCGAAAGAAGCGCCGCATTCCCCAGCTGGAGCGGGGCATCGGCCTGCACATTCTGACGGACCTGGCCGGGCGGTACCACGGCTCCTGCACCCAGGAGGTCCGGGACAGACAGTTCACCGTGTCCATTGCCCTGCAGCTGCCGGAAAATCAAGGAGAAACGGAGGAAGCCTGATGTTCCGTCTTGCCATCTGCGACGATGACACCCTGCATATGCAGAATACCTTGCGCTGCGCCCGGGAGACGCCGGAGGCTGCCGCCTGCGACATCCGCACGTTTTCCGCCCCGGGGGAGCTGATGGACGCCGTTACCGGCGGGGGCTACCGGCCCCACATCGCCCTGCTGGATATCTGTATGCCCGACAGCAGCGGCATCGAGCTGGCCCAGCGCCTGCACGAGAAGCTGCCCCGCTGCCAGGTGATTTTCGTCAGCAGCTTTCTGGACTATGCCACGTCGGTGTATGACGTGGAGCACGTTTATTTTATCCTGAAATCCCAGATGGCCCAGCGGCTGGGTCCCGCCCTGCGGCGGGCCATGAACGCCCTGGGAGCCGTCCGCGCCGACCTGCTGCTGGAGCGGGACGGCGCATCGTACCGGGTGCCGGTGTCAGAGGTGCTGTATGCCGAGCGGGTGCTACGGAAAACCCGGGTGGTCACCACCCGGGGAGACTTCATGACCCAGCGGACCCCCGCCCAGCTGCTGGAGGAGAGCCGGGGCTTCATCCGCTGCCACCAGAGCTATTGGGTGAACCTGTCCCGGGTCCGGTGCATCAGGGACGGAGCCTTTGTCATGGAAAGCGGCGGCTGCATCCCCATCAGCCGCACCTATCAGCATCCCGCCCGGGAGGCGTTTTTCCGCTCCCTGGTGGACGGCGAGTCTCAAAAAGGGCAAGGTCCTTTTTGAGAAGCATAAAAAATCAGGGCCCTGAAAAGGCCCTGATTTTTTATGCTTATGTTCCGGGTTCTGCCGGGTCCGGGGCGGGATCGGGATCGGGTTCGGGTTCGGGTTCAGGCTCCGGGTCCGGGGTGGGTTCAGGCTCCGGCGTGGGCGTGGGATCGGGCTTGGGCTCCGGCTGGGGCTTCTGCTTGCCCACCTCCACGATCTTGTCCCGGCTGTCATAATTGCTCTCCGCCTCGAAACTGCTGGAGATCAGATTTCCGTTGCCGTCGTACACATTCCGCCAGGTCTGCACGGTGAACCCAGTGATGGGATACTGAGTCACCCGCTCCACGCCGGGGGCCAGGCTGTCCACTTCCTTATAGATGGTCTTCCAGGGGGTGGTGGACACGGTTTTGCTGGTGATCTTCACGAAACTGCTGTCGGTTTTGGTGCCGAAAATCTTCACCGTGACGTTGTTGTTGTACCAATAGGTGACGATCTTGATGGGATAGTCCGTGTTGTTCTGCAGCACAAAGTCCAGATACGGCCAGAACACCGTGGCGTCGCACCCGGAGGGGACATAGTCCTGAGCGTACATATGGCAGGCCCGGGACACGATCTTCAGGTTGGCCAGCAGGGCCGAATAGTACAGGGTGGACGACACCTGGCACACGCCACCGCCATAGGAGGGCACGGCCTTGCCGCCCACATAGGCGGTGCCGATCTTGAATCCAGCCTCCTTGGTGGTGGGGCCCACGGCATTGTTATAGCTGAAGTTCTCGCCGCTGTTGACCACGGAGCCGCTGATGTTCCCGGCGGCCTTGCGGACGTTGAAAATCCGGTCGCTGGTGCCGGAGACATAGGAGGTGTACTGTCCCAGCACGTCCCGGAACAGCACCTTCTCCAGCTCCGCCTTGGTGACGGTGGGATAGGTGATCTGGGCGGGGATGACGATCTCCTGGCCGGGCTGGGCGTCTCCCACCAGCTTTTCGGCCCCGGCCACGTCGAAGGTGACGCCTACGCGCCCCTCCACCACCTGGCCGGTGGACCGGTCATAGGAGGCGTTCTTTCCCTGGCCGCCGATCTCCTGCTCCAGAGCCGCCAGGTCCAGGGGCTTGCCCTGGGTGATGGTGCTGACGCAGGGGATGGGGTCCATGCACCGGGTGGTCACCGCCTGGTGCAGTGCCCGGGCCAGCTTATCCCCGTCGATGGTGCGGCCATCGGCGGCCTTGGTGACGTAGAAGCCGTCGCCCTTGCCCTCCTCCATGCGGTACGCCCCGTCCACCGGGTCAAGGCTCAGCTCCCGGCTGAGGCTCTCCGCCCGCCGGGACAGCTGGCCGGCGTCCAGGTCCCACTGAACCTGCGCCTGGGTGTCCCCGAACCAGCTGCGGATCAGGTGATAGCCGTTGACGAAGAAATTGCCGCCGTGGGCCGCGTTCCAGGCGGCCTGGGCCGCCTCCTGGGGCGTTACGGATACCCCCAGCTCCGTCAGGTTCACCGTGCCGATGACCTGGTCCTCCAGGGTCAGGTCGATGGTTTCCTTGCGGCAGGCGGCGTCGCCCTCCCGCTGCCATTTGTCCCGGACCTGCTGCGCCGTAAGGCCGCCCACGTCCACCCCCAGCACCCGGGTGCCCCGCAGGGTGGTCCCTCGGGCGGCGGCCGCCGCGCAGACGGCTATGTACGCCGCCGCCAGCACGCCCACGGCGATGCCGGCAATCAGGCCCGCAGTGCGGCCCGGGGACCGGGGCTTCTTTTCCTTCTGTAAGGGCTTCTGGTTGGTCTGTTCCATGGATGCCCCTCCTTGTTTCTGTATAACCGCGCCAATGCGTGTTCTTACAGTATACTACAACCCCGGCGGAAAAAAGTTACAATCCGGTAACAATCAACAGCTTCCGGACACACTGTCGATTTTTCCTGAGGCGCGCTTGGGAATGCGGATGGTCAGCAGGATCTCCCGGTCCGTGTCCTGCCGGTCCCATCCGGCGTCCACCCCGGCCTGGCGCATCAGGTGCAGCCCCCGGTCCACGCTGTTGAGGAACAGCCGCACATCCTTGATGATGTAAGTACTCCGGCCCCGGGGCGGAGTGACCTGGGCCGATTGCAGGAGCTTTTCCACATAGGCCTCCGCCTGGGCCACGTTCATCCCCCGGCGCACTATGTCCCCGGCGGCACGGCGCTGGACCTCCGGGTCCTGGAGCCGCAGCAGGGCCCGGGCGTGGCGCTCCGTCAGGCCGTTTTCCCGCAGCAGGGCCCGCACGTCCTCCGGCAGACGCAGCAGGCGCAGCTTGTTGGCCACGGTGGGCTGGGCCCGGCCCAGCCGCCGGGCAGCCTCCTCCTGGCTCAGGCCATAGCGGGAGATCAGCCGGGCGATGGCCTGCGCCTCCTCCCAGCAGTCCAGGTCCCGGCGCTGGAGATTCTCCATCAGGGCCAGCAGGGCGGAGTCCTCCTCCCCTACCTGGGCCACCAGGCACGGCACCTCCCGCAGTCCGGCGATCCGTGCAGCCCGCAGCCGCCGCTCCCCGGCCACCAGCTCATAGCCCTCCCCGGCCCGGCGGACGGTCAGGGGCTGCAGAATCCCGCAGGAGCGGATGCTGGCCGCCAGCTCAGCCAGACCCTCCTCATCGAAGCTGTGGCGGGGCTGCTGGGGATTGGGCCGGATGCGGCCCAGGGGGATGTACTGGACCCGGGTGGATAGAAACTCACCTTTTCGCTGCAATTTCATGGCGTTCGACCTCCTTTCCCCCATTTTATCCGCCGGAGGGAGCAAAAAAGGCCGCACCCTGTCGGGAAATCAAAATTTCCCCGGCGGAGCCGCCATCAGCGGAAAAAATGCTTGCCATCGGGACCCCTGGGGGGTAAAATAACACCAATTGAAAGACAGGAGGCGCATTCCTATGGAATTTAATCCCCAGAAGCAGCTGGCGGGCCTGTTGGAGTGGATGGACCAGCAGATGACCCAGTGCGGCGGCAAAACCGCCGTCATCGGCATTTCCGGCGGCAAGGACAGCAGCACCGTGGCGGCGCTGGCCGTGGCCGCCTATGGCCGGGAGAACGTGTACGGCGTGCTGATGCCCAACGGCGTCCAGCCGGACATCGACTATTCTCAGGCCCTGGTGGAGCACTTGCAGATTCCCCACTGCACCATCAACATCCACGACGCCGTTCAGGGCGTTCTGCAGGAGATGGAGAAGGCGGGCCTGGCCCCCAGCCGCCAGACCGCCGTGAACCTGCCCTCCCGCGTCCGTATGGCCACCCTGTATGCCGTGGCCCAGACGCTGCCCGGCGGCATTGTCATCAACACCAGCAACCTCTCCGAGGACTGGGTGGGCTACTGCACCATTTACGGCGACTCCGCCGGAGCCTTCTCCCCGCTGGGCATGTACACCACCGAGGAGGTCATCGCCCTGGGCCGGGTGCTGGGCCTGCCGGAAAAGTTCCTGGTGAAGGCCCCCTCCGACGGCCTCACCGGCCTCACCGACGAGGACAACCTGGGCTTCACCTATCACGCCGTCAACGAATACGTTCGCCGGGGCGTCTGCGACCCCGCCATCCGGGCCCAGATCGACCGGAAGCACCGCACCAGCCGCTTCAAGTTCCAGACCCTGCCGGTGTATCACAACGGCCTGCCCATGGCCCTCACCGACGAAACGGATTACTACAAGTAAGCAAAAAAATCCTGCGGCTCTGCCGCAGGAATTTTTTTGCTTATTCGTTGGGGCCGAAGGGGTCGATGGGCCGGAAGGGATCGTCGCCGCCGTTATCGGGGCCGGACTGGAAGCCGATGCCCTTCACCCGCTTGATCTCCTGGAAATAGCCCACGTTGGCCTGCTCCCGGTAGGGGGCCAGCCAGATGTCCAGAATGCCCAGGGTCAGGCCGGACAGCAGGATCCACCCGATAAAGGAAAGGTCCAGCACAAACAGCGTCCACTTGAAGCCCGCTGTCTGGGCCTTGCTCATGCTGATGGCCTCCATGATGCCGATGTCGGGATTTTCGCACAGGTTATACACCGCGAACCGGTACCGGTACTGGGCGATGATGCCGGGGATGAGGAACAGAAGGGACCAGAGATAGACAAAGATCCCCATGACGATGTTCAGCAGGATCAGCTTCCCCAGGAAGGCGAACCCGTCCAGCAGACAGCCGTAGGGCATTTCCTTTCCCTGCCGCACACCCAGATGATAGATGGACCATCCGGCATTGATGATGACCTGAGCCAGCCAGTTCACCGCCGCCACAAAGGCCACCAGCAGCACCGGAAACTCCGGGAAATTGGGCATCATCGCCGCCAGGTCGGGGTCATAGCCTGCCATCTGGTCCACGGTCTGGGATGCTCCCACATAGGAGTTCAGCGCACCCAGCAGGCCCAGAACCGCCACAACGATCAGCGACACCAGGTAGGGGTTCACCCGGGCCCCCCGCAGCACCTGCTTGGCTTCTTCCTTAATTTGAATGCGATCGGGCATGAAAGCACTTCCTTTCTTGTGACACGCCGCCCCACAGGCGGCCATATGTCCGCTTTTCTGCGCATAGTATACCACACGCCGCCTCCGAACACAAGGGTTATCCCCTTGACGGCGGAGGGAATCTTTGATATGATGGAGCGACACACATTCCGAATATTTATGCAAAAGGAGAATGATCATGGAACGCGAAAAACTGGGCTCCCGGCTGGGCTTCATCCTGCTGTCCGCCGGGTGCGCCATCGGCTGCGGAAACGTATGGAAATTCCCGTGGATGTGCGGGCAGTACGGCGGAGGCGGCTTTGTGCTGCTGTATATCCTGTGCCTGGTGATCCTGGGTCTGCCGATCATGACCATGGAGTTCAGCGTGGGCCGGGCCGCTCAGGCAAGCCCCATCCGTATGTACCAGCGGCTGGAAAAGAAGGGGCAGAAATGGCATATCCACGGGTATGTCTCCTTCTTCGGCAGCGTGGCCCTGATGGCTTTTTATACGGTGGTCACCGGTTGGATCGTGTATTATTTCGTGCAGTTCCTGACGGGACACAGCCGGGAGCTGGGGTTTGCCGCCATGATCACCGACCCGGGGGTCAACGTGACCTATCTGGCGGTGACGGTGGTGCTGGCCTTCGGTATCCTGTGCTTCGGGCTGCAGAGCGGCTTGGAGCGGGTCACCAAATATATGATGATGATGCTTCTGGTGCTGATGCTGGTGCTGGCGGTGCACAGCTTCACCCTGTCCGGCGCGGCGGAGGGACTGCGGTTCTATCTGGTGCCGGACCTGTCCAGGATCAACGGCAGCGTGGTGGTGGGGGCCATGAACCAGGCCTTCTTCACCCTGTCCGTGGGCATGGGAGCCATGGCCATTTTCGGCAGCTACATCGGAAAAGAGCGCTCCCTGATGGGGGAGTCGGTGCACATCATCGTGCTGGACACCTTCGTGGCGGTGGTGGCGGGACTGATCATGTTCCCGGCCTGCTTCACCTATGGCGTGGAGGTAAACGCCGGGCCCAGCCTGCTGTTTGACACCATGGCCACCGTGTTCAACCACATGGAGGGCGGACGCTGGTGGGGAACCCTGTTCTTCCTGTTTATGGTGTTCGCGGCCCTGTCCACGGTGCTGGCGGTGTGCGAGGAGATACTGGCCATGGTCCGGGAGATCACCGGCTGGAGCCGCCCGGTAGGGTGCCTGGTCTGCGGCGGGGGCATCTTCCTGGTGGCGCTGACCACGGCACTGGGCTACAGCGTGCTGCACTTCCAGCCCTTTGCGGAGGGCACCGCCTGGCTGGACCTGTGGGATTTCCTGGTATCCAACAACATTCTGCCCTTGGGGTCCCTGGTGCTTGCCCTGTTCTGCTGCAGCAAATCCGGCTGGGGCTGGGACAATTTCCTGCTGGAGGCCAACGCCGGGCAGGGCCTGAAGGTCCGCCCGTGGATGAAGCCGCTGTTCCGGTATGTGATCCCGGCGGCCATCCTGTTCATCTATGTCTATGGCATGGCGACTTTCCAGTGGAAGTGACGAGCATCTGTCCCAAAAGATCTTTGACCTTTTGGGACAACAGCCTGTCAAAAATCCCCTGCTTTCGCTTCTTGAAAACAGGGGTTTTTGACAAGCTGAGGACGGCTCTGCCGGTTGGGCAGAGCCGTCCTTTTATGTTTCGTTTATTCGCCGATGGGGTCGTCGTCGGAGTCGTCGCGGACCGGCGCGCCGCCGTTGGCGGGCAGCGGGGCGATGAGGGTGCGGTACAGCCGCCGGAAGAACACCAGGGTCACCAGCAGGGAGGCGATCTCCGCCAGGGGATAGCTCCACCAGACCAGATCGTCGTTGCCGATAGAATGGCCGTAGCGGGCCAGGACATAGGCAATGGGCACCAGAAACACCAGCTGCCGGATGATGGAGGTGGTCATGGAGTACACCGCTTTGCCCAGGGCCTGGAAGGAGCTGCCCAGGGCGATGCAGGCGCCAGCCATGCAGAAGCTCAGGGAGATGATCCGCAGGGCAGGGACGCCCACCTGCAGCATGGTGTCCGTGGCATCGAAGATCTTCAGCAGAGGCCCGGGAATGGCCCAGAAGATGATCACGCCCAGCACCATGATGCAGGAGGCGTAGATGGTGCTGCGCTTGATGGTCTCCACCATCCGCAGCCGGTTCTGGGCCCCGTAGTTATAGGCCACGATGGGCACCACGCCGTTGTTCAGGCCGAACACCGGCATAAAGATGAAGCTGTTGAGCTTGAAGTAGATGCCGAAGGCCGTGGCTGCCGTCTCCTTGGCGGAGTGGTACGCGATGAGGATCTTATTCATGCAGAAGGTCATCACCGAGCCGATGGCCACCATGATGACGCTGGGCAGACCGATGGCGTAGATATTGCCCACCAGCCGCCAGTTGGGCCGGAAGCCCCGGAATTGCAGGTGAATTTCCTTGTTCTTCTTCAGGTTGAAGATCAGCGCCAGGATACAGCCGCAGAACTGGCCGATGATGGTGGCCACCGCCGCGCCGGTGACGCCCATGTCCAGCACGAAGATGAAGATGGGGTCCAGCACGATGTTCACAATGGCGCCCAGACCCTGGGTATACATGGACAGGATGGACCGGCCGGTGCCCTGCAGCAGACGCTCGAACATGATCTCGCAGAACAGGCCCAGGGAGCCGCAGCAGCAGACCAGCAGATAGTCCGTGCCGTTTTCCACAATGTAGTCAATCTGGGTCTGGGACCGGAAGAAAGGCCCGGCAAACAGCAGCGCCAGCACGGCGCAGATGGCAAAGCCCACCACCGCCAGGAACACGCCGTTGATGGCCACAGCGTTGGCCCGCTCCTGATCCTTGGCTCCCAGGGCCCGGCCCATCAGGGCGTTGACGCCCACGGCGGTGCCGGTGGCCAGACCGATCATCAGGTTCTGGGCCGGAAACGCCAGGGAAACGGCGGTCAGCGCCTGCTCGCACACCCGGGACACGAACACGCTGTCCACGATGTTGTACAGTGCCTGCACCAGCATGGAGATGATGATGGGCAGGGACATATTAATGATCAGTTTGGAAATGGGCATGGTACCCAGCTTGTTTTCTTTTTCCATGGGACGGTATCCCCTCCTTGATTTCGATTCACAAAAGGGTATTGTACCATAGCCTTGGACAAATGAAAACCCCCCGAAGGCCACATTTTCGTCGGCGTTTCAGGGGATTTTTTATTCATTTTGGAAACTTATTTCGCCCGTCGAAACAATTGCCCGCCGGGACGCCTCACTGATAATCCGACAGCAGGAACATGGGCTTCACGGCCACCACCTCGTCATACTCCCACTGCTCCACCTGGACATCGGCGGTCAGGGCCTTCAGGTCCCGCTTCACCACGTCCAGGGCCTCGTCGGCGGTCTGGGCCCGGCCCTCCCGCAGAACGCGGATCATCCGGGTCAGCACCACCGGGTGGGCATAGCGGGCAGGCAGAGGAAAGTCCTTGGGCAGCACCGCCGCCAGATCCGCCTGGGCCTGTTCCCACTCCCGGGACAGGGCCGTCTTGTTGTTGCGGGCGGTGGGCAGCACATGAGCACCGGAGAACAGAAACACTGCCGCAAAGCCAAATAAGGCAAAGTAGATGCCCACGCTGTTGGTGCCCCGGATCATGGACACCACGCCGTATACCAAGGCAATAAGCCCAGCGATGACGATGGCCAGGGCCACCCACTTATAGCTGGGGTTGGAGCGGTCGTTGACCCGCTTGGCCCTGGCCGCCTGGGACAGGCGGCGGGTCAGGCTGGTGTGGTCCTCTAAGAAGGTGCGGGCCTGCTCCAGGCGCTCCCTTTCGGCCTGGGCCTGGGGCGTCAGCTCCTTGAGATAGCGGCGGGCGTTCTCGGCCCGCTGCTGGGCCATGTGCTGCTCCACCTTGCGGCTTTGCAGCGGCAGATCCGGGCAAACCCTGGCCAGGTGCGCCAGCAGGTTGTCCACGTCCTCCTCGTGCTTGAAATTGCACTGCTTTTCGCCGCCGTCGTACTCCACCACCAGGTAGGGGATGGAGCCGAAGGCCCCCTTGCCGGTGAAGCCGCCCTTGCTCATGGCCACACGCTTGAACACGCGGCGCACCGAGGACAGCGCCACATAATAGTGCCGGTCGATGAAAAAGCTGTTGAGATACAGGGCCTTTTCGCCCACGCCGCAGGGGCCGAAGCGGCGGCAGCCCTTCTTATCCGCCGCCAGGGTCTCGTTATCCAGCGTGACGCTGCCAAGGCGTGCAGGTGCAAAGATCATAGCAGTTCCTCCCATAGGGGCAAAGCGGCAGGAGGGGCCTGCCGCTTTGCGAAGTTGTGAAAAAGGGGCGAATTACTTGCCCAGCGTCTCGTAGTGAGGCTGGGTATGGCGCTTCTTGATGGTGTACAGGAAGATACCCAGGAACAGGACGGCCACGGCGATGCCGATGGGGTAAGTCACGGCGGTGTTGTACACGGTGACGCCCTCGGCGGTCTTGTGGTTGATGAACTGGCCCAGGCACTCGTTGCCCAGCAGGAAGTAGGTGGCGGAAACGGCGCTCATAAAGGTGGCAGGCACGGCGGTGATCCAGTAGTTCTTCTTCTCATAGTACAGGTACATGGAAGCGGCCCACAGGACGATCATGGCCAGAGTCTGGTTGGTCCAGCTGAAGTAACGCCAGATAACGGTGTAATCGATGAAGCCCAGGGCATTGCCCACGCCCAGAACGGCGCCCACGCCCAGAACGGGCACGCACAGCAGCAGACGGTTCTTCCACTTCTTCTGGTCGATCTTGAACCAGTCGGACAGCACCAGACGGGCGCTGCGGAAGGCGGTGTCGCCGGAGGTGATGGGGCAGGCAATCACGCCCAGCATAGCCAGGGCCACGCCTACCTTGCCCATGGTCTTGACGCAGACATCATAAATGGCGGCAGACTGACCATTGGCCAGAATCTCGGCCAGGCCGGTGTTCAGGCCGCCGGTGACCTCATACAGAGCGCAGCCGGCAGCGGCCCACACCAGGGCGATGACGCCCTCGGAAACCATGGCGCCGTAGAACACGAAGTGGCCCTGCTTCTCGCTCTTCATGCAGCGGGCCATCAGGGGACTCTGGGTGGAGTGGAAGCCGGAGATAGCGCCGCAGGCCACGGTGATGAACATGAAGCTCCACACGGGAGTTCCCTTGGGATGCATGGAACCGAAGTGATCCCAGATCTCAGGAATGGTGTACTCAGGCTTGACAAAGATGCCCACGGCCACGCCGACGGCCATGATGATCAGGCAAATGCCGAACAGAGGATAGATCTTGCCGATAATCTTGTCAATGGAAATAAAGGTGGCGATGAAATAATACACCAGGACGATAATCAGCCAGAACAGAGTGGTGGTGACAATGCCGGTGGAGCCGCCGTTTTTGAACAGGGTGACGATCAGGCCCGCAGGACCCACGGCGAACACGGTGCCCACCATGATCAGCAGCACCACGCTGAACACACGCATGACGTTCTTCATGAAGCCGCCCAGGTAGATACCGGAGATCTCGGAGATGGAAGCGCCGTTGTTGCGCTCGCTCATCATGCCGGAGAAGTAATCGTGCACTGCACCGGCAAAGATCGTACCAAAGGTGATCCACAGGAACACGATGGGGCCCCACAGAGCGCCCTGCATAGCGCCGAAGATGGGACCAAGGCCCGCGATGTTCAGCAGTTGGATCATGAACAGCTTCCACTGGGGAAGGACCACATAGTCCACACCGTCGTTGATCTTCACAGCGGGGGTCTCGCGGTCGTCCGGCCCGAAGGTGTTTTCCACCACCTTGCCATAGACGAAATAACCGCCGATGAGCAAGGCCAGGCAAATCAGAAAGCTAACCATTTTTCTCCTCCTCTATTCATACATCATAATGTTTTGGAGCAAAAGGACGCAACTCCTCTTGCATTCCGTTCAATATGATAATTATTTTGCAGAAAAAATCAATTCTCACTTTGTACAAAAATTCTTTACATTTTCGTTACGATATTCACGGAAAATTCGCGGATTCTTTATTGCGTTGAAATAATTTGCAGGAGTTCGCGCGAGGACGGCGCAGATTTTTGAAAGATGATACATTGTGCGGCTGTTGGCGTGGTAACGTTTGCGGTCGTTAATTCGTTTTGCGGGGATGAAAGAAATCCTGCACGGCTCACGCCGCGCAGGATTTCTTGAGACTGTCGAAAAACTCGGAAATCTTCCGCCATCGGAAAGGAAGATAGTTACGAAAGAAACCCATCAGGGGTGTCTTTCGTTTGCAATCACAGGTTTTTCAGAACTTTTTAAGTTCTGAAAAACCGCACACAGCTTGTCAAAAAAGACTTTTTTGACAAGCTGTGAAATCCTGCACGGCTCACGCCGCGCAGGATTTCTTGAGACTTCTATTGCTCCCGCTTCAGGAGGCGGATGTCCTGGCCGGTGAAGGGCAGAAGCTCAAACTCCCCCTCCAGCCTGGACATGATCTGGGCCGAATAGCGGCGGCCGATCTGGTCGGGGTCCAGGTTGGTGCTGATGATGGTGCTCTTTCCCGCCAGCAGGCGGCCGTTGAGCAGCTGGTACAGGGCGCTCTGGACAAAGGCGGTGGTCATCTCGGTGCCCAGGTCGTCCAGGATCAGCAGGTCGCAGGCCATGCAGCGCTCCACGCTTTCGTCCGGCTCGTCCACGTCGTCCCGGCGGAACTTGGCCGCCTCGAACTGGGAGAAAATATGCCCCGCCGTGTCGTACACCACGGAGAAGCCGTCCTCGCTGACCACCCGGGCGATGCAGGCGGACAGAAACGTCTTGCCCAGGCCCGGCGCGCCGAACAGCAGCAGGTTCTGCTTCCCGGGGCGGAAGTCCCGGGCGAAGGACTGGCAGATCTCCAGATTCCGCTGGGCCGCCTCCCGGGGGGAGCGTGGCAGGCTGCCCCGGTCCGTGGAATAGTAGTCCAGGCGGAAGGTGTCGAAGCTCTGGGAGCCGATGTCCAGCATGTGGGACAGCTCCGCGATCTGCTCCCGGGCGTAGTAGCTGCGCAGGCAGGCGCACATGGAGCCGTCCGGCAGGAACCCGGCGTCGCCGCACCGGGCGCACCGGGGCTTCTCCTCCAGATAGTCGGCAGGATAGCCCAGAGACGTAAGAAGCTCCCCCCGGCGGCGCTGGAGGGCCAGATTCTCGTTCCGGATGGCGTGGATGGCGGGCACCGGGTCCTGCCCCCCCTTCAGGGCCCTGGTGATGATCTGGCTCATGGTGCCGCGCAGGCGGCGGTCGATGTCCGCCAGCTCCGGCTCCCGGGCAAACAGCTGCTGCTGACGCTCCCGGAACTGCCGGGCCCGGCGCTGCTTATCCTCGTCAAAGCGGGCCATGGCCCGGCTGAGAATTTTTCCGTCGTAGGGCATGGGGTTCCCTCCTTTACCGCTTTATATTACCACTTCATGTATTTTTCCATGCGGGAGTTGTCCTGATCCGGCTTGTCCGGCTTCGGGGACGGCTGGGCGGGCTTTCCGGCGTCGCCCTGCTGGACCTCCTCCGGCGTGTGCCAGCCGTTTTCGTGCCAGCGGCGGAGGATGCCGTTGAGATACCGCCACTCTAACTGCTTCTTATAGAATATGGTCTTGTCGTAGGCCAGAGCCACCGTTTCCGGCGGGAAGCCCTTGTCCATCCAATCGGAGATGTACTTTTCCTCGCTGGCCACCGGGCGGCGCTGGCCCAGGCCCAGCACCTGCATATAGGCGGACTGGCCCTGCTGCTTATCGCGCCAGGTTTTCAGATAGCGGGCGGCGCTGTCCTGGTCGAACAGGCCCTGGCGGGCCCAGTAGTAGCCCTCCTTCTCGATCTGGCGCAGGGTGGGGCGGCGGCCGGGGCCGTAGCGCTCCTCGGACCGGGTGATGCAGTGGTTCACCAGCAGATAGATCACGTCCGCCGGCATACCCAGGTCGTCATACAGCCCCGCCAGCACCTGCAGGTCGGCGGTTTTCAGCTTGCGGCCCAGCTTCTCCTCCACCTGGGGGATCAGCATCCGGAAGGAGCGGTCGTCCTCCAGAAGGGCCGCCAGGTCCTGGGCGCTGTATACCGGGCGCTCCTCCGCCGGGGCCGGAGGCGGCGTTTCCGCCGGACGCTGGATCAGACCCAGCCGCTGCAGGCCCGTTTCCGCTGCGTTCAGCCGCAGCTGGCTCCAGCGCAGCCGGGACTGCAGTTCCTGCTCGGTGATGCCCCGGTCCGCCCGCATCAGAAGCAGGTATAAAAGCGCGGCGTCGCCGTCGCCGTTTTTCACCAGGCGGTCCACCTGGTCCGCCGTCAGCACGATGCCGGGGTCATTTTCCCGCAGGATATAGCCGCTCACAGCCGCGCCCTCCCTTCTGTTTTCTTCGGAACCCCTTTATTTTACACGAAATCCCCCGGTTCGTAAAGCCGCCCAGGCAGGTTTTTCACAAAATTCTCCTTTTCGTCAGAAAAGGCTTTTCCCGGCGGGATTTTATGGTATAATGGATTCTGTATCGGTATGACTCTTTTTGCGGTTTACATAAATAGGAGGATGACATGGCAAATAAGGTAACAATGACCATCTGCGGCCAGGAGTACACCCTGGTGGCGGACGAGAGCGCGGCATATATGGAACAGGTGGGCACGCTGGTGAACCAGCGGATGCGCCAGACCCAGGAGACACTGCGCGTGAGCCGTGCGGACGCGGCGGTGCTGGCGGCGGTGAACCTGGCGGATGAGCTGCTGAAAAATCAGGCGGCGGCGGAGAATCTGCGCCGCCAGGTGAAAAACTATCTGGACGAGGCCACCCAGGCCAAGAACGAAGCCTCGGAGCTGAGACGCCAGCTGTTCAAGGCCCAGCAGGGCCGGGGCCAATGATGGAGCTGCTGAGCCCCGCCGGGGGCTGGGAGGCCATGACCGCCGCCGTGCAGAACGGGGCAGACGCCGTGTACATGGGTTTCGGCGGGCTCAACGCCCGGCGCAGCGCCCGGAATTTCACGGACGAGGAGTTCCGGGAGGCCGTGGCCTACTGCCATCTGCGGGGGGTGAAGGTGTATCTGACCCTGAACACCCTGGTGACGGACCGGGAGCTGCCTGCCGCCGCCGAGGCCCTGAAAAAAGCCTCGGACATGGGGGTGGACGCCATCCTCATCCAGGACTGGGGCATCTGGCGCATGGCCCGGGAAATTGCGCCCGATGTTCCCCTCCACGCCAGCACCCAGATGAGCCTGCACACCCTGGGCGGGGCGTGCCGGGCGGCGGAGCTGGGCCTGGAGCGGGTGGTGCTGGCCCGGGAGCTGAGCCGCCGGGACATCCACACCATAACCCGGGACTGTCCCGCAGAAATCGAGGTGTTCGGACACGGCGCCCTGTGCATGTGCTACTCGGGTCAGTGCGAAATGAGCGCCGTGATCGGCGGACGCAGCGGCAACCGGGGAGCCTGCGCCCAGCCCTGCCGCCTGCCCTACGGCGTCAACGAAAAGGCCGCCGGAGACCATCCCCTGAGCCTGAAGGACGCCAATCTGGCGGACTATGTGCAGGAGCTGGAACAGATGGGCGTGGCGTGCCTGAAGCTGGAGGGCCGCATGAAGCGGCCGGAATATGTGGCGGTGATCACGGGAATCTATCGCCGTCTGCTGGATGAGAAGCGGGGACCCAGCCGGGAGGAGTCCCGGCAGCTGGAGGCCGCCTTTTCCCGCAGCGGCTTCACCGACGGATACTATAAGGGGCGCACCGGGCCGGAGATGTTCGGCACCCGGCCGGAGAACGCCCCGGAGCCCAAGGAGCTGTTTGCCCGGGCCAAGGCCGGGTACAGCAGGGAGGACAGCCGCCGGGTACCGGTGGACATGGTCTGCACCCTGCGGGCCGGGGAGCCGGTATCCCTGACGGCCAGCGCCGGGGGACACGTCGTCCGGGCGGAGGGTCCCGCCCCGGAGGAGGCCCGGAACCGGGCCCTGACGGCGGAGGAGCTGCAGGCCCGGCTGGAGAAAACCGGCGGCACCGTGTTCCGGCCCCGGGACACCCGGGTGGAGCTGGATGACGGGCTGATGCTGCCGGCCAGCGCCGTGAACGCCCTGCGGCGGCAGGCCCTGGAGGGGCTGGAGGCCGCCCTGGCCCAGCCGCCGGTGCGGCGGACGGGTACCCCCTCTCCCCTGCCCCAGGCGCAGCCGGGGCCTGACGCGCCGGTGCTGACCTGCTCCATTATGCGGCCGGAGCAGCTGACAGAACCCCTGGCCCAGTGCGAGACGGTGTATGTTCCGGCGGAGCTGCTGGAGAAGATCGACCTGGACCGCTGGGCGGAGATGACCCATATCTGCGCCGTTCTGCCCCGGATTTTCCGGACGGAGGACCAGTCGGCGCTGCGGACCCTTCTGCAGCGGCACCGGCAGAAGCTCTCCGCCGTGGCCCTCGGCAATCTGGGGCATCTGCCCATTGCCGAGGGGCTGGGTCTGCCCCTGTGGGGAGACCTGGGGCTGAATCTTTTCAACAGTGAGTCCCTGCTGTTCTGGAAGGAGCTGGGGCTGGAAGCCGCCGCCGTGTCCATGGAGCTGCGGTGGCAGCAGATCCGGGACCTGCGGAAGGTTCTGCCCTGCGAGGCGGTGGTATACGGCCGCCTGCCGCTGATGATCATGGAAAACTGCGTCATCCGCAATGAGCTGGGCTGCCGGGACGCCGGGCGGGACTATACGGACCGCTCCCCTGCCTGCCGGTGCGGCCAGGAGAATGTCCTGGTGGACCGCACCGGGGCGCAGTTCCCCCTGGTGGGCCAGTGGGGCCACCGGTGCGAGATCGAGAACAGTAAGGTGCTGTTCCTGGCGGATAAGCCGGAGTGGCGGCAGCTGGGGCTGACCCGGGCGCGGCTGCGGTTCACCACGGAGCCGCCGGAGGAGTGCGTCCGGGTGCTGCGGGCCTATCAGGGCCGCAGCGACTACCGGCCGGACCAGCTGACCCGGGGCCTGTTCTACCGGGGTGTGGAATAAATACGCCCGGTTATCAACCTTTACAATCTTTTCACAGTTTGTTTTCATATTCAATAGGAGCAAGTGGTACAATGGAGCTTAAAATCAAGGCGGTGTCGCCGAAAATAGGCCGGGAGTTCCCGCTGCCCCAGTATAAGACGGCGGGCGCGGCAGCCATGGACCTGTGCGCGTGCATGGAGGAGGACGTGACCCTGGCCCCAGGCCAGCGGATGGGCATCCCCACGGGAATTGCCATTGCCCTGCCCTCCCCGGACTATGCGGCCCTGGTGTTTGTGCGCAGCGGCATGGGCTTCAGGCACGGGATCGGCCTGAGCAACGGCGTGGGCGTTATCGACAGCGACTATCGGGGGGAGATCTCCGTGGGGCTGGTGAATCTGTCCGGGGAGGACTATACCATCCGGCCCGGGGACCGCATCGCCCAGCTGATGGTGGTGCCGGTGGTGCGGCCGGAGCTGGTGCGGGTGGACGCGCTGGACGAGACGGAGCGGGGCGCAGGCGGCTTCGGCTCCACCGGGAGGTGAGGCCATGGCAAGGATCGTGCTGGCCTCCGGTTCCCCCCGGCGGCAGGAACTGCTGACCCGGATCGGCATCCGGGATTTCACCGTGCGGGTTCCTCAGGTGGAGGAGTGGTATCCCCAGGGGCTGACGCCCCCGGAGATCGTGTCGTATATCAGCCGGGAGAAGTCCCAGGCGGTGCCGTCGGAGGAGGATGAGATCGTCATCACCGCCGACACCATGGTGTTTCTGGACCAGCAGCGGCTGGGAAAGCCCAAGGATGAGGCGGACGCCCTGCGGATGCTGACGGACCTGGCGGGGCGGCGGCACACGGTGTGCACCGGCGTTACCCTGCGGCAGGGACAGCGGTCCCTGACCCGGGCCCAGTCCACGGACGTGTATTTCCGGCCCGCCGGCCGGGAGGAGCTGATGGCCTATATCCGGGGCGGCGAGCCCATGGACAAGGCCGGGGCCTACGGCGTGCAGGGCCAGGGGGCCCTGCTGGTGGAGCGCATCGACGGGGACTTTTTCAACGTGATGGGTCTGCCGGTGCTACTGCTGAGCCGGATGCTGGCGGAGTTCGGCGTGACGCTGCTGTGACCAGTTTATCAAAAAAGACTTTTTTGATAAACTGGTGCGGTTTTTCAGAACTTAAAAAGTTCTGAAAAACCTGTGATTGCAAACGAAAGACACCCCTGATGGGTTTCTTTCGTAACGATCTTCCTTTCCGATGGTGGAAGATTTCCGAGTTTTTCGACAGTCTCGACGATAAGGAATACGCTATGAAACGATTTTTTCAGAAAAACGGCATTATGATGCTGGCCGCCGTGGTGGTGGTGGCGGTGGGGCTGTGTATCGCCAGCGCCGTCAGCAACCAGACGGGCTTTTTGCAGAACGCCGCCGGGGTGGTCACCTATCCCTTCCGGGCGGCGGGCTCCGCCGTGGCCGGATGGTTCCAGAACATCGGCCAGCGGTTCGAGACGGTGGAAGCCCTGCGCCAGGAGATCGAGGATCTGCGCAAGGAAAACGCCCAGCTGAAGGAGGATGCGCGCCAGGCCAAGACCGACAGCGAGGAGAACCAGCGGCTGCGGGACCTGAACGGTCTGAGGCAGCAGCGCCGGGACTTCACCTTTGAGGCGGCCCGGGTCATCGAGCGCAGCACCTCCAACTGGTCCAGGGCCCTGACCCTGAACAAGGGCACCGGCCTGGGCGTGGCCATCGGCGACTGCGTGGTGGATCAGTACGGCTATCTGGTGGGTGTGGTCACCGAGGCGGGCGCCAACTGGTGCACCGTGACCACCATCCTGGACACGGATTCCCAGCTGGGGGCCCTGGTGTTCCGCACCGGCGAGGTGACGGTGGCCATGGGGGACCTGGCCCTGATGGGGCAGGGAAAGCTGAAGCTGTCGTACCTGGAGGGGGAATCCAGCCTCATCAACGGCGACATGATCGTCACCTCCGGCCTGGGAGGCTACTATCCCTCGGGACTGGTCATCGGCTCCGTGGAGGAGATCAAAACCGATGACAACGGCCTGACCCGCTACGCCACCATCATCCCCAAAACCGATATCACCCAGCTGGTGGAGGTGTTCGTGATCACGGACTTCACCATCGTGGATTGAGAGGAGCGGCCATGAATCAATCCATGAACCAACGGGATTTGTTCTTCAAATGGCTGTACTACGCCGGGGCGGTGCTGCTGCTGGTGCTGGTGCAGTCCCTGGTGCTCAACCGCATCTCCGTGTGGGCGGTGCACCCGTTTCTGCCGCCGGTGATCGCCGGGATCATGGCCATGCTGGAGGGTCCCGCCGAGGGAGCCTTGTTCGGCGGCATCTTCGGCCTGCTGTGCGACCTGACCATGCCGGGGGTCATCCCGTGCTTCTATACCCTGGCGTTTCTGGCGGCGGCGCTGCCGGCGGCGATGATCGCCAAGCGGCTTCTGAGCCAGGGATTCCTGTGCGCCGTTCTGTGCGCGGCTCTGGCCCTGGTGATCACGGACCTGCTGCACACGGTGCTGCTGACCTTCCGGCAGGGGGTGGAGCTGAGCGCCGCCCTGTCGCTGACGGGGCGGGAGCTGGCTGTGACGGTGGTGCTGTCGCCGCTGGTGTATCTGCTGCTGCGCAGCGTGCACAACCGGATCCTGAGATAGGAGGCGTGCCATGAAGAATAAAGCATTTGATCCGGTGCGGGTCCGCATCTGGGCGCTGACGGGGCTGATGGGCCTGTGCCTGCTGGCCTTCGCCGGGGTGATGTACTATACCCAGATCCTTCACGGGGAGGAAAACCGGGCCAAGTCCCTGGCCAGCAACGCCACCAGCGAGACGGTGGAGGCCTCCCGGGGGATCATCACCGACCGCAACGGCAAGGTGCTGGTGTCCAACCGGCTGACCTATACCCTGATCTTCTCCGCCAAGGATTTTGAGAATGACCAGGACCTGAACGCCGCCATTCTGCGGCTGACGGACCTGTGCGCCGAGAACGACACCGTTTGGAACGATACCCTGCCCCTGAGCAAAACCGCGCCCTACAGCTATACCGACGCCCAGGACAGCGAGGGCTTCGCCCTGTTCCTGAAGAACAAGAGCATCCCCTATTCCAAGCTGTCCCAGGTGACTCCCACCCTGCAGCCGGACCGGTTCATGGCCAAGCTACGGGAGCTGTTCAAAATCGACAGCAGCTATACCGACGACCAGGCCCGGACCATCGCCGGGGTGCGGTATGAGCTGGCGGTGAAGAGTCTGACGGACGCACAGTACGTCTTTGCCGACGACGTGTCCGTGGAGCTGATCAGCCAGACGGCGGACGGCCAGTATCAGGGGGTATCCACCGGCACCTCCTCCGCCCGGGTGTATAACACCGAATATGCCGCCCATGTGCTGGGGCGGCTGAGCCCCATCTACTACGAGGACTGGGTGGGCGACCCGGAAAACGGCGTCACCGGCTATCGGGACATGGAGGGCTACTCCATGAACTCCCTGGTGGGCCGGGAGGGCGTGGAGAAGGCCTTTGAGTCCTATCTCCACGGCACCAAGGGCACCCGGATCATCACCACCAACGAGGAGGGGAAGATCACCGGCGAGCTTTACACCAAGGAGCCTCAGCCCGGCGGCACCGTGGCCCTGACCCTGGACATCGACGTGCAGGAGGACACGGAGAAGTCCCTGGCCCAGACCATCGAGACCATGACCGCCAAGGACGGCATTGTCCGGGGCGGCGCGGCGGTGGTGGTGGGGGTAGGCTCCGGCGAGGTGCTGGCCATGGCCAGCTATCCCACCTATAACCTGTCCACCTTTGACCAGGATTACAGCAAGCTGGTCAGCGACACCGTGGGCACTCCCCTGCTGAACCGGGCCATCGGCGGCGCATACGCCCCGGGCTCCACCTTCAAGCCCTGTACCGCCGTGGCGGCCCTGGAGTCGGGGATCATCACCCCCTCCTCCACCATTGTGGACCGGGGCGTGTATGACTACTACAAATCTCCCCAGCCCCGGTGCTGGATCTATAACGAGTACGGCGGCACCCACGGGCGCATCAATGTGTCCCAGGCCATCACCGTGTCCTGCAACTATTTCTTCTATGAGGTGGGCCGGTTGACGGGTATCAAGACCCTGGCGGACTATGCCAAGCAGTTCGGTCTGGGCGAGTATACCGGCATCGAGATCGGCGGGGCGGGAAGCGCCGAGGCCAAGGGCTCCATGGCCACCCCGGAGTTTGCCGAGCGCAACGGTCTGGAGTGGACTGACGGCCAGACCCTGACCGCCGCCATCGGCCAGAGCTATGACCTGTTCACGCCCCTGCAGCTGGCCAACTACATCGCCACCCTGGTGGGCGGCGGCCAGCACTATGAGGCCCATCTGCTGAAAAACGTGAAATCCTACGACAACTCCTCGGTGATCTACGCCTATGACAAGGCGCCGCTGAACACCGTGGAGATGAGCGGCAGCACCGTGCAGGCGGTGAAGGAGGGCATGCACAACCTGACCACCGGGAGCCTGTCCTACTACTTCTCCAATTGCGTGGTGTCTGCCGGCGCCAAGACCGGTACCGCAGAAACCGGTATCGCCAACACCAACAACGGCGTGTTCGTGTGCTTCGCCCCCTATGACGATCCCCAGATCGCCGTGGCCGTGGTCATCGAGAAGGGCGGCTCCGGCGCGGCCCTGGCCTCCACCGCCGTGGACATTGTGAACTCCTATTTCTCCCAAGAGGAGATCGGCGCCGTGGTCATCGGCGAAAATACCCTGCTGAAATGAGGCATTCCATGAGCAAGATCTTTGACTCCCGCGATACGGAATATAAGTCCCCCTTTGGCGCCGCCGTGTGCGGCGCCACTGTCCGTTTCGCGGTTCGACCGGGGGATGAAAACGTTACCGGCGTGACGCTGCTCCTGCGGCGGGAATTTGCGGGTACGGAGCAGGAGGTGGCCCTGTCCCCCGGCGATGACGGCCGGTGGCAGGGGGTATACACCGCCCCGGAGGAGCCGGAGCTGGTGTGGTACGCCTTCCGGTTTTCGTATCCGGAGGGGCAAAGGCTATACGGCCTTCACGGCTTCGACGACCAGGCCCGGTGGCAGCTGACAGTCTATGACGACAGCCGCCCTACCCCCGCCTGGTTTGGCCGGGGGATCACCTATCAGATCTTCCCGGACCGGTTCTGCCGCACCCGGGTGCCGGACCCCGCCGGGATGGTGGGGAACCGGGTGGTCCACCAGGACTGGGACGACACTCCGGTGTGGCGGCCCGATGCCCAGGGGATCATCCGCAACAACGATTTCTTCGGCGGCAGTCTGGCGGGGATCACTTCCCGATTAGACTACCTACAGAGTATGGGAGTAGGTACGTTGTACCTGTGCCCGATTTTTGAGTCCGACAGCAACCACCGATATGACACAGCGGACTACCGGCGCATTGACCCTATGCTAGGCACGGAGGAGGACTTCCGCACCCTGTGCCGGGAGGCAGGGTGCCGGGGCATCCGGGTGATGCTGGACGGAGTGTTCAACCACACCGGCAGCAACAGCCGGTATTTCAACGCCCAGGGTTTCTATCCGGAGCTGGGGGCGGCCCAGAGCCGGGAGTCCCAGTATTATAATTGGTACTCCTTCCACCCCTGGCCGGAGGATTACGACGCCTGGTGGGGCATCAAGACCCTGCCGGCGGTGCAGGAGTCTGCGGACAGCTATCGCCGGTTCATCATCCGGGACGGAGACTCCGTGGTGCGGCACTGGCTGCGGCAGGGGGCCTCCGGCTGGCGGCTGGACGTGGCCGATGAGCTGCCGGACGACTTCATTGCCGAAATTCGCAGTGCCATGGACCAGGAGAAGCCCGACAGCTTCCTGCTGGGCGAGGTGTGGGAGGACGGCAGCAACAAGATCGCCTACAGCCAGCGCAGGCGGTATCTGCTGGGCAGCGAGACCCACGGGCTGATGAACTATCCCTTCCGGACGGCGGCCCTGGACTGGCTGCGGGGCGGCGACGCCGCCGTCTTCCGGGACACCATGGAGGTCATCCGGGAGCACTATCCCCGGCCCGCCTTTTACAGCGCCCTGAACATTCTGGGCACCCACGACACCCCCCGGATCCTGACCCTGCTGGGAGCGGAGGATGTGCCGGATACCAAGGACGGCCGGGCGGCATACCGCCTCTCCCCTGCCCAGCGGCAGAAGGGCCAGGCCCGGCTGCGGGTGGGCGAGATGCTGCTGTACTGCTTCCCCGGCTCCCCTACGGTGTACTATGGGGACGAGGCCGGGATGGAGGGCTTTGAGGACCCCCTGAACCGGGGGACCTATCCCTGGGGCCAGGAGGACCAGGAGCTGCTGGCCTTCTTCCGCCAGCTGGGGCAGCTGCGCCGGGAGCGCCTGTCCCTGCAGGAGGGGGGCCTGACCTATCTCCATGCCCGGGGCGGCGTTCTGGTGCTGCGGCGGCAGCTGGGAGACGAGATCACCGTGGCAGCCCTGAACGCAGGCGAGGACGCCGCAGAGGTGGCCATCCCCTGGCCCCGGGAGCTGGCCCGGGAGGCCCTGACCTTCCAGCAGTTCTATGCCCCCGGCGGGAAGCTGCGGCTGCGGCTGCCGCCGGTTTCGGGGATGATCCTGATATGACCCATGGGGTGGATGTTTCACGTGAAACATCCACCCTTTTTGCGTGTTGGTTTCGCCGTTTCACGTGAAACATTTTTCTCAAGTTTTTTCTCATTTTGCAGATTTTCTATTGAAACCGACTGAAAATGTGATATACTAAAATAAAGACCGACAGAAAGCGAGTGTGGACAAAGTGGCGAAAATCGTGGCGATCGTGAATCAAAAAGGCGGCGTTGGGAAGACCACCACCTGTGTCAACCTGGCTGCGGCCCTTAAATACCTGGGGAAGCGGGTGCTTTTGTGCGACTTTGACCCCCAGGCCAATGCCACCTCCGGCATGGGGGTGGACAAATCCGTGTCCAACGGCGTGTATGACGTGCTCATCAACGGCGTGGAGACCCGGAAGGCCATTGTCACCACCCCCTATGGCGACGTGCTGCCCAGCAGCAAGGCCCTGGCCGGGGGCGGCGTGGAGATGATTGAAATGGCGGACCGGCAGTTTCTGCTGCGCAGCGCCCTGGACGCCGTCCGAGAGGATTATGACTATATCTTTGTGGACTGTCCCCCCTCCCTGGAGCTGCTGACACTGAACGCTCTGTGCGCGGCGGATTCCCTGCTGGTGCCGCTGCAGGGAGAGTACTACGCCCTGGAGGGCCTCAGCGACCTGATGAACACCGTGCGCATCGTCCGGCGGAACATGAATCCCCGGCTCCAGATCGAGGGCGTGCTGCTGACCATGTTCGACGGGCGCACCAACCTGGCCATTCAGGTGGCCCAGGAGGTCAAGCGATTCTTCCCCGGGAAGGTGTATGCCACGGTGATCCCCCGGAACATCCGCTTGTCCGAGGCGCCCAGCCACGGAAAGCCCATCACGGCCTATGACCGGGGCTGCCGGGGCGCGGAGGCCTATCTGGCTCTGGCCAACGAATTTCTCAAGAAAAATACCTGATTCTGTGCGGAAAGGAACGTTTCAGCAATGGCCAACAACCCAAAAGGGCTGGGCAAAGGCCTGGCCGCCCTGTTGGGAGACGACGTGATCGACTCTCAGGAGGAAAAGAGCAGTCTGTTTCTGCCGATTTCTCAGGTGGAAAGCTGCGCATCCCAACCCCGCAAGCAATTTGACCCGGAGTCCCTGGCGGACTTAGCCGACTCCATCCGGGAGCACGGCATCATCCAGCCGCTGACGGTGCGGAAGCTGCAGTCCGGCTATTACCAGATCATCGCCGGTGAGCGGCGCTGGCGGGCCGCCCGCATGGCGGGACTGACCCAGGTGCCGGCCATCGTCATCGAGGCCGACGACCGCAAGGCCATGGAGCTGGCCATGATCGAGAACCTCCAGCGGGAGGACCTGAACCCCATCGAGGAAGCCGAGGGCTATCAGGTGCTGATGAGCCAGTACAACATGACCCAGGAGGAAACCGCCCGGCGGGTGGGCAAGTCCCGGTCCGCCGTGGCCAACGCCCTGCGTCTGCTGAACCTGTGTCCCCCGGTGCGGGCCATGGTGGAGGATGGACGGCTGACCAACGGCCACGCCCGGGCTCTGCTGCCCCTGTCCCCTGCCCTGCAGGAGACCACGGCGGCCACCATTCTGAAAAATGACCTGTCCGTCCGGCAGACGGAGCAGCTGGTGAAGAAGCTCACCGCCGGAAAGAAGGAGAAGCCCTCCCCTGCCGGTCTGACCGTGGACTATGCCCAGGAGGCCGCCCGGGATCTGGGGAACACCCTGGGCCGGGGATGCCGCATTGTCTCCGGCAAGAAGAAAGGGCGCATTGAGTTGGAATATTACGGTGTGGACGACCTGAACGAGCTGTTGGAGGCCCTGCACACCATCAAAAAACCATGATGTTTCACGTGAAACACGGAAAGGTGCGATAAAAGCCATGCTTGATATCAAATTTGTCCGGGACAATCCGGAAGCCGTTAAAGAAAACATCCGCAAGAAGTTCCAGAACGCCAAGCTCCCCCTGGTGGACGAGGTCATTGCCCTGGACGCCGAAAAGCGGGCCGCCATGAACGAGGCCAACGACCTGCGTGCCCAGCGGAACCAGCTGTCCAAGCGGGTGGGTATGCTGATGGGTCAGGCCAAGAAGGACCCCAGCAAGCTGGCGGAGGCCGAGGAGGCCAAGGCCCAGGTGAAGGCCGATGCCGACCGGCTGGCCCAGCTGGAGGAGATGGAGGGCCGTCTGACCCAGCAGATCACCAAGATCATGATGGTTATCCCCCAGATGATCGACCCCTCTGTGCCCATCGGCCCCGACGACTCCCACAATGTGGAGGTCCAGCGCTTCGGCGAGGCCAAGCTGCCGGAGTTCGATATTCCCTACCACACGGAGATCATGGAGCGCTTCGACGGCATCGACATGGACGCCGCCGGGCGGGTGTCAGGCAACGGATTTTACTATCTGATGGGCGATATTGCCCGGCTCCACGAGGCCGTGCTGGCCTATGGCCGGGATTTCATGATCGACAAGGGCTTCACCTATTGCATTCCCCCGTTTATGATCCACGGCAACGTGGTGGAGGGCGTCATGAGCCAGACCGACATGGACGCCATGATGTATAAAATCGAGGGCGAGGATCTGTATCTGATCGGCACCAGCGAGCACTCCATGATCGGCAAGTTCATTGACCAGATCGTGCCCGCCGAGTCCCTGCCCCAGACACTGACCTCCTATTCCCCCTGCTTCCGGAAGGAGAAGGGCGCCCACGGCATTGAGGAGCGGGGCATCTATCGCATTCACCAGTTTGAAAAGCAGGAGATGATCGTGGTCTGCAAGCCCGAGGACTCCAAGAAGTGGTACGAACAGCTGTGGCGCTACAGCGTGGAGCTGTTCCGGTCCCTGGATATCCCGGTGCGGCAGCTGGAGTGCTGCTCCGGCGACCTGGCGGACCTGAAGTGCAAGTCCTGCGACATCGAGGCCTGGTCCCCCCGGCAGCAGAAGTATTTCGAGGTTTGCTCCTGCTCCAATCTGGGCGACGCCCAGGCCCGGCGGCTGAAAATCCGCTACAAGGACGAAAACGGCAGGATGCAGCTGTGCCACACCCTGAACAACACCTGCGTGGCCCCTCCCCGGATGCTGATCGCCTTCCTGGAGAACAACCTTCAGGCCGATGGCTCCGTGCTGATCCCCCAGGCCCTGCAGCCCTATATGGGCGGCCACGACCGCATCGTTCCCAAGCGCTGAGGACGGAAGGAGGATACTTATGAAGAAGTTTTTCCATGAGTTCAAGGAGTTTGCCATGCGCGGCAACGTCCTGGACATGGCCATCGGCGTGGTCATCGGCGCCGCCTTCGGCAAGATCACCACTTCCCTGGTCAACGACATCATCATGCCTCTCATCGGTCTTATCACCGGCGGCATCGACCTGACCCAGTGGAACATCATCCTCAACAAGACCGCCGTGGCAGCGGGCGCCGACCCGGTAACCCTGGGCATCGGCAATCTGCTGGCGGTGATTCTGGACTTCATCATCGTGGCCTTTGCCATGTTCCTGCTGGTGAAAGCAATGAACAAGCTGGCCGCCCTGAAGAAGAAGGATGAGGAGCCTGCGCCGGAGGAGCCTGCCGGTCCCACCACTGAGGAGCTGCTGGCGGAGATCCGGGACCTGCTGAAGGAGCAGAAGTAATTTGGAAACCATTCTGAAAGAGGGTCTGGCCCAGCTGGGACTGGACACAGGAAGCATCCCGGCGCTGACGGAGTTTTCCCGGCGGCTGCTGGAGAAGAACCAGGTCATGAATCTGACCGCCATCACCGAACCGGCAGACGTGGCGCGGCTGCACCTGCTGGACTGCGCCTGCCTGCTGACGGCGGCGGACTTCCGAGGCAAGCAGGTGGTGGACGTAGGCACCGGGGCCGGATTCCCGGGAATGCCCCTGCGGCTGCTGGAACCGGATTTTGACCTGACCCTGCTGGACAGCCTGGGAAAGCGCATCGACTTTTTGCAGGAGACCGTGGACGCCATGGGCCTGCAGCGGGTCCGGTGCGTCCACGCCCGGGCGGAGGAGTTCGCCCGGCAGCACCGGGAGCAGTTCGACATAGCCGCCTCCCGGGCCGTGGCCCAGCTGAATGTACTATGTGAGCTGGCCCTGCCCCTGGTGAAGGTGGGCGGCCAGTTCCTGGCCATGAAGTCGGTGGACACCGACGACGAGATTCAGCGCGCCAGAAGCGCCATCGCCCAGCTGGGGGGCAAAATTGGAAAAATCTGGGATTATACCATTCCCGGAACGGACGTGCGGCACCGGATGGTCATCATCCGGAAGGAGCGTCCCACCCCGGCAGCCTATCCCCGGCCCTTTGCCCGCATTAAAAAAGCGCCGTTGGGCTGAGTCCCCAACTGTATACGAGGTACCTGGATATGGGAAAAATCATTGCAGTGGTCTCCGGCAAGGGCGGCACCGGAAAGACCTCCTTCACCGCCAACGTGGGGTTGGCGCTGGCCGTCCTGGGGAAAAAGACCCTGTGCCTGGACTGCGACATCACCCTGCGGAACCTGGACCTGGCCCTGGGGCTGACGGACAAGGCCCTGATGGATTTTTCCGACGTCATCGCCGGACGGTGCCCCCTGTCCGACGCCGCGGCCGTCCACCCCAAGTATCCCGGGCTGCATCTGCTGACCGCTCCCCTGTCCCCCGGGGGACAGCTGGACGTGACCGATGAGCAGATGCGCCAGCTGCTGGACCAGGTGCGCCAGGAGTATGACTATTGCCTGATCGACGCCCCGGCGGGGCTGGGTCAGGGCTTCCGCCTGGCCACCGGCTGCGCCGACTGCGTGGTGGTCATCACCACCACCGACGCCTCCGCCCTGCGGGACGCCCAGCACACGGTAATGCTACTGGACAAGCGCTTCACCGAAGGACATCTGTTCCTGGTGGTGGGGCGGGTGCAGAAGAAGCTGCTCCGGGCCCTTCACAGCACCATCGACGACGCCATGGACGCCGCCGGTCTGCCCCTGCTGGGGGTAATACCGGAGGACGAGGACGTCCCCTACGCCCTGAACCGGGGCATCCCCCTGCGGGACATGAACTACTACGCCGCCCGGGCCTATGAGAACATCGCGCGACGCATCACCGGACAGCAGGTGCCCCTGATGCGATTCTGAAACCACGAAAGGAAGTGCCTCCATGAATATCGCACTGATCGCCCACGACAACAAAAAAGAACTGATGGTCCAGTTCTGCACCGCATACTGCGGCATTCTGGCCCAGCACACCCTTTGCGCCACCGCCACCACCGGCCTCCAGATTGGGGAGGCCACCGGCCTGCGCATCCACCGCTTCCTGTCCTTCGACCACGGCGGCGGACAGCAGATCGCGGCCCGCATCGCCTATAACGAGATCGACATGGTTCTGTGCTTCAGCGACCCCAACCAGAAGGTCATCGACGAGGACGTGGCCAATATTTTCCGCCTGTGCGACCAGAACAACATCCCCTATGCCAGCAACGTGGCCACCGCCGAGCTGCTGGTGCTGGGCCTGGCCCGGGGCGACCTGGCCTGGCGCGACATCGTCAATCCCAAAACCAAGCCCTTTACCGCTTGACAAGCGGGCCGGAATGCCATAAAATAAGAAGAACGACCGCCATAAAGGAGACAGGAGTACCTTCATCCCCACCGGCACCAGAGAGGCGCGACACCGGCTGCAAGCGCGCCCCGGCAGGAGAAGCGAAGACAGTCCCCCAGCGGGGATGGAAACATCCACGGCCCGCTCCCCGTAACAGGAGCCTTGAGGGCCCCTTTACGGGCTGAATTTGGGTGGCACCACGAAGCGTATCCATGCGCTCTCGTCCCAAACACGGGACGGGAGCGCATTTTTTCGTACCGAAACCGAAATACACAACAGAAAGGAAATATTACACCATGGCAACTGTGACCCCCCGGACTCTCTCCGGCTTCATGGAGCTGCTGCCTGCCCCGCAGCAGCAGATGGAGCGGATGATGGAGATCCTGCGCACCACCTACAGCCGATACGGCTTCACTCCCCTGGACACCCCAGCCATCGAGGCCAGCGAGGTGCTGCTGGCCAAGGGCGGCGGCGAAACCGAAAAGCAGATCTACCGCTTCCAGAAGGGCGACGCCGATCTGTCCCTGCGGTTTGACCTGACGGTGCCCCTGGCCAAGTATGTGGCCCTGCACTACAACGACCTGGCCTTCCCCTTCCGCCGGTATCAGATCGGCAAGGTGTACCGGGGCGAGCGGGCCCAGCGGGGCCGCTTCCGGGAGTTCTATCAGGCGGACATCGACATCATCGGCGACGGCAAGCTGGACATCACCAACGAGGCGGAGATCCCCTCCATCATCTATCAGACCTTCACCTCCCTGGGCCTGACACGGTTCCAGATCCGGGTCAACAACCGGAAGATCCTCAACGGATTTTACGCCATGCTGGGCCTGACGGAGCAATCCGGCGACATCATGCGCACCGTGGACAAGCTGGACAAGATCGGGGCCGACAAGGTCCGGACCTGCCTGACGGAGGACGTGGGGCTGACGGCGGAGCAGACCGACGAGATCATGCGGTTCATCTCCATCACCGGCAGCAACCGGCAGGTGCTGGATGCCCTGGCCGGATATCAGGGGCGGCACGAGCTGTTCGACCAGGGTCTGGAGGAGCTGAACACCGTCACCCGCTATCTCTCCGCCTTCGGCGTTCCGGAGGAGAATTTCGCCGTGGATCTGACCATCGCCCGGGGCCTGGACTACTACACCGGCACGGTGTATGAGACCACCCTGCTGGACCATCCAGAGATCGGTTCCGTGTGTTCCGGAGGGCGTTACGACAATCTCGCTGAATATTATACCGACCGTCAGCTCCCCGGCGTGGGCATCTCCATCGGCCTGACAAGGCTGTTTTATGTGCTGGGCGAGCAGGGTCTGCTGAACCCCCAGCTGCCCACGGCTCCCGCCGATGTGCTGATCCTGCCCATGACCCAGGACCTGACGCCGGCCATCCGGCTGGCCACCCGGCTGCGGAGTGCAGGCGTCCGCACCCAGCTGTATACCGAGCAGAAAAAGTTCAAGGCCAAGATGAACTATGCCGACAAGCTGGGGGTCCCCTATGTGGTGTTCCTGGGAGACGACGAGATCGCCGCAGGGCTGGTGGCCTGCAAGGATATGACCTCCGGCGAGCAGACCAAGCTGTCCTTTGAGGACACCCTGTCCCGGATCACCCAGGGACTGTCCCAGCGGAACCAGGGCAAGGTCATCCTGGAGAAATAAATACAATTTGAAATATCTGAATAAAATATTTCAGTTTGTAATCAATTAATTCAATACAGATCGTGATATCTTAACCAATCTATACAAATCTTTATCAGAACAGGAGCGATTCATATGATGCAGATGCGAACCCATACCTGTGGGGAGCTGCGGCTGGCCAACGCGGGTCAGCGCGTGAAAATCGTGGGCTGGATGGAAAACGTCCGGGTCGTGGGCCAAAACTTCGCCTTTGTGGTGCTGCGGGACTTCTACGGCACCACCCAGGTGGTGGTGGAGAACCAGGAGATGATGGACATCATCAACGGCCTGAACAAGGAGTCTACCATCAGCGTGGAGGGTACCGTCCGGGAGCGGGCCAGCAAGAACCCCAAGCAGGCCACCGGCGACGTGGAAGTGGTGCCGGAGAAGATTGAGGTCCTGGGCCGCTGCCGGTACAACAGCCTGCCCTTTGAGATCAACCGCAGCCGGGAGGCCGACGAGACCCAGCGTCTGAAATATCGTTATCTGGACCTGCGGAACCCGGCGGTGAAGAGCAACATCATCCTGCGGTGCCAGGTGGTGTCCGCCCTGCGTGCGGCCATGACCCAGCACGGCTTCCTGGAGATCACCACCCCCATCCTGACCGCCTCCTCCCCGGAGGGCGCCCGGGATTATCTGGTGCCCGCCCGGAAGCACCCCGGCAAGTTCTATGCCCTGCCCCAGGCTCCCCAGCAGTTCAAGCAGCTGCTGATGACCGCGGGCTTCGACCGGTATTTCCAGATTGCACCCTGCTTCCGGGATGAGGACGCCCGGGGCGACCGCTCCCCCGGCGAATTCTATCAGCTGGATATGGAGATGGCCTTCGCCACCCAGGAGGACGTGTTCGCCGTGCTGGAGGACGTGCTGCCTCCCATCTTCGCCAAGTTCGGCACCTATAACGTGGCCTCCTCCGCCCCCTTCCGCCGCATTGCCTATCGGGACGCCATGGAGACCTACGGCTCCGATAAGCCCGACCTGCGCATCGACCTGACCTGCAAAAACGTCACCTCACTGTTCACCGAAAGCGAGTTCGAGGCCCTGCGGGGTCAGACCGTGAAGATGGTCCCCGTGTCCGACTGCAAGCTCACCCGCAAGCAGATCGACAAGCTGCTGGGCGACTGCGAGGTGCAGTCCGGCTCCAAGGCCTACTGGTTCAAGATGGACGAAAACGGCCAGCTGGCCGGCGGCATCGCCAAATTCGTCACCGGTATCCAGGAGCAGCTGACCCAGGCCCTGGATCTGAAGCCCAACACCCTGGTGCTGGTGGCCGCCGGGGCCGCCGCCACCAAGTCCGTGGGCGTGCTCATCAAGACCTTCGGCGCGGCCTGCGAGGGCCACATGGACAAGGAGCGCTACGAGTTCTGCTGGATCGTGGACTTCCCCATGTACGAGATCGGTGACGAGTCCGGCCAGCTGGAGTTCTGCCACAATCCCTTCTCCATGCCCAGCGGCGGCCTGGAGGTGCTGCTGAAGGCCGAGCGGGGCGAGATCGACCCCCTGACCATCACCGCCGACCAGTACGACCTGGTGTGCAACGGCGTGGAGCTGTCCAGCGGCGCCGTCCGGAACCACGATCCCGAGATCATGGTCAAGGCCTTTGAGCTGGTGCGTCTGGGCGAGGAGGACGTGAAGAAGAAGTTCCCCGCCATGTACAACGCCTTCTGCTATGGTGCGCCTCCCCATGCCGGCATCGCCCCGGGCGTGGACCGCATGGTGATGCTGCTGGCGGGCGAAAGCTCCATCCGGGAGATCATCCCCTTCCCCATGAACAAGAATGCCCAGGATATCATGATGGGCGCCCCCTCCACCGTGGAGCAGAAGCAGCTGGACGAGCTGCATATTGCCCTGGTAGGTGACGTGGAGGAGGACTAAGCCGTATACATCCGGGTTCCGGCGGGGCACATGGGCCCCGCCCTACCGGATTATTAGAAATTATAAAACGCAGGACCGGCTCGTGAAGTGACCCCAAAAAGTTAGACAAATAATCTTAATAAGAATTGTTCAAGCTGCCGAAAGGGCTT
>OMFK01000132.1_pt1 | contig 55261 bp, 48 predicted proteins | sample 1645651 | NCBI WGS metagenome assembly OMFK01 (sample SAMEA103958124, study PRJEB25191) | human gut metagenome | biome: human-associated habitat [ENVO:00009003]; feature: intestine environment [ENVO:2100002]; material: feces | place: Germany | collected 2013/2015
GGCAATACCGCATAATTCTAAGTGCCGATACGGCGAGCGAGGTACGGCAGATGCCGGATCGGTGCTTAAGCCGTAAGGCGGGAATTGTGCGGTGTTGCCTTGAATAAAGGTTCATCAAAGCCAAGGACAGATTGAAAACTGCTTTGGCTTTGATGAGCCTGTTTTTGTGCCTTTTTCAAATTTATTTGGGAAAAAAGTTGTCCAAGACTTGATATCGGGCGGCTTACATTGTTTATGGGGTAGAGTGAACCCGCTCCGGCGTACGCCGCAGCTGGTTGCGATATTCGGACGGCGTAATGCCGTATAAACTACGGAAAGTTTTCAAAAAACTGGTGTAATTGGTAAAACCGCTGGCATTGCAGGCATCCAGCACGCTGGCGCCGGCTGCAATGGCACGGCGGCAATGCTGCATGCGCAGGTTGGTCAAATAGCCGTGTACACTTTCCATCGTGTAGGTTTTGAACGCGCGGGACAAATGCTCCCGGCTGGTGTAGGTATATTTGGCAAGGCTGCCAACGGTTAGGTTCGGGTCGGTATAATTGGCCTGCAAAAAAGCAACGGCCTTGGCAACCAGGGCACTTGTAGCGCTGGGCGGTGCCGTGCGGCGCTCGGCCACAATCTGGTCCATCAGCAGCAAAAGCTCCACCAGCTCGCACCGCTGCACCATGTGCTGGGTGCTGCCGTGTAAGTAAGCGGTCTGGGCCATCCGCTCAAATAAGCCGCGTAGATCCCATGCGGTGACGGCGTCTGCATCCAGGATCACCAGCTGCCCCAGCCATGTGGGGGCAACCAGCCCGCTGGCCAGCAGGGCTTCCTGCCATAGCTCGGCGTTGATCTGGGCAATCAGACGTTCAGAAATCTTATCCGTGATATTGAACATGCCCGCATGGTAGCACCGGGCAGGGAAGATGATCATTTCCCCCAGGTTTATATCATAAATGTTGCCGTCCACAGAATAGCGCACGTTGCTGCCCACCAGGGGCAGTACAAGCTCATAATACGGGTGAGAGTGTACAACAGACTGGCTGTCCTGCTCGTTGGTATACCAACCCACGGCAATCTGACCGCTTTCCAGCTCCATGCTGGCGCGTTCCTGCGTCAAAAACTGGTCCTTGATATGTGGTACTTTCTGGACGAACATGGTGGGCCCTCCTTTTTTGACTTTGCGGCGCGGATTTCTGGGGAACGTTTGTAGTCCGGTCCGGGATGTTGGGCATAGCAAATAACAAAATAGGACAAAAATGGCGGTAGTGGCCAATTTTTATATGGCATTTGACTTTATTATAGCATAGAGTGCAGCAAGATGGTATTGGCATACACCAAAAAATATCGATTTCTGGCAAAAAAATCTGATTCTTGGGTGCAGCTTGCGTCAAAAGAAAGAGAATGCGAAGGGGAAAAATAAACAACGTTATCTAGGATATATTATTTTTTACGTATTGAATCGGCATGGACAATATGTTAGAATAACTTTGATTAGATCAAAAGAGGAAAGGAAGAATAAAGGATGTTTGTAGGAACATGGTGGTCACTGATGCCGCCCATTGTGGCGATTGCGCTGGCACTGCTGACCAAAGAAGTGTATTTGTCATTGTTTGCGGGGTGTGCCCTTGGCGCACTGTTGGCGGCAGAATTCCACCCGTGGATTGCGTTTGATACGCTGTTTAACACAATGATCGATAGTGTGGATTTTTCCATTCTGATGTTCATGATCCTTTTGGGCATGATCGTTATGCTCATGCAGGAATCCGGCGGCACCCGCGCTTACGGTGAATGGGCCTCCGGCCACCTGAAAAGTAAGCGCTCCGCTTTGGTAACGACCTCTCTGCTCGGTGCGCTGATTTTTGTGGATGACTACTTCAACTGCCTGACGGTTGGCTCTGTCATGCGCCCTGTCACAGATAAGTACAAGGTTTCCCGCGCCAAGCTGGCGTATATCATTGATGCAACCGCCGCGCCAGTCTGCATCATTGCGCCGATTTCTTCCTGGGCGGCAGCCGTCAACTCTTACGTTCCGGCGGGCAGCTCCATGTCCGGTTTTGAGATGTTCGTTAAAACCATTCCGTTCAACCTCTATGCAATTTTAACCCTGTATATGGTGTTCTTCACCTCCATTGTAGGCTTCGATTTCGGCCTGATGAAAAAGCATGAAGAGAACGCGGCCAAAGGTGATCTGTTCACCTCTGGCGGGGAAGAGTTCCAGAACCAGGAAACAAAAGACCCGACCGAGGGCGGCAAATACGCCAAAGGCAAGGTCATCGATCTGATTGCGCCCATGGTCGTCATGATTGCAACGGCAATCGCAGCTATGATCTGGACCGGCCACCTGAACGGCGGCCAGAATCTGGTGGAGGACTTTGCCAACTGTTCTTCTTCGGAAGCGTTGGTGTTTGCCGGTTTGGTCACAGTGGGATTCCTGCTGCTTCTGTATCTGCCGCGCCGTGTCATCGGCTTCAAGGATTTTATGAATTCCGTTCCCGAAGGTGGCAAGCTTATGATGCCCGCCATCCTGATTTTAGTGCTGGCCTGGACTCTGAAAGGTATGACGGACGCCCTGGGTATCGGTACCTTTGTACGTTCGGCCATCAATCTGAATTCCAGCCTGATGAACTTTGTGCCGCTGGTCATCTTCTGCATTGCAATTTTTATTGCCTTTTCTTCCGGCACCAGCTGGGGCACCTTTGCTATTTTTGTGCCCATCGTGGTTAACATGTTTGCTGAACTGGACCCGACCATGATGATCATTTCTGTAGCGGCTGTCCTGGCTGGTGCTGTCTGCGGTGACCATATTTCGCCTATTTCTGATACTACCATCATGTCCAGCTCCGGTGCCCAGTCCAACCATATCAACCATGTGCAAACCCAGATGCAGTACGCCTTTGTGGTCATTGCCGTGTGTGCTGTTGGCTACCTGATCGCCGGCTTTACCGAAAACTGGTGGCTGACCCTGCTTTGCTCGCTGGTGATTTTGACCGGAGTGCTGTTGGAGATAAGGAAGAGGGAAATGTGCGGCCGATAAACCATACTGACGTAGCATCATCAAAAAGAACCTGCTTTGCACACTATATGGGGCACTAAAACCGGTCGTGTTTTACAGTTATATGAACTATATATGAACTAAAACGCCGAACTTTTGGCCCCTGCGGCACAAAATTGGCACAGCTTTTTCAGAAGTTTTGAGGAGATGGCGAAAAACAAGAGAAAACAATGAGAATCCATGAGTTTATCACCTGCTTCGTAAAACTGTTGTTGAGCACCCGATGCAGAGAGGCCGGCCTTCTTTACATGGCTGCCGAAGATGTTTGGTAAAAGAGTTGTAGTTACCGTCCATGGGAAGTGTGAAATAATGTTAGTAACCAGAAAAAATCCTGATTTCATGCGGGTTTGCGCGGCTTGACCTTTTTTACCTTAACTTGTTTCTGTTTACCATGGTGCGTTGCGTTCCGGCGTGATTTCGGGGGTTAGTGGCTTCTGGTTGCGCTCTATACTTAACCCACCACAGCGAAAGCTGATAGAGCAGAAAACAGAATAAGGAGGTACGAAGGCGAGCCTGCGTATAGATTGCTACTGCAATCTGTATACAGGCTTGTTGTCGTGCAATAAAGGATGCAAGGTGAATAGTGAAAGAACGAGCATGACAATTTGAGGATAAGAACTACTGGGATTGTGCATAAGGCAAAGATAAAAGCATGAAATAGCGGTTGGAGAGAAGTAATGGAAGGAAAAATCAGACTTGCGGTTTTCGGACAGAAACGTCTTTCGCGTGAAGGCGGGATAGAGATTGTCGTAAAAGAATTATGCACCAGGATGGCACAGAATGGTTGTGAGGTGACTTGCTACAATAGAGCAGGTCATCATGTGAGCGGTGCAGAGTATGACAAAACAATTGAATATGATGGTATCCGTCAAAAGGTTGTTCCGACCATTGAGAAGAAGGGACTTGCGGCGGTAAGCTCATCTTTTTTCGCAGCACTTTATAGTGCATTTGGAAGATACGATGTGGTGCATATCCATGCAGAAGGTCCTGCCTTTTTCTGTTGGATACCAAAACTTTTTGGCAAGCGTGTAATCAGCACTATTCACGGTTTGGACTGGGCCCGCGAAAAATGGAAATTTGGCGTTGGATCAAAATTTATCCGGCAGGGTGAAAAAAATGCCGTGAAATATGCAGATGAAATCATTGTTCTAAGCAAAGGCGCTCAGAAATATTTCATGGAGACCTACGGAAGGGAGACACATTTTATCCCTAATGGTGTCAATCGGCCAGAGGTTCGGGAAGCAAAGCTGATCACGGATCATTTTGGATTGGAGAAAGATTCCTATATATTGTTCCTCGGTCGTCTGGTGCCGGAAAAGGGGATTCGATATCTGGTTGAGGCCTTCAAGAATGTCAAGACGGATAAAAAACTGGTCATCGCAGGTGGCTCCAGTGATACGGATTCCTTTATGGAGGAATTGAAAGAACTGGCGAAGGGTGACGATCGGATTCTCTTTACTGGGTTTGTGCAGGGAGCAATGCTGGATGAACTATACAGCAACGCTTACATCTACACGCTGCCGTCTGATCTGGAAGGAATGCCATTAAGTCTGCTGGAAGCAATGAGCTATGGAAACTGCTGTCTGGTTTCCGACATTCCAGAGTGCGCAGAGGTTGTGGAAGATAAGGCATTGATTTTCAAAAAGTCGGATGTAGAGGACTTGCGAGAAAAACTGCAAGAGGCCTGTGACCATCCTGAAATGGTTATGAAAATGAAGAATCAGGCAGCTGACTTTATCTGCGAGAAATATAACTGGGATGAAGTTGTAAGGGAAACGATGAAGTTATACACAAGAAAATAATATGTTAGAGTCAACTGTTCCAATAAGAATAGTAAGACACAATGCGCCCTTTACGCTTCAGCATATTCGCTCGGCGTTTTCCCATAAAAATCTTTGAATTTTCGCGAGAAGAAGTAGGGGTCATCAAAACCTACGGCGGCAGCTACTTCCTTGATATAGACCTGCTTATTACTGCGGATCATCTCACCGGCGCGTTTCATGCGCACCTCGTTGATGTACTGGAACAGGCCGGTGCCGGTTTCTTTGGAGAACAGGCGGCTCAGATATTCCCGGTTCAGCCCTACATAGTCGGCGATGCCGTCCAGCGTCAGTTTGTCCATATAATGCGCGTTTACATAGATGATGACGACCTGCACCTCTTTTTTGAATTTGCTCAAGGCAATTTTGCTAAGTCCCATGCGTTCCTGCAAAATCAAGCAGAGCAGTTGTTCAAGAGCCTCCGCGGTGGGGGCTTTTTCTATTTCCTTAAAGGTTTGCTCCAGTGTCTCCTGCGGAATCATATTCTCGCCGGGACGCTCCAGCAACAGATGGCAGGCTTCACGGACGCGCTGCGGCGGCATACAGAGCGCCGCGCAGTTCTGAAAGAAGGTGTGAACGGCAATCTGCATCTGCAACTCATCGGCATTTTGTGCTGCGACCGCGGTGGCCTTGGACAGTTCTGCCTGAGAGACATGGAAGGGTTGGGCAGTAACTGTGTGTGCTGTTGCCTTTATGGGAGCGCTGCGCCCTACATAAAAGGCGAGAGCTTTGGAATCCTCGCACAGTTGGTAGTCTTGGCGGAGTTCGGCCAGTGAAATGGGCTTGTCGTGGTAGATGATGACCGGCGCATCCAGAAAATATGTTGTGACCTGCCGTTGCAAGCGGGCAAGTTTCTTATCCAGAGTACGCCCGGAGGCTACAAGGCTTTCATTGCTGATCAACCCGCAGATTTCATCCTCATGGGTGTGCAGAAATACTTTGCCGCCGATTTCATCGAAAACCTCGGTAATTAAGTCGGTCACAGCATCCAGTGCGGGCACAGGATGAGTTTTTGCGGGAATTAAAGTGACGGTAAACAGCCGGACGGGAAAGACCAGCGGTTCCGGCAGCATGGAGAACGGATTGGAAGCAGGGGAGGACCCAGCAGTGGATGTTATCCATTGAGCGCAGTGAATCAGGGCATTCTCCTTTTTCTGCGCTTCAATGGCAAAGGATCGGTGGTCCTCCTCCGTCTGGCGCTGCTGCTGGACACGAAGCAAATCGGCCATCTTTTCCAGATGCTCACCGATGCTTTCCCCGTTCATATTGATTTTCAGGAAGTAGTCATAAGCGCCGTCCGTCAGGGCCGTGCGCACGGAATCGAAATCGGAATAGTTGCTCAATACCAGAATCGGGCCGGTAAAGCTGCGCTTTTTCAATTCATGAATGAGCGCAAGCCCATCCATGCCGGGCATTTTCAAGTCCGTGATAACCGCATCAATGTGCTGTGTCTCTACAATGTGCAGCGCTTCCTGCCCATTACTGGCTGTTGCCGCCAGCAGGAATCCGTTCTTGCCCCACTCCACGGCGGACTGGAAAGCAACCTTAATCAGTGGCTCGTCGTCTACAAGCAATAAATTATACATTGTGTTACCTCAACGAATGGCTTCATTTGGAATACGGAGAATACATTGTGTGCCGGTGCCGGGGGCACTTTCAATCGTAAGGCCGTATTCATTTCCGTAGTGTAGACGCATACGTTCATCTACGTTGCTTAATCCGATGCCGGAGAAGCGCTCAGAATTTTTCTCCTTGATGGCACTGGGGTCAAAACCGCAGCCGGTATCGGAGATATGAATGGTAAGCAAATTCTCGCTCACGGTGGCACGGACGGTGATGGTGACAAAATCATCTTCATCCGCCGTGCCGTGCAGGATGGAGTTCTCTACAAGCGGCTGCAAAATAAAGCGCGGCACAGTCCAGTATCCGGCAGCATCTTCAATTTGATATTCCATCTCAAAGCGCCCTGCGTAACGCAGCTGCTGGATGTCGCAGTAGTTCTTCAGGTTGCGCAGCTCATCATCAAACGGAATCAATTCATCCTTTTTAATAAGGGTGCTTTGCAGCAGGGAAGAGAGAGCATCAATGCCGTGGCTGACCGGGGTAACATGATTGAGTGTGGCAATCCACTTTAAGGTGTTCAGGGTATTGAACAGGAAGTGCGGGTTGATTTGATATTGCAGAGTCTGCAATTCCAACTCGCGCATTTTGCGCTGATCATCGCTCCAGCGCTGCGCCAGCAGACCAATTTCGTTGACCATGTTGTCGATGGTGCGCGCCAGAAATCCGAGTTCGTCGGGGCTGGGATCATTGATTTTCAGCCCGATTTCCTCATCGCTTTTCGCATTGCAGGCGGCAACCATATTATCAATGGGGTGCATGACGCTGCGGTAGACAAGCAGTGTCAGGAACACACTGACAACGACCAGCACTGCGGCCAGCGCAATAAGCATCATATTGATGGTTCTTGTGCCGTTGGTAATGTAGGCCTGCGGAATCGTGGCCGCCAGATACACATTATAGGTTGTGTTGTATTTGAAAATTGTCAGTGTATCTACGCCGTTCAGCTCACATAAAAAGTTGTTTTCACCCGCCTGCCGATGCGCCGTGATCTGCTGGAAAATCGGGTCATCGGCCAAATCTTCTCCCAGCAGTTCCGCGTTCTGAGAAGATACCACATTGCCGGCGGCATCAATCAGCAGGCAGTTGGATCCCTCGCCAAAGGAAACATCGGTAAATATGTAGCGGCTTAGCTGGGATTCGTCAATGTACAGCATGATATACCCCAGCGGCGTGCTGGTATGGTGCATATCATAGATTTTACGGCCAATGACAATTTTATCGTTGGCGCGGTAAGTGTGGATGTATTGCAGACTATCCTGTGGAGAAGCGGCTTCAATATTATCCAGCAATTCATTAAAACGCTGGGGTGTAATATCGTCATAGCCCAAATCGTAGATGACTGTGCGGTCATTGGAAACGACGCGGATGTTTTTAAGGTGTGTGCTCTGAAAAGGAATTGTGACGATCATTTCACCAATACCGCTTACAATATCGACTGTAAGGGGGTGCCCATTATTGACAGATGCGACACCATTCTGTACAGTATCAGATACGGAGATGGAACCTATGTAGTCGCTATAAATGCCAAGCTGGGTAGACATATTATTGTTGAGTAGTTCGATAGATTGTAAGGCAGCCTGTTTGACCTTTTCGTTCATGGATTGGGTGTATGCACGGTAAGAAAAAATACCAATCGTGATGACGGGAACAAGAGAAATAATCAAAAATGTCACAAACAGACGGGTGCGAAGTTTGATTCGTCGCAACACATTGGGGGAAAACCCACGCGTTTTTTGTGCATTTAGTGACATATATAGGCCTCCGTTTGTGCAAAGTGACTACAATCTATCCATACATTACCTGAATTATAAGGGTAACGACAGAAAAAGTCAATAAAATCCATCTTTAAGTAAAGGGAATACATTTATCAAATCCGGTTTGCCCGATATAATAAGAGTGCAATCAGGGAACGACAGATGAGCCGCATCCCAAACAAAGAAGGAATAATTTTTAGGAGGAAAACCATGAAAAAAGCAATCAGCATGATGCTTGCCACTGCAATGGCAGCTACCTGTCTGGCAGGCTGCGGCAGCGCAGCATCTTCCAGCGCAGCAGCATCCAGCGAGGCCGTCTCTTCCGAAGCAACGTCCGCCGCTACCAGCGAAGCCTCTACCGGTGAGAAGACCTTTGAGAACAATGAACTGAACATCGCGGTGTTCGAGGGCGGCTACGGTTCCGCGTACTGGGACGAAATCATCAAACGCTTCGAGGATGCCTATCCCGGCGTCACTGTCAATATGCAGATCAGCCCGAAGATTGGCGACATCATCCGCCCGCAAATCGTGGCAGGTAATGTGCCCGACTTCATCTCGATGAACGACAACGACTCCACCGGCCTGATTTCCTCTATGGTCAAGGAGCATGCGCTGATGGATCTGTCCGATGTCTTTGAGGAGGGCGGCATTGATGATGACACCCCGCTGAAGGATCAGGTCATCGATGGTCTGCTGGATTCTGCCAAGTGCTCTCCCTACGGCGATGGCAAAATCTACATTGCCCCGTTTGATGCCAGCCCGATGGGTCTGGTTTACAACAAGACTCTGTTCGAAGAGAACGGCTGGGAAACGCCTGTGACCTGGGATGACTTCTTTGAACTGGGCGACAAGGCCAAGGAAAAGGGTATCGCGCTGTTTACCTATCAGGGCATCTACCCCGGCTACCTTGAGAGCATGCTGTGGCCCGCACTGGCTTCTGCCACCGGCATCGACAACATGAAGGCAATCGCCTCCTACACGCCCGGCTCCCTCAGCTCTGATGAGGCCCTCAAGGTCTTCCAGAACATGGCAAAGATCGGCACCGATGGCTACCTGATGGATGGCACCGTTGCTCTGAACCATACCCAGAGCCAGACTGACATGATGATGAACAAGGCTCTGTTCATCCCCAACGGCAACTGGATGGAAGGCGAAATGGCCGATGCTCCCCGTGCTGACGGCTTTGAGTTTGGTCTGACCTGCGCACCCGTTCTGGATGACGGCGAGGCCCGCTATGTTATGAGCTCCGTTGAGCAGTTTGAGATTCCTGCCAACGCCAAGAACCCCGAACTGGCAAAAGAGTTCCTGCGCTTCCTGTACACTGAGGATTCCGTTAAGCTGTTCGCAGAAAAAGCCAACGGCATCTACGCTCTGAAGAAGGCCAACGAGATGGTCAAGGGCATCGTTACCGATGGTGTCTACAACATGAACGACATCTATCAGGAAGGCACCTTCATGGTCTTCGGTTGGGATGCAATGCCCGACACCAGCAAGGTCGTTATCGCTGATTCCGTCTTCAATGTTGCCAGTGACGTTATGAATGGTGACATGACTGCCGAGCAGTGGCGTGACGGCATCGAGGCTGCTTTCGAGGAGATTGCTGCTTCCAAGTAAGCTGAATTGCTGAATTTCCGCTGACCAAAGTAAGATTGACCCTGCCGAGTAAACGCCATGCGAGCTTGGCAGGGTTCTTTTTAAGGGGGAAACTCGTTTGAAAAACCGCCAACATCGCCAAAAGAAGGCGCAGCCGCTTCCGGTACTGTTTATCTGCATCAGCGTTCTGCCTGCCGTGATCCTAACTCTTATGTTCACGATCTGGCCTACGGTGCAGGCATTATATCTTTCTTTTACCAATGCGACCTCTCTGGGGCTTAACAACAAATTTGTGTGGCTGGATAACTATATCTATATGTTCCACGACAAATCTTTCATTCAAGCACTTAAAAACACAGCAAAGCTGATGGCGGTTGTTCCCGTTATCACAATTTTCTGTAGTCTGGTGCTGGCATTCGTTTTGAACCAGTGCAAGCTGAAAGAAATGGTCTTGTATCGCACGATTTTCTATTTCCCGAACATCGTTTCTCTGACCGTTGTAGGTATTATATGGAGTTTTGTGTTCCACCCGAATGTGGGCATCGTCAATAAGATTCTCGGTGCTGTCGGGCTGGAGAGCTTGCAGCGTTCCTGGCTGGGCGACAGCAAGACTGCGCTTTGGTGCATCGCGTTCACGCTGCTGTGGCAGGCTGCCGGTTACTACATGGTCATGCACATCGCGGCTATGGACGGCATTTCGCCGGAAATCTACGAGTCCGCAACGCTGGACGGTGCCAGCGCATGGCGCAAACTCATCAGTATTACGATGCCTCTGATGAAAGATATTATCGGCATCACCTTTGTTCTGGCACTTTCCGGCACCATCAACCTGAGTTTTGTGCTTTCGCAGGTCATGACTGGCGGCGGTCCTAACGGTGCATCCAGCGTTCTGCTGCAATATATGTACACGCAGGGCTTTGTCAACGGCAACTTTGGCTATGCCATGGCTATCACGGTCTTTACGCTCGCCATCTCCGTGGCGCTGTCCATGCTGTCCCGCAAATTGACCGATGCTTCCGAAGGAGGTCAGTAATATGACACAAAATGAAAAAAGCAAAATCAGAGCAAAGGTCATCAAGTGGGTTACGCGCCTGTTCCTGATTTTGGTTGCCATTATCATGCTGTACCCTCTGGCGTGGAACGTCGTTTCTTCGTTCAAAACCAGTACAGAGTTTCTGACGGATCCCTTTGCATGGCCGCAGGGACTTGCATGGGATAACTACGTCCGCGCTTATGAAAAATCTAACCTTGCTGCCAACATCGGCAACTCGATTTATGTCGTGCTGGAAACGCTGGTCATTATTGTGGTCTGCGTTGTGCCGTGTTCCTACTGCCTTGTGCGGTATAAGTTCCCCGGTGCGAAGTTGATTTTGAACATCTACATGGCGGCCATCTTCATTCAGGCTACTTATATTATGATTCCGCTGTTCTTGCAGATGAACAAGCTGAACCTGCTCAACAGCCTGACGGCGCTGGGTGTACTGTATGCAACGATGCAGTTCCCGTTTGCTATCTTCCTGCTGACCGGCTTCCTGCGCAGCATCCCGCGTGATTATGAGGAGGCAGCCATGATCGACGGCTGCGGCCCGTTCCGTATTTTGACGAGCATTATCATTCCCATGTGCAAGCCCGGTATCGTGACGGTCTGCATGATCTCCGCTATGGCAGCATGGAACGAGTACCCGGTGGCTCTCGTTATGGTTACCGATCCGACCAAGGCTACGCTGCCTGTCGGCCTTGCCAACCTGTATGAGATCCAGCGCTACGCTACCGACTGGGGCGCGCTGTTCGCAGCCCTCGTGCTGGCACTGATTCCCACTGTCATCCTCTTCATCGTCGGCCAGAAGCAGCTCGTGCAGGGCTTGAGCGTCGGCGGCGTTAAGGGCTAAACAAAATCGAATAGGTTAGGAGAACCGATATGCTGCCCCCAAAACATTGCAACATCAATTTAACCGGCCCAATACCCCGCTGGGATGAAGCAATTCCACTGGGAAACGGCATACTCGGTTCTCTTTTTTGGGGACCGATGGAGCACCTGCGCATTTCCGTGGACATTGCCGGACTGTGGCTGCGTCGCCGCCCGGAGGAAAAACTCGATAAAGAATTTACTTATGCAAAACTGGTAGAGCTTGCACGGAAAGGCGATGTGGCAGAAACACGCCGTATCTTTGATACGCCCTATGCCCGCCCGACACCTACAAAAATCCCCGCAGGACACTTGTTCTTGGATGGACTGCCGCAGGGCAGCTATCAGGCAAGCCTTGATTTGGGCACGGCGGTGGCATTCTTTTCGCAAAAGGATACAACCATTCTGCGCGCCTTCCTCTGTATGGGGCGGCCTGTTGGGGTACTGATGCTGCCGGAGGCGTACCGGGATGCAGAGCTTACGGTGGAGCGCCCCTCTTTCGGGAATGGTACACAAGCAGCCGAAGCAGGGAACAGCGTGTCCCCCGGCAGCTTGCAGCAGCTCGCCCTGCCGGATGCCAACCTCGAAACGGAGGACGGCATGATTGGCTTTTCCCAAAAGGTCGATGATCGGACTGCCTATTCGCTGCTCTGTAAAAAATGTGGTGCAACGCTGTATTATACCGCTGTGCAGGCAGAGAGCGTAGAAAAGGCAAGCCGACTGGCGAAGCTGGAACTATGTGCAGCGGAAGATATGGGTGCAGAGAAGCTGCTGCAACAGCATAAACGCTGGTGGCAGCAATACTGGGGCAAAAGCAGTTTGCAGCTGCCGGATGAAACACTCGAACAGCTTTGGTACCGCGCCAATTACTTTTTGGCAGCGGGTTCCGAGCCGGGCAATGCCCCGATGCCGCTGCAAGGGGTATGGTGCGCGGATGACGATCAGCTCCCACCGTGGAAAGGTGATTACCACAACGACCTCAACACCCAATTCACCTACTGTCACTATCTGACTGCCAACCACCCGGAGCAGGGAAAGGTTTTTCTCGACTATCTCTGGTCACTGCGTCCGCAGGCAGCAAAATTTGCCCGTGCATTTTACGGTACGGCAGGGGTGTGCCTGCCCAGTGTCATGGACATTGACGGCGGAGCGCTCGGCGGCTGGCCGATGTATTCCCTGTCACCGACCAATCAAATCTGGCTCTGCCAGATGTTTTATGAATACTACCGCCTGACGGGGGATAAAGCGTTTCTGCGTACCCGCGTGGAGCCTTACTTTACCGCCACGGCAGCCTGCCTGGAAGGACTCCTGCAAGAAGGCCCGGACGGAAAGCTGGTTTTACCGGTCTCGTCCTCACCGGAAATTCACGATGATGAGGCAGCCTCATGGCTGACTCCTAACAGCAACTACGATCTAGCGCTGCTGCACTATCTGTTCCACACTCTGGTACAGATCGAGTACCAGCTTGGCAACCCCCGCGGCTATTGGCATGCAATGGAGGCCAAACTTGCTCCGTTGAGCGTAGATACAGAAACCGGGCTGATGCTTTCGCCCAATGAAACCTTGCAGGAAACGCACCGCCATTTTTCCCATGCTATGGCAATCGAGCCGCTGTGTATGCTGCGCTATGAAAATCCGCAGGATCGCAGCGTAATAGATGCAACAGTAGATCACCTTGTACACCTCGGCAGCGGGCAGTGGGTAGGATTCTCCTTCGGTTGGATGGCACTTTTGCAGATTGCCCGCAGTAATGGAAATGGTGCTTTGTATGAGCTGCACCGCTTCGCAGAGCATTTCCTGAGCCGGAACGGATTTCATTTGAACGGCGACTACAAAAACAGCGGCGTTTGTGATTTCCACTATCGCCCCTTTACGCTGGAAGCGGATTTTCTGGCGGCACACGCAGTACAGAAAATGCTGTTGCGTTCAGAAAAGAATCATATCGAGGTTTTACCGGCCTGCCCGCAGGGCTGGAAAAATGAACCTGTTGCATTTCAGAATTTGCGGGCAGAAAATGGTCTGCTGATTTCTTATCAGCGGACAGCAGACGGCAAGCACAGTCTTACCGTAAAAGCAACACAGGACGGAAGCTGGTATCTTTGCAACACGCATTGCTGGGTCACCTTGCAGGCCGGACAAACTCAATCTTACCAATGGACGGAGGAAAACAAGAAATGAATACCAAAGGTCGTGTAACGATTCCCACCGATATGGATGCAGTACCCGAAACCCTTGACCTGCTCAAGCGCTGGGGCGCGGATGCCATCCGCGACTGCGACGGCACCGAGTTCCCGCAGGAGCTGAAGGACACCGGCGCCAAGATCTACGCCACCTACTACACCACCCGCAAGGACAACGCCTGGGCCAAGGCGAACCCCGATGAAACCCAGCAGTGCTACATTATGACCCCGTTCTATACCGCCGAGGACAGCGCGCTGACCATCCCCCTGATGACGGGCATCAGCCGCGAGCTGATGAAGGTCAACGACCACGACGACATTGCCCGCTGGTGGGAAGTCATCGACCGCACGACGGGCGAGCCGTTGGATGCCGCTGCGTGGCATTATGACGCAGCAACCGAGAGCGTTGTCATCGACGCACCCGCCGCCTACCACGAGTACACGGTCAGCTTTTTGGCGTACCTGATCTGGGATCCCGTGCACATGTACAACTCGGTCATCAACGACTGGAAGGATGTCGAACATCAAATTCCGTTCGATGTACGTCAGCCCAAGACCCACGCCTACACAATGCGCCGCCTGCGCGAGTATCTCGAAAGCCACCCCTATGTCAATGTCGTGCGCTTTACGACCTTCTTCCACCTGTTCACGCTGGTGTTTGACGAGCTGCGCCGCGAGAAGTATGTGGACTGGTACGGCTATTCTGCCTCCGTTTCTCCCTATATTCTGGAACAGTTTGAAAAGGAGATCGGCTATAAGTTTCGCCCCGAGTTTATCATCGATCAGGGCTACTACAACAACCAGTACCGTGTGCCCACCAAGGAGTACAAGGATTTCCAGGCATTCCAGCGCCGCGAGGTCGCCGGTCTGATGAAGGAAATGACCGACATCGTCCACGCCTACGGCAAGGAAGCCATGATGTTCTTGGGCGACCACTGGATCGGCTGCGAGCCGTTCATGCCCGAGTTCCAGCAGTCCGGCGTGGATGCCATTGTCGGCAGTGTCGGCAACGGCAGCACCCTGCGCCTGATTTCCGACATTCCCGGCGTCAAGTACACCGAGGGCCGCTTCCTGCCCTACTTCTTCCCCGATACCTTCCACGAGGGCGGCGACCCTGTGCGCGAGGCCAAGGAGAACTGGGTCACCGCTCGCCGCGCCATCCTGCGCAAGCCCATTGACCGCATCGGCTACGGAGGCTACCTGAAGCTGGCCTGCGAGTTCCCGGAGTTCCTCGACTATGTCGAGAGCGTCTGCAACGAGTTCCGCGAACTGTACGAGAACATCAAGGGCACGACCCCCTACTGCGTCAAGACCGTGGCTGTGCTGAACAGCTGGGGGCAACAGCGCGCCTGGGGCTGCCACATGGTTCACCATGCGCTGTACCAGAAGCAGAACTACAGCTATGCGGGTGTGATTGAAGCCCTGTCCGGCGCACCGTTTGACGTGAAGTTTATCAGCTTTGACGACATCAAGGCTGACCCGAAGGTGCTGGACGGCATCGACGTCCTTATCAACGTCGGTGACGGCGACACCGCTCACACCGGCGGCAAGGTCTGGGAGGATCCTGATATTTCCGCTGCCGTCAAGGGCTTTGTCCACCGCGGCGGCGGTCTGATTGGTGTCGGCGAACCGGGCGGTCACCAGTATCAGGGGCGCTATTTGCAGCTGTCCGCGCCGCTCGGCGTGGAGAAGGAAACAGGCTTCACCCTGAATTACGACAAGTACAACTGGGATGAACACCGCGACCACTTTATTCTGGCCGACTGCCCCGACCACGACGTGGACTTTGGCGAGGGTAAAAAGAGCATCTTCGCGCTGGAAGGCACCGAAATTCTGATTCAGCGTGACAAGGAAGTCCAGATGGCAGCTCACGAGTACGGCAAGGGCCGCGGTGTGTATATCAGCGGTCTGCCGTACAGCTTTGTGAACAACCGCGTGCTGTACCGCGCCATCCTGTGGGCTGCCCACGATGAAGCCGACCTGCACAAGTGGTTCAGCACGAACTACAATGTGGAAGTCCATGCCTACGTTAAGAACGGCAAGTACTGCGTGGTCAACAACACCTACGAACCGCAGGACACGACCGTTTACACCGGCGACGGCAGCTGCTTCGATCTGCATCTGGATACCAATGAGATCAAGTGGTACAGCATTGAGGGGTAATAGAATGAGAACACCCGAAGAACAGATCCGCTATGCGGCCTCTATCACGCCCAGCCCGCGCCAGCTGGCATGGCAGCAGCTTGAATTTTACGCCTTTACCCACTTCGGCATGAATACCTTTACCAACCGTGAGTGGGGCGACGGCACCGAAGACCCGGTGCTGTTCAACCCCGATGCGCTGGATGCCGACCAATGGGTCGCCGCAGTCAAAAGTGCCGGTATGAAGGCGCTGATTCTGACCTGCAAGCACCATGACGGCTTCTGCCTGTGGCCGAGCGCCTACACCGAGCACAGCGTAAAAAACAGCCCGTGGAAGAACGGACAGGGCGATGTTGTGCGCGAGGTATCGGATGCCTGCCGGCGCGGCGGTATCAAGTTTGGTGTCTATCTCTCCCCGTGGGATCGTCACGATGCACGCTATGGGCAGGGAAAACCGTATGATGATTATTTCGTTTCCCAGCTGACCGAGCTTGCAACAAACTACGGAGACATTTTCTGCTTCTGGTTTGACGGTGCCTGTGGCGAGGGCAAAAACGGCAAAAAGCAAATTTACGATTGGGAACGCTACTATGCGGTGCTGCGTAAATTGCAGCCGAATGCGGTTTTGAATGTCTGCGGTCCCGATGTGCGCTGGTGCGGCAACGAGGCCGGGCATTGCCGGAAAGCTGAGTGGAGCGTGGTTCCCGCTGAGCTGCGGGATGCCGAGCGCACGGCATCTAAATCGCAGCAGGCGGATGACGGAGAATTCTCCCGTAAAATTGACTCTCAGGACGAGGACATCGGCAGCAGAGCGGTTATCCGCAATGCAAGAGAACTTGTCTGGTATCCGTCCGAGGTGGATACTTCCATCCGAACAGGTTGGTTTTACCACCCGGAGGAGGACACTGACGTGCGCACGGCAGACGAATTGCTGGGCATCTATCTGGATGCCGTTGGTGCGAATGCAAGTCTGCTGCTGAACATTCCACCCGATACGCATGGCCGTATTGCCGCACCGGACTGCGCCAGCCTTGCGGAGCTGGGTACTAAAATCCAGCAGATTTTTGCCAGCAACGTAACAGAAAAGGCAAAAATTACGGCAGATTCTGCGATTGCGCAGCATCCCATCACACAGGCTGTGGACGGTATGGCAAATACCTATTGGCAGGCTGCCTACGGACAAGAATCCGATACGATTACTTTGAAGTTCCCGAAGCCGCAGAAGGTTTCCTGTGTTGTTCTGGGGGAGCATCTGCCGACAGGGCAGCGCATCGAAAGAGGTGAGATTTGGGCAGATGAAAGCAAGGTTGCCGAATTTACGGTAGTTGGGCATAAGCGTATCTGCCGCTTTGCCCCCGTGGATGTGCTGACGCTAACCATAAAGATCACAGCTTCACGCACGGAGCCAACGCTGCGGCTGCTGGCAGTCTATCAGTGAGGATATATGTGATGAAAGAAATTTTGACCGCGTGGCAATGGGATGGCCCAGTGTCAGAACCGGTTCCTTACGGAGAGGGGCATATTAACCAGACGTATGCTATTACGGTAACGTCAGAGCAGGGTGCAAAACGCTATATCCTGCAAAAAATCAATACCAATACATTCAAAGACCCGGCCGGTTTGATGGAAAACGTCTGCGGTATTACAGATTTTTTGCGCGAAAAGGCTAAGCAGCGCGGGGCTGACCCGGCGCGTGCTACGCTCCATGTGGTGCCTACCAAAGAGGAAAAGCCCTATTATCAGGCTGCTGATGGTAGCTGCTGGCGTGTCTATGACTTTGTGGAGGATACTGTCTGCTTGCAGCAGGTGCAGTCGGCTGAGGATTTTTACCAGAGCGCCGTTGCATTTGGCAACTTCCAGCATCAGCTTGCCGACTACCCGGCCCATACTCTGCACGAGACAATCCCGCACTTCCACGACACACCCAAGCGCTTCGTTGACTTCCAGCGCGCCGTGGCTGAGGACCGCATGGGTCGTGCCGCACAGGTGCAGCGTGAAATTGAGTTTGTCCGCGCCCGCGAAGCAGAGTATCACGTTATGGTGGATCTGCTGGCAGCGGGCAAGCTGCCGCTGCGCGTCACCCACAACGACACCAAGCTGAACAACATCCTGTTCGACAAAACGACCGGCGAGGGCCTTTGCGTTATCGACCTTGACACGGTTATGCCGGGCCTTGCTGCCAATGATTTTGGCGATTCCATCCGCTTCGGTGCCAACCACTGCGCCGAGGACGAAGCTGACCTCTCGAAAGTCAATTTCAGTATGGAACTGTTTGAAATTTACACCAAGGGCTTCTTGCAGGCAGCAGGAGAAGCGTTCACCCCGCTGGAAAAGCAGACCCTGCCTTGGGGCGCCAAGTTGATGACGATGGAGTGCGGTATGCGTTTCCTCGCTGATTATCTCGAGGGGGACCACTACTTCCACATCAACTACGAAACCCAAAACCTCAACCGCGCCCGCACCCAGTTCAAGTTGACTGCCGATATGGAACGGAACTGGGATGCCATGCAAAAAGTAATTGAAAAATACTGCTGATACCGCTAATCTGCTTTTTCATTTTGCGGTTTGCGTTTTGCAGTAGAGTGCATCATGCAAAATCGTGTTTTCTCCTTCCTTAACTCCCGCGCCTAACAAGCGCGGGAGTTTTCTGTAATACAGCAAGTTGTATGTCCGCAGTGAGGCTAATAAGGCCATGCATTGCAGTTGATTTTTATGATATTGGAAACTCAGAATGGTTGACACTAAATGCGAATTGTTGACTAAAAATCGCGCCGACAATGCACTGTCGGCGCGATTTTATATGCTATGCAGTTTTCGATATTTGCCCGGAGCTTCAGCCTTATAGCGGCGGAACATCCGGTTAAAGTAGCTGGAATCACTAAAGCCGCAGCTATATGCGATCTCCGTGATGGGATCTTCGGTGGAGCATAATAGCTCCGCGGCACATTCTACCCGGTAGTAATTCAAATAGTCAATAGGGGAGCGCCCGGTTATGCTGTGAAAGACCCTGCAAAAGTGTTCAGGGGTCATTTCTGCTGTGGAGGCGAGATCTTCCAAGGTGATGCGGCTGGTGTAATTCTTTCGGATGCGCTCTAAGGCCGCTTTCATTTGGGCTGTGCTGCGATCATTTCGTTTATTTCCGGGAGAGGATACTGCGTACGAATGCTGCAAAAGGATTTGACCGAACAACTGCCACATCAGACCAATCGTCACAAATTCATATCCCTCCGGCTCTTTTTCCATTGCCTCAAAGAGTCTGTCAATCAGTTGGCAGGTTACGGAGCCAGCCGGTTGATACGGCTCGATTTGTGCGCCACGTTCAAAAAGCGCATTGTATTTTGCCTGACATACGGAGCCGCTGCCGAGGAAGCGGTTCATATCAAAGACAACACACTCGTAAACGCAGTCGCTGGGGGTTCCGCCGTGAACGGCCCCGGCTGAAATGATGGCGGCATCCCCCTTGTGTAAAAGGTAAGAGCGTCCATCAATCAGCAGAGAAAACTCCCCGCTTAGAACCAGCATAAGTTCAAATTCCATGTGCCAGTGAAACGGCATTTCATAGCGTGGGTGCATTTTATCTACATAATAAAGCTCAATGGGAAAGTCAAAAGTGCCGCGCGTACTGCTTTCATGGGAAGCCAGAAACTTCATGGCAGGCATCTCCTAAAATATCAATATCGTCCAATATAATATCATTATACGCAAAGACGAGGGCAAATTGCAACAGTATAATACAAGTAAAGGACAAAATCCACTTTAGGAGGTACAAACTGTGCAAATCGAAGAAATCAAAGACCAAATCTGCGATGTCTGCCATAAAATGTGGCAGCTTGGCTGGGTCGCTGCCAATGATGGCAATGTCTCAGTTCGGTTGGAGGACGGAACTTTCCTTGCAACGCCTACGGGCATGAGCAAAAGCTTCATCACGCCGGACAAGCTGCTGCGTATTGATGCAAAGGGCAATGTGCTGGAAGGTGCAGAGGGCCTGCGCCCGTCCAGCGAAATCAAGATGCACCTGCGCTGCTACGAAAAGCGCGCCGATGTAAATGCTGTTGTCCATGCCCATCCGCCGGCAGCCACCGGCTTTGCCGTGGCACATCGCCCGATGGATATGTACAACATGATTGAGGATGTGGCAGCCATCGGCGCTGTGCCACTGACTCCGTATGGAACTCCCAGCACGACGGAGGTGCCGGACGCAATCGAGCCGTATCTCAACGACCACGATGTTATGCTGCTGGAAAACCACGGTGCGCTGACAGTGGGCAGCGATGTCATCACCGCCTATTACCGCATGGAGAGTCTGGAACTGTGGGCAAAAATCACGATCAACGCAATCATTCTCGGCGGCAGCTACGATATTGACCGCAAGAATATTGATAAGCTCATCAATCTCCGCTCCTACTACAAAATTACCGGCAAACACCCCGGCTATCGCAAATTTGAGCGACGCGAAAAAGGTGAGCCGACGGACAAATAAGGAGACACCGTATGCTGAAGAACATTCCGCCTATCCTTAGCCCGGAACTTCTGAAAGTCCTCTGCGAGATGGGACATGGCGACGAAATCATTCTCGCAGACGGAAATTTCCCGGCTGAAAGCATCGGCAAAGATGCCATTGTGGTTCGTGCAGACGGGCACGGAACCGTAGAACTGCTGGAGGCCATCCTGCAATTTCTGCCGTTGGATCAGTATGTGGAAAAGCCTGTCGCGCTGATGAAAGTGGTAGATGGCGATCCGTGCAAGCCGACTATCTGGGATAGCTATAAACAGAAGTTGAACGAGAGTGGCAATGACCCGGCTAAAATTGAAATGGTGGAGCGCTTTGCGTTTTATGAGCGCGCCCGCCATGCCTATGCGATTATCGCCACCGGGGAAAGCGCAATCTATGCCAATGTACTTTTGAAGAAGGGCGTGGTTCAATGAGTAACACAGCAACTGTGCTGGCCTTCGACTTTGGCGCTTCCAGTGGACGTGCGATTCGGGCCGTGTACGATGGCCAAAACCTCACCTACGAGGAAATCCACCGCTTTGAAAATATCCCCATCGAAAAGGACGGCCATCTATGCTGGAATGTGGAAACACTGCTGAAGGAAATTCATACGGCCATCCAAAAGGCGGGTACATTCGACAGCCTTGGATTTGATACATGGGGTGTGGATTTCGGCTTACTGGATGCGGACGGCCATCTGCTGGCAAATCCTGTTCATTACCGCGATGCCCGAACGAATGGCAAACCGGAACAGGCTGCTGCCCGTATGCCTGCAGAAGAATTGTATGCCCATACCGGCAACCAAATCATGGCAATCAATACCTTGTTCCAGTTGCTGGCACTGCAGGAGCAGGAACCGGAACTGCTGCAAAAGGCTGAGCAGGTCCTTTTTATGCCGGATTTGTTTGCGGCGCTGTTGGGAGCCGAGCCGGTCTGCGAGCGTAGCATTGCTTCCACCAGTCAGATGCTTGACCCCCGTACAGGGCAGTGGAGCAGGAAAGTGCTGGCCGCCTACGGCTTGCCGGAAAACTGCTTTGCACCCATTGTTGCCAGCGGTACGGTGACAGGTACACTTGCAAACGGTGCGAAAATCATTGCGGTGGCAGGGCATGATACACAATGCGCCTCGGTTGCTATGCCGTGTGCCGAGGAAGATGCCGAACATACGGCATTTCTCTCCTGCGGCACGTGGAGCCTGCTGGGAACGGAATTGGACACCCCGATTCTGACGGCGGACAGCTGCCAAAGCGGGCTGTCCAATGAACTCGGTGCAAACGGGAAAATCAATTATCTGAAAAATATCATCGGTCTTTGGCTGATTCAGGAAAGCCGCCGTGAGTACAAGCGCCGTGGACAGGCATATTCTTTCGCGGAGCTGGAGCAACAGGCACTTGCCGCCGAACCGCTGCGCAGTTTTATTGACCCGGATGCCCCGGAATTTGTTGCCCCCGGCGACCTGCCGGGCAGAATACAGGAATTTTGCCGCAAAACCGGCCAGCCCGTCCCGGAAACGGTGGGAGCCGTAATGCGCTGCATTTATGAGAGCCTTGCTCTGAAATATCGCTATGCGATAGAGCAGCTCTCCGCTGTAACAGGTCGAGCATTTACGACCCTGCACGTTTTGGGCGGCGGTACAAAAGACCGTCTGCTTTGCCAGATGACGGCAGACTGCTGCGGCCTTACGGTAAAGGCAGGCCCGGTGGAAGCAACAGCGCTCGGCAACTTTATGATTCAGCTGAAAGCTTTGGGGTTGCTGGACTCCATCACACAAGGACGCCGGCTGATTGCGGAGACAGAGGTCATTAAAACATATACCCCAAGCACACAGAACTATGCGGAATGGAACGCCGCTTATGATCGTTTCAAAACCCTATTATAATAAGGAAGGTGCAACTATGCTGTATCCTAAAATTGGTATTCGCCCTGTCATCGATGGACGCTGGGGCGGCGTCCGTGAAAGCCTGGAAAATCAGACGATGCGCATGGCAGAAAATGCCGCCAAGCTGATTTCAGAGAACCTCAAGTACCCCGATGGTACGCCGGTGCAGTGCGTGATCGGCTGTACGACGATTGGCGGTGGTGCCGAGGCGGCCCGCGTGGCAGAGCAGTTCTCTACCCAGAATGTTACGGCAACGCTGTCTGTGACCCCCTGCTGGTGCTACGGTACCGAAACGTTCGATATGGATCCCAACACCATCAAGGCAGTCTGGGGCTTCAATGGCACCGAGCGCCCCGGCGCGGTGTATCTGGCTGCGGTTCTGGCAGCACACGCCCAGCGCGGTCTGCCTGCTTTCTCCATTTATGGCCATGACGTGCAGGAAGCCAACGATGATACGATTCCCGATGACGTGGCCGAGAAAATCCTGCGCTTTGCCCGTGGTGCTGTTGCCGCAGGCTGGATGAAGAACAAAGCCTACGTCAATATTGGCGCTGTGACGATGGGGATTGCCGGCAGCTTCTGCGATGCAGGTGTTCTGCAAAAGTATTTCGGCATCCGCGCCGAATGGGTGGACGAGGTCGAGATCCTGCGCCGCATTTCCATCGGTATCTATGACCACGACGAATATGAAAAGGCGCTGGCATGGGTGCGCGAGAATTGCAAAGAGGGCTTTGATAAGAACCTCGGTAAGAACCTGCCGCCTGTCATCACGAAGTCGAAGATCGTTCCGGCAGACAAGGATTGGGAGTTTATCGTCAAGATGACCCTGATCATCCGTGACATTCTATACGGCAATCCGCGTCTGGACGAGATGGGCTGGCATGAAGAAGCGCTCGGTCGCAACGCTGTGGTCGGCGGCTTCCAGGGCCAGCGCCAGTGGACAGACTGGCTGCCGAACGCTGACTTCACCGAAGCCATCATGGCTTCCACCTTTGACTGGAATGGTCCGAAAGCCCCGACCCCGTTCGCTACCGAGAATGACACCTGCAACGGCATTGCCATGATGCTGGGTAGCCTTGTTTCCGGCTCTGCGCCGTGCTTCCATGACGTGCGCACCTACTGGAGCCCGGAAGCCTGCGAGCGTGTGACCGGGCAGAAGCCTGACGGCGTTGCCGCCAACGGCTTTATTCACCTCATCAATTCCGGCGCAACGGCCCTGGACGGTTCCGGTGCCTGCGTAGATGCCAAGGGCAATCATGTGATGAAACCGTTCTGGGAGATGACCGATGCGGACATCAAGGCGTGCCTGAACGCCACCGATTGGTGTCGCGCGGACTATGAGTACTTCCGCGGCGGTGGATATTCCAGCCACTTCCGCTGCAAGGCAGAGATGCCTGTTACGATGCTGCGCTTCAACATTGTGGAGGGCATTGGACCCGTCCTGCAAATTGCCGAGGGTTGGACGGCTGATCTGCCCGACGAGATTCACAACACCATCGACAAACGCACCGACCCGACCTGGCCGACCACATGGTTCTGCCCGCGCCTGACCGGACAGGGAGCGTTCACCGATGTGTACAGCGTTATGGCAAACTGGGGTGCCAACCATGGAGTGACCGTTTACGGCCATGTGGGTGCTGACCTCATTACGCTGGCCAGCATGCTGCGCATCCCGGTCACGATGCACAATGTCCCTGCCGAGAAGGTTTATCGCCCCCACGCATGGGCCAGCTTCGGCACACAGGATCAGCAGGCTGCGGATTATGCTGCGTGCAAGCAGTACGGACCGCTGTATCGGTAAGTTACCTGTCGTAAATATTTTGCTGAAAAAAATCTGACATAGCCCTTAATACCAGTTAAGGAGAGGTTTCCTTGGAAGCCTCTCCTTATTTTTTCATCTGGAGGTACACAACTAATTCAGAAAATAAAAAGTACCTTGAGGTCTCTTTTCTCAAAGTGCGGTTATATTTCATTGCCTATAACTTAATAGGCTTTTCCTCTATACGGAGAACCGCATTATGAGTTTGTCGAATGAATAACTCTGGCAATTCCACGCGAAAAACGAAATAGAATTACCGCTGCCATATGCGAATCCTGACGGTATATGCTCCACACAGGTGGACATATACTGAAGAATTTGCGTGTGTCAATTTTCAATTCGACAAGATTCTTTGTCGCTGTCGTTCACCACCAGTATTCCCATCGAAGAAAAAATGATGGGAGTACAGAAATGATAAAAAGGAACGATGGCATATCCGAGGATGATATATGCCAAAACCAATGTGCAACCTTAGTCAGGGCGTAAAGGCCGAAGGCATCAACATTGGTGAGATGCGGATGCTGGTTAAACAGGTGAGGAAAGGCCGTGTGACAATTGAAGAAGCAGCGGAAGATGCTGGAATGACAGTAGAGGAATTTAAGAAAGGGATGGAAAACACCTCTCTGCAGGCGGTCTAAGAAAAAACATATAGAGTAAACTGTTAAGCCCTACAAGACTCAGATCAGTTCGATACCGACTGAAAGCCTTGTAGGGCTTATTTTTTGCTTTTTTCAAATTTATTTGTGAAAAATGTTGTCCAAGACTTGACATCGGCCGGCTCCAGTGATACGGATTCCTTTATGGAGGAATTGAAAGAACTGGCGAAGGGTGACGATCGGATTCTCTTTACTGGGTTTGTGCAGGGAGCAATGCTGGATGAACTGTACAGCAACGCTTATGTCTACACGCTGCCGTCCGATCTGGAAGGAATGCCATTAAGTCTGCTGGAGGCGATGAGCTACGGCAATTGCTGTCTGGTATCCGACATTCCAGAGTGTGCAGAGGTTGTGGAAGATAAGGCGTTGATTTTTAAAAAGTCGAATATAGAGGACTTGCAAAAAAAATTGCAAGAGGCCTGTGACCATCCAGAAATGGTTATAAGAATGAAGAATCAGGCAGCTGATTTTATCTGCGAGAAATACAACTGGGATAAAGTTGTAAAGGAAACGATGAAACTGTACAGGAGAAAATAATAGATGAGAGTATTGATAATAAATAAATTTCTATATCCAAACGGTGGATCAGAAACCTACATATTTAAGCTGGGTGAGGCACTGGAGCAGCACGGACACGAAGTTCAGTACTTCGGTATGGAGCATGAAGGCCGCTGCGTGGGCAACCGGGTCAATGCTTACACAAGTGACATGGACTTCCACGGCGGCAGTAAACTGAGCAAGCTGACCTACCCGATCAAGACCATCTACAGCAAGGAAGCACGGGTGCAGCTGAGAAAAGTTCTGGACGACTTCAAGCCGGATGTTTGTCACCTGAATAATTTTAACTACCAGCTGACACCTTCTATCATTCTGGAAATCGTGAAGTGGCGCAAAGAGACCGGAAGAGATTGTAAGATCATCTTTACGGCACATGACTACCAGCTTGTCTGCCCGAACCATCAATTAAAGAACCCTATCACACATGAGAACTGTGAGAAGTGCCTCGGTGGTCATTTCATGAATTGTGTAAAGGGAAAATGTGTTCACGGTTCTACTGCAAAATCTATCGTTGGCATGATGGAGGCGGAGTTCTGGAAATGGAACGGAGCATACAAGTACATTGACAAGATTATTTGCTGCTCGGAATTCTTGAAAACCAAGATGGACACGAATCCGTTGTTTGCAACTAAGACAATCGCAATGCACAATTTTGTGGAGAAGGTAGAGCCTAAAGAGGTTGAAAAGAAAGATTACGTCCTTTACTTCGGCCGTTTCTCTGAAGAGAAGGGAATCAACACACTTGTTGAGACCTGCAATCTGTTGCCAGATATTCAGTTTATTTTTGCTGGTTCTGGCCCATTGGAAGACAAGGTCAATCAGCTGAAAAATGTTAAGAATGTTGGTTTCCAGACTGGCGATGCATTGGACAAACTGATTCGGGAAGCAAAGTTTTCTATTTGTCCTTCGGAAGTCTATGAAAATTGCCCGTTCTCTGTTATGGAGAGTCAGCAGCGCGGAACGCCTGTCATCGGTGCAAATATCGGTGGCATTCCTGAGCTGATCACAGATGGTGTGGATGGACGACTGTTCACAAGCCGAGATTCCAAGCAACTGGCATCTATTATCAAGGAACTTTGGAATAATCCGGCAGAGACCAATAAGTACGCAAAGGCGTGCCTTAACCTTGAGAGAGATGATCTTGAAGCTTACTGTAACAAGCTCATCCCGATTTATCTGGGGGGGGGTAATCCTCTGTAAGTATCAGCGGATGGACTATGCGCTGTACTTTGGCCGCTTCTCTGAGGAAAAGGGCATCGGCACACTCATCAAGGTCTGTAAGGAGCTGCCGGATGTACAGTTCATCTTCGCCGGCACTGGTCCTCTGGAAGAGACGGTAAATGGCATTAGGAACATCAAGAACGTTGGTTTCCAGAAAGGCGAGGCACTGGAAAACCTCATCCGTGAGGCACGGTTCTCCATCTACCCGTCTGAGTGGTATGAGAACTGCCCGTTCTCCGTGATGGAGTCCCAGATGTACGGCACATCGGTGCTGGGTGCTGACATTGGTGGTATCCCGGAACTGATTCAGGTCGGCAAGACTGGCGAACTGTTTGAGAGCGGTAATGCCGAGGACCTGAAGAAGAAAGTTGAGAAGCTCTGGAGTGATAAGAAGCTGTGCGAAGAATATAGCAAGAATTGCAAGGACATCAGCTTCGATACCATCGATGAATATTACGAGAAAATTATGAAGGTGTATAAAAACATATCGGTAAGGAGGAGCATAGGTGGAAAACAAACATAATAATATAAAACGTATTGTTCACCGTGCTATGGAAGAGATAAACTCAACGGTTAAGGTTTCATGCGAGACTTCGATGACGAATTTTACCAAGATAATTGCAGCAAAGAAGCTGAATTATAAACTTAATAAAGAAGGAAGAAATGAAAGCAAAAAGGATACAGATTGCCTGCTATATAAGCATGATATCTTGATGCAGTATTTTGAAAAGCGGTATGGAGATTTTGCAAAAACATATATTTTTGATGAGAAAAGCATACCGGAGAAGTCAAGTTTTAGAGACAAAATATGGGTTTGTTGGTGGCAAGGAATTGAGCAGGCTCCGGATATAGTGAAAAGATGTGTTCAATCAATCCGTATAAATGCAGCACCATATGAAGTTGTAGTGTTAGACGATACAAATTATAGAAATTATGTAAATATCCCTGATTGGATGGAAAGAAAAAGAAACCAGGGAATCATAACACGTACACACTTTTCGGATTTTTTACGACTGGAATTATTGGCAGAGCATGGTGGAATTTGGCTCGATTCGACCTTTTTTGCCAGTAAGTTTAATGCTAAAGAAATAATAGACTTACCAGTTTGGTCAATAAAAAGACCTGATTATGGTCATCTGTCAGTAGCTTGTGGGAGGTTTGCAAATTATTCTTTCGGTTGCAATTTTGAAAATAGAAAGGCTTTTGCAATTATTAGAGATTATCTGCTTGAGTATTGGAAAACAAATGACAGTATGATTGATTATCTTTTCTTGGATTATTTGATAGAGTTGGCTTTGCGTCATAACGACTATCTTAAAAAGATGTTTGATCAGATTCCGGATAATAATCCTGAATGTGACGAACTTCAGAAGTGCCTTGGAAAGAAATATGATGAAGAATTGTGGATAAAAATCAGTAAGAACACTCATCTGTTTAAATTAAGCTGGAAACAGGAGTATCCATCTAATATAGATGGAGCAGATACATTTTACGGAAAGATAATTAACGAAAGTATTTAAAGATAGAGGAGAAAAAGAATGTCTAATAATAGCGAAAAGAAGTTAAATGGTACGGTCATCGTCACTTATCGTTGCAATGCACGGTGCTCTATGTGCAACCGCTATAAAGCACCTTCCAAGCCGGAAGAAGAAATCAGTATCGAGACCATCAAGAAACTGCCGAAGATGTATTTCACAAACATCACCGGCGGTGAGCCGTTCATCCGTACTGACCTGAAGGATATTGTGCGCGAGCTGTATAAGAAGTCCGACCGTATCGTTATTTCCACGAACGGTTTCTTTACTGACCGTATCGTTGACCTCTGCAAAGAGTTCCCTCAGATTGGCATTCGTATTTCTATCGAGGGTCTGGAGCAGACCAACAACGAGATTCGTGGCTTGCAGAACGGCTACCAGCGTGGCTACGGTACGTTGAAGAAGTTGCGTGAGATGGGCATGAAGGACGTTGGCTTCGGCATGACCGTTCAGGACAAGAATGCTCCTGATCTGGTTCCTCTGTACAAGATTTCCAACGAAATGGGTATGGAGTTTGCAACGGCTTCTCTCCACAACAGCTTCTACTTCGTTGAGGCCAAGAACATCATCCACGACCGTCCGATGGTTGCAAAGAACTTTGAGAATCTGGTCAACGAGCTGCTCCGTAGTAACAGCCCGAAGAAGTGGTTCCGTGCTTACTTTAACCATGGCCTGATCAACTACATCTATGGTCAGAAGCGTCTGCTGCCTTGTGATATGAGTTTTGATACCTTCTTCATCGATCCGTATGGCGATGTAATGCCTTGTAATGGCACCAAGGACAAAGAAGTCATGGGCAACCTGAACAATCAGACTTGGGATGAGCTGTGGAATAGCCCGGAGGCAGAAAAGGTTCGTGCAAAGGTTCGTTGCTGCGACCGTGACTGCTGGATGATCGGTAGTGTTTCTCCGGCTATGCACAAGTATATCTGGAAGCCTGCTACTTGGGTTCTGGTACATAAGTTCAAGGCACTGTTCACCAAGCATCCGTACAGCATGTATGAGTTGAAAATCTGCCGTGACTATCGTGATGGCAAGGTTACAAAGGAAGAACTGGACAAGTGCAGCACCTGCGATATGAACTGTGTGATCAACAACGGTCTGAGTGAAGCAAGTAAGGAACAGCTGAAGCATAAGACTGGCGAGGAAATCGTGGACGCTGATATCGCACAGCAGATGGAGACGAAGTAATGAGTGAAAAAACAGCGGGAAGAACAAGAGAAAAATGGGTTGATGATGTAAAAGTCATTGCCTGTATATTGGTTGTACTGGGCCATTTCTTTCAGAGTATGACGAAGGCGAATATTCTGCCTGAAAATGATTTGTATGGATGGTTCAATACAACAATTTACTACTTCCATGTGCCGCTGTTCTTTATTTGTAGCGGATATCTGTATCAGAAATACAGCAAGGTAAACAGTGTTGGTAGCTGGTGCAAGAATGTGGCGAAAAAAGCGTTAGCACTCGGCGTACCCTATGCCACTTTTACGACTGCTACATGGGTGCTGAAAAAGGTGTTCTCAAGCAGTGTTAATGATCAGATTGGCGGTCTTGGCAATACACTGCTCCTACATCCAACAGCTCCGTATTGGTATTTGTACGCACTGTTCTTCATCTTTCTGGTTACGCCGACTTTTAGCAGCGTGAAATCGGCTGCGGTAGGACTAATAGTTGCATTGGCTGCAAAAGTCCTGATTTTAACTGGGGGGGGGTACAGCGTTTACGCTGTATCGACGGTTCTCTCAAACGAAATCTGGTTTGTGATCGGTATGAGCATTTGCTCGTTTAATGTGCAACTAAAGGGTAGAAAAATACAAGGAACAATATTCGGGTTGCTGTTTGTAATTCTGAGCATTGTGGTGTATACAGCAAAAATTAGCGGTAGTGCAATCTCTTTTGCAATAGGATTATTGGCTTGCGTTGCTGTTATCATGATGGTGGCAGGCTTTGAGGAAAAGTTCGGAAGAGGCATGAAATTACTTGCGAAATACACAATGCCGATTTTTCTGATGCACACATTGTTCGCAGCACCGCTGAGATCTATCCTGATGAAGATCGGCATTGAAAATGCTGTGATTCATGTAGTACTGGGGCTTGTAATTAGCTTTGCAGGTCCGATTATTGCAGCTTGGATTATGAAGAAAACGAAGTGGTTGGAGTTCTTCCTGTATCCGAATAAATTTGTGAAAGTGAATGTAATACTGCTCAATAAGGCATCAAAAAAATATCTATAGGAAAAAGTGGGAAAATAAAATGTTGAATAAAAAGGTGACAGTTGTATTACCTATATATAATGTTGAAAAATATTTAGATAGAAGTGTTAAAAGCATAGTTGAGCAAACATATACCAATTTGGAAATTATTTTGGTGGATGATGGGTCACCTGATATGTGTCCACAAATGTGCGATGAATGGGCAAGAAAAGATAAGCGTATCAAAGTGATTCACAAAAAAAATGCAGGACTTGGTATGGCGCGTAATACAGGGATAGATAATGCTTCAGGAGATTATATATGTTTCTTTGACAGCGATGATTATGTTGCTATAAATACAATAGAGAAGACACTTACATCAATTGAAAGAAATAATGCGGATGTTGCTATTTTTGGATTTCATGATATCGATATGAATGGTAATGTAATGCAAACGTTTATTCCTAATACACCAAAAGAGGTTTATACAGGTCGGGATATTCAAAACAAACTATTGCCTAATATGATATCTTTAAATGAAATGAATCTAATGTGCAGTGCATGTATGATGATGTTCTCGATGCAGTTGATTAGAAAAAGTAAATGGCACTTTGTTTCTGAACGAGAAATTATTTCTGAAGATGTTTATTCATTAATTGATTTATATGCGTATGTGGAAACGGCAAATGTGGTTCCAGAGGCTTTTTATAGTTATTGCAGAAATGAAGGGTCATTAACAAGAAAATATCGGGAAGATCGCTTTGAAAAAATAAAGACATATTATAATAAATGCACAGAAATGTGTAAAAAGCATGGATACAACAAGAATGTTTTACAGCAAGTAGGGGATACATATTTCTCCTATACAATTGGAGCACTTAAGCAAATTGTAATGTCGTCAATGGCACTAGGAGAAAAATATAAAAAAGTTTCAATGATAGTGTTAGATTCACATTTACAAAATACGATACGTGAAGTAGATATAAAAAAAGGAAGCAAAGCAAGAAAAATTTTGATGGATGCAATGAAACATAAGAATTGTATAATAGCATTTATCTTAATTGAATTGGGATGCATTAAGAATGGTATATAGTATGGCAGAAAATTTTTTTAAAGTGAAATATAAAGATATCTTATATTGGATATTATTTATTAGTCTTTTCCAAGGTATGATATCTAATTATTTGGGGTTTAGCCAAGTTACGTATATATGTGATTTCCTATTAATTGTGCTATTGGTTGCAAAGCTATCATCTAATAAACGATATCTATTAATCAATAAGCGTGTAGAAGTTATTCCCATATATTGTTTTATTCTATTTGTTATAATTGGTTGGATCTTTAATCCAGCACCGATTGCAACGGCAGTATGGGGAGTGCGTAATTACGGTAGATTTTTCTTGTATTTTGTTCTATCTATTAGTATTCTCAATGCAGAAGATGCAGATAAAATGGAGGATATGTTTGTTAGAGTTTTTCCAATCCATATTAGTGTTATTGCATTCCAATATATTGTGGAAGGATTAAATCAAGACAGATTAAGTGGAATTTTTGGAAAAGAGACAGGCGGAAATGGCGGTCTGATGATCTATTTGGCTATAATGTTGTGCATTATTATGGCTAGATATGAATATAAAAGAATATCCTTACCAAAGTTTATTATATATTTGTTGTTAATTTTGATTAATGCTGCGCTGTCAGAGCTTAAATTTTTATTTATTGTCGCTGTAATTCTACTGATATGGTATCTGTTAATGTCGAAAAGAAAAGGGCGCGGAATGATACTAGCGTTAGCATTCTTTATTTTATTATATATTGGCATTCAAATTTTTTATGCCACATTTCCGGAATATGCTAATTTCCTTGACATTGATAATATTCTAAACCAAGTATCGGCTCAGGAAGTTTACGCATCTCAATTTGACGTTGGTAGAACATCTGTATTTACGAAACTTTCACCTATCATAGAAAGATGGGCAGGAAAAGACGCATTGTGGATTGGAATCGGACTTGGAAATGCTGATTATTCTTCAGCAATGAGTTTTTTAAATAGTGCGTTTTACAATGCATATGAGAAAATTCATTATACTTGGCTGTCACTAGGATATTTATTTGTAGAAACGGGTTATTTAGGCACTATAGCGTATACTTCTTTCTTTGTTGTAATGGAAATCTGTTCAATAATAAGATATCAAAGAAAGACGACATATCAAAATTTGATTGGAACTTTTTTCCCACTTATTTGTTTAATATTGTTAGTTTATAACTCGACGCTAAGATCCAATTTTGCTTATATGATTTTTGCGGTTTTATCGTGGAATATTGTTTCCTCAAAGATGAACTATAGTTTGGAGGAGTAAAATGATAAGAAATTTGCTTAGGAAAATACTATATGGGAAAAAGGCAACATCAGAGTCTTATATTACATATCTCCGCAGCTTGGGAATGAGGATTGGTGAGGAGACCACAATATATGTTCCAACTAAGACACAAATTGATACTACACGCCCATGGATGGTTGCAATTGGAAATAATGTGAAGATTACAGAAGGCGTTACCATTCTTACTCATGGCTTTGACTGGTCTGTATTGAAAGGTGTCTATGGAGACATTCTGGGATCGGGGGGGCGTGGCAATTGGCAACAATGTTTTTATCGGTATGAAGTCCACAATCCTAAAAGGTGTTCATATAGGTAATAATGTTATCATCGGAGCAAATTCCCTCGTTAACAAAGATATTCCAGATAACTGTGTGGCAGCAGGAAATCCCTGTAAAGTTATTATGGGACTAGAGGAATATCACGAAAAACGTAAAGCGGCACAAGTAGCAGAAGCAAAAGAACTTGTCCAATTGTACCGGGATCGTTATGGAAGAGAGCCAGATGAAAAAGCACTTCATGAGTTTTTCTGGCTCTTCACAGATGGAGATGATGAACTTCCAGCGTGCTGGGAAAGCATGATGGAACTCGGTGGAAATTACGAATATACAAAAGAACAGCTTAAGAAAAACAATAAGAAATTCAAAAATATGGATGAATTTCTAAAACAAATTTGATGATAAAGTGTGTATAGAATGAAGGAGGATTGTGGAAATGAAAGTGTGTATCTTGTCAATGCAACAGATTGATAATATGGGGTCCTTACTTCAATCTTATGCACTGAAAACGACAATTGAAAAACTAGGTAATGAAGTAGAGTTTATAGCCATTAAAAAAAGAGATGAGGACTATAAGCTCTTGGGAAATTACAAACAAGAATATCACGAAGAACGTGAGAAAGACGGTCTTCTAGGAAAAATTAGTAAGATCGATCGCTACACGATAAACCGTTTAAAAATCAAAAGAAAAAGCGTAGAGCAAGGGCTTGCTTTTGATGAATTTCGTAAAGAGCATTTAAATATTGATAAAAAAAGTCATCACTATGATCTTTGCGTAATTGGCAGTGATGAAGTGTTTAACTGTTTGAATTCAGGCGCTTGGGGATTCACATCGCAGTTGTTTGGTAATGTTCCAGAGGCAAACAAGGTGATTACTTATGCGGCCTCCTGTGGTTCTACAAAATATGAGGAACTTCCAGAAAAGGTTGCCAAAAAAATCAGGAAAACATTTGAAAATGTTTTAGCTTTTTCGGTGAGAGATGAGAATACACACAAATTTGTTGGAAAACTGACAGATAAGTCAGTTAACGACAATTTGGATCCTGTGTTGATATATAATTTTGACTACGAGGTGGAACAGGCAACTTTGCCTAAAATGCCAAAACATTATTGTGTGGTTTATTCCTATTATAACCGAATTCACACGGCAGAAGAGATTGATGCAATTAAAAAATTTTGCAAAAGGCATGAACTAACACCGATTGCAATTGGTGCACCACAGTTCTGGATTAAAGATTATATTGTATGTTCACCATTTCAGTGCCTAAAGATCTTTAAAGAGTCAGATTTTGTAATTACGGATACATTTCATGGTACAATTTTTGCTTCAAAATATGCAGATAAATTTGCAGTGTTGGCAAGGGCCAGCAATAAAAATAAACTGTTGGATTTGGTTGGAAAAATTGAAATGAAAGATCACTTGATGAGTAATCTTTCAGAACTGGAAGAAAAATATGCTCTTTTGAAAAACAAGGAAAACTTTAATTCCATTGTTGAAGAAGAAACACAAAGAACCATACAGTATTTGAAGAGTAATGTATAAATAGAATGGATAAACAGATGGCAAAATATTTATTTATTGGAGGGACAGATGGAAATACAGGACCTTCCAATGTAAACAAGGGAATAGTAGCGAATTTGGCAAGCAGCTTTTATGTAGTAGATAGCAAGAATAGAGTGGCAAAGTATTTGAGCGCTTTTATTAATACATTTCGATGTGAAGTTGTTATTGTATCTGGAATGTCAAAGGTAGGCGTATATGCTATTAAGTTGGCAAAGCTACTGAACAAAAAAACAATTTATATAATGCACGGCTGCTATGAAATCGAGACTGCATTAAATGAAGCTGTGGTAGATGCTAATAGTGTTCAAATGGAACAGTACATCCTACACAATGTGGATTTGCTTCTGCCGGTATCAGAGCGTTATAGTCAATTGATTCAAGAAAAATATCCGTTTTGCAAGGGGAAAACGGCGTATCTACATAATGGTGTCGAAAAAGCAGAATTTGATTATAGACGAGATGTTCGGGAAAAGGGTCGAATCATAGCTGTAGGTGGAGATCGAAAGCTAAAAAATAATGTGGTTGTTGCCAGCGCTGTGGCAAAGCTGGATAGTAGTAAGAAATTGATAGTTTATGGACATCTTTATCATCCAGATGATTTACCCCAAGGCGACAATATAGAGTTTAAAGGACTGGTTCCGCAGAAGCAACTTTATGCTGAAATGAAAAAAAGCGAATTGTATGTTTTGAATTCAGTCTATGAACCTTTTGCTCTTTCTGTTTTTGACGCTCTACTGTGCGGATGTAGCATTCTTGTGACAAATGTGGCTGGTGCGCTAGAGTTGTTGAATGTCACCGAACATGATGTGATTTATGATCCGATGGATGAAGATGAGATTGCCGAAAAAATTGATTATTTACTTCAGCATCCTAACAATGAACGATTAATGAAAAATTTGGATTTTGAAAAAATCTCCTATAAAGCGGAAGTTGAAAGACTGGAGCAGTTTTGTAAAAAGATAAGTGAAAAGCAGGAGCTAATTAAGTGATGAGAACTGTATGTAAACAGAATTCTTGCACAGGCTGCATGGCTTGCGTAGGAAAATGTAAAAGAGAAGCCATATCTATTCAGGACAGTTTTTCGGCATATAATGCGGTTATTGATGAAGGAAAATGTGTGAATTGTGGAGCCTGTGAGCGAGTTTGCCCAAACAACCACAAAGTGAACCTGAACGAACCTATTTATTGGAAAGAAGGCTGGGCATCGGATGATGTTAGGATAATAGCATCTTCCGGTGGTGCCGCATCTGCGATGATGGGGCGTTTTGTTGATGATGGTGGATATGTTGCAGCCTGCTTGTTCAGAAATGGAGAATTCTTCTTTGACATAACGAATAAAAAAGATGAACTGATTCGTTTTGCAGGTTCAAAGTATGTGAAGAGCAATCCAGTTGGTATTTATGACAAAGTTGTCGAAAAACTCAAAAATGGAAAAAAGGTACTGTTTATTGGCTTGCCTTGTCAGGTGGCGGCAATAAAAAATTATACGATAACGATGCCAGCAGGGATAGGCGAAAATCTTTATACTGTAGATTTAATCTGTCACGGAACGCCTTCGCCGAAAATTTTGAGTCTTGCATTGCGTGAAAAAGGTATTAATATCAAGCAGCTAAGAGATATTCGATTCAGAAATAAAACAAATTTTGGGTTGTCTTCACAAAATGGAGATAATGGGTATAAAACAATAACGCCGATGGGTGTTCAGGATATGTACACATATGCATTCCTTACGTCTCTAGACTACACTGAAAATTGTTATTTCTGTCAGTATGCAACATTAGGCAGAGTATCAGATATTACAATTGGAGATTCTTGGGGAAGCAATCAACCGGATAGTGAGCAGGGAAAAGGAATTTCTTTGATTTTATGCCAAACGAATAAGGGCATGACACTGATTCAAAACTCCGGAATGACATTAGAAAAAGTAGACGTTGAAAAGGCAATAGAGGCGAACCATCAATTGAGACATCCTTCTATTGCTCCAGAAACTCGTGAAGTTTTCTTTGGAAATTTGGGCAAAGGATTTTATAAAGCCGTTTCTAAGTGTGCACCTAAAGTATATTATAAGCAGAAATTAAAAGAAAATCTAATAAAACTCAAAATTATTCGGGGGGGGGCAAACCCAATAGAGTATAAAATCAGCTTTCGCTGATAACAGTATATGACTCTATTGTTTGCTGACAGAATATGAATGTGCTATATCTTAATGGAGGAAATGATGGCAGAACAATTGCCATGTAGATGAAATAATGCAGAAATCATTGGCAAAAAATTCAATATATAATATCGTATATACTGTTGCAAATATTCTGTTTCCATTTGTAACATCAATATATGTATCGAGAATCCTTCTCCCGGTTGGTGTTGGTAAGGTTGCATCCGCACAGAATATTGCGTCTTATTTTGTGACGATTGCTGCTTTGGGACTTCCATCCTATGGCGTAAGAGAGTTCGCGAAAGTTAGAGAAAATAAGTGTGAAAGTAATAAGTTATTTACAGAACTTCTATTACTGAACATTGTGTCTACGACATTGGCAGTAATCGGTTTCTTTGGCCTTGTTTTTATAAATGCAGGTTTTCACGGTGAATGGGCACTGTATGTTGCCTGTGGATTGGCTGTTTTTTTCAACTATCTGAACATTGACTGGATGTATAAGGGCTTAGAAGAATACGGTTATATTACAGGAAGAAGTTTGTTAATAAAGGGAATCTCCCTTGTTGCACTTTTTTTGTTTGTTAAAACTCGGCATGATTATGTTGCGTATGCGTTGATCTCCAGTCTTGCAACGGGTGGAAATTATATATTCAATGTTATTCATGCCAAAAAATTTGTTAGACTTGACTTTTCTGGCATAAAGATTCAAAAGCACATAAAACCGGTTTTGCTAATTGCTTGTATTATATTTTTGTCAAGTATTTATAATAAAATTGATGTGACAATGTTGAACATGATGGCAACGGATGAGTCGGTAGGCTTTTATTCGTATGCGCAAAAGACTATCAACATGGTACTAACTATGGCGAATGCAGTTACAGCAGCACTGCTCCCACGCTTGAGTTACTATTACGACAACGATAAGGAAGGCTTTTACCGATTACTAGATAAGGGATTCCAAATCTTATGCGTGATGGCACTTCCATTGGCTGCTGGTATGGCTTTGGTGGCATCTCAAACCGTTCAATTCCTTTACGGTGAGGCATTTGCACCGGCTGCTCTGACAATACAGTTGATGTGCCCGCTGATTTTAATTAAAGGGTTTGGCGATTTATTTTGCTATCAGCTTGTCTATAGCACCAAAAGCGAAAAAATTATTCTTCCGGCAGCAGCTTCTGCATCGGTGATTAATGTTATTACAAACGCTGTGCTGATTCCAACATTGTTGCAAAATGGTGCAGTAATAGCTTCTGTATTGAGCGAATTGGTTACCAACGCAATCCAGTTTATTTACATGAAAAAGAAAGTGCATTTTAGCATTAATGGAAAAGCACTTGTAACAGGACTTTTCAGTACAGCAATAATGTCTGTATGCGTACTTATACTTATGCAATTAAGATTACCGAATACAGTCGGCCTTTTTGTTGAAGTGGCCTGTGGAGCTGTTGTATATATTGCTGTGAATATGGTAATGCGGAATGCGCTGATGTTTGAAATTATCAATAAAGTAAAGAAAAAACTTTTGCATAAGAACTAAGAAAATTCTCAATGCGGGGGTATTGCAATTTATGAAGGGGAAAATGCAGTGGAAAATATAAAGGAGAAAAAAGCAGATTCAGATTATAAGTTGATTGATTTGCTGAAATTTATCTGTGCGTTTTTAGTGATTGGAATACATACCAGACCATTTCAGACGAGTAGCAATCTTTTGGATAAGTTTTTTTACTACGACATTTCTAATTATGCGGTGCCCTTCTTTTATGCGTGCACGGGATATTTTTTAATTGCTAAATCATCGAATGAAAACATGCATGCGAAATTGATATTTCGCTGTAAAAAGATTTTACGTATTTATTTGATGTGGTCTGCCATCTATCTTCCGTTAACTATAAGCGGATGGATAATTGAGGGTGGCCTAAATCCGGCCTACTTGATTCAATGCTTGCGAAACTTTGTTTTTGTTGGTGATAATTTTTATTCGTGGACGTTGTGGTATTTGAATGGCTTGATTTTTGCGTTGCTCTTGATTGATATTCTGCTAAGAAAATTTTCAGTTAAACAAATTGCTAACATTGGAGCGTTTGTATATCTGATCGGGATTGGGTTGACGATGCTAAATGGTCATTTGGAGAGTTTGCCTCTATTTTTGGAAAAACCAATTGAGTTGTACTTCTCTCTATTTGTGACCACGAGGAATGGTCTATTCCAGTCGCTTGTGTTTGTAGCGTTTGGAATGTTGATAGCTGAAATAGAGCATGCAGATGGATTGAATTTGTCCATAAAAAAAGGATTACTTACCAGCTGTATCTACATGGTAAAAGTTGGCGTTAGTTTAATCGGGGGGGGGGCAGTACTTCTCAAAGATGTTGGATTTGCCGACGTTTTACTTCTTGTTTGAGTTGGTAATATATGCATGCAAAATAGTGAACTTTAGAGGTTCGTTTTATAAACAACTAAGGGGTATGAGTGAAACAATTTATTTTGTACACATGTATTTCGTGGCATTTTGTTCGCTTGTGCTTTATAAAGGGAACTACCACAATTTTAAGTCATATTTTATTTGTGCAGGTGGAGCAACTATAATTGCACTACTTCGTCAAATTTATAAAAACAAAAAAGAGGTAACAAAAAATGGCTAAATATTTTGGAACAGACGGCTTCCGTGGTGAAGCCGGAATTACATTAACCGCGGATCACGCCTACAAAGTTGGCCGCTTCTTAGGATGGTACTATAATGCGCTGCGTGAACGCAACGGTGACACCAATCCTGCTCGTATCGTCATCGGCAAGGACACTCGTCGTAGCTCCTATATGTTTGAGTACAGTCTGGTCGCTGGTCTGACCGCTTCTGGTGCAGATGCTTATCTGCTCCATGTCACCACCACTCCGTCTGTGGCTTACATTGCGCGTGTGGATGACTTTGACTGTGGCATCATGATTTCCGCCAGCCACAACCCGTACTACGACAATGGCATCAAGCTGATCGACTGCTATGGTGAGAAAATGCCGGAAGAGACTCTGCTGCTGGTGGAGGATTACATCGACGGCAAGCTCCATGTGTTCGACAAGGACTGGCCGGAACTGCCTTTTGCTCATCGTGAGCATATTGGCTGTACTGTGGATTACATCTCTGGCCGTAACCGTTACATGGGTTATCTGATTTCTCTGGGTGTTTATTCCTTCAGAGGTGTCAAGGTCGGTCTGGACTGTGCCAACGGCAGTTCCTGGAATATTGCTAAGTCTGTGTTCGATGCTCTCGGTGCAGATACCTATGTTATCAATAATAATCCGAACGGTCTGAACATCAATAACAATGCAGGTTCAACCCATATCGAGGGCCTTCAGAAGTTTGTTGTGGAGAAGGGCTTGGATGTTGGCTTTGCCTACGATGGTGACGCCGACCGTTGCCTGTGCGTGGACGAGAAGGGAAATGTCATCACCGGCGACCACATCCTTTACATCTACGGCTGCTACATGAAGGAACGCGGCAAGTTGCTGACCAATACTGTGGTCACGACCGTCATGTCCAATTTTGGTCTGTACAAGGCTTTTGATGAGCAGGGCATCGGCTACGCAAAGACCGCTGTGGGCGATAAGTATGTTTACGAGTATATGGCAAAGAACGGTTGCCGTATCGGCGGTGAGCAGAGCGGCCACATCATCTTCTCCAAGTACGCAAGCACTGGCGATGGTATCCTGACCAGTCTGAAGATGATGGAAGTCATGCTGGCTAAGAAGAAGCCGATGAGCGAGTTGGCGGCACCGCTGAAGATCTATCCGCAGGTGTTGGAGAATGTTCGTGTGACCGATAAGAAAGCTGCACAGAATGATCCTGCTGTGCAGGAAGCCGTGTCTAAGGTTGCTGAGGCACTGGGCGATACCGGCCGTATTCTGGTTCGTGAGTCCGGCACTGAGCCGGTCGTTCGTGTGATGGTGGAAGCACCTGACCATGATACCTGCCAGAAGTATGTTGATGAAGTGGTCAATGTGATCTGCGAAAAGGGGTATAAGGTATAAAGTCAATGACGACTCTGGCAGTGTCCAGAGTCGTTTTGTGTAAGTGGAAAAGTATCATAGAAAAATGAATAATAGGAGGGGCAAAACCTATGTGTGGAATCGTTGGATTTACAGGAAATCGACAGGCGGCACCGATCCTGCTGGATGGCCTGTCTAAACTGGAGTATAGAGGATATGACTCGGCTGGATTGGCTGTCCGTGACGGAGAAAATCTGGCACAGGTCGTGAAAGCGAAGGGACGCCTGTCCAATCTGATCGAGAAAACAGATGGCGGCAAGGCATTGAAAGGAACTTGTGGTATTGGTCATACTCGTTGGGCAACTCACGGTGAGCCGAGCCAAACCAATGCACATCCGCATGTTTCAGGTAACTGTACCCGTTCTGGTTCCGGCACAGTGGAGTCTGAGGTCGTTGGCGTACATAACGGCATCATCGAGAACTATACCGAACTGAAAGAAAAGCTGCTGAAGCACGGTTATACATTCTATAGTCAGACGGATACGGAAGTGGTCATCAAGCTGGTGGACTACTATTATAAAAAGTACAACCTCGGTCCTATTGATGCCATCGCTAAGACGATGGTGCGTGTCCGTGGTTCCTACGCTCTTGAGCTGATGTTCCGGGATTATCCGGGCGAGATCTGGGTGGCACGTAAGGATAGCCCGATGATCATCGGCATTGCAGACGGAGAAACCTATGTGGCTTCGGATGTCCCGGCAATTCTGAAATACACTCGCAATGTGTACTACATCGGTAATCTTGAGTTCGCAAAGCTCGTTCCGGGTGAGGCTCACTTTTATGATCTGAATGGTGATGAGATCGAGAAGCAGACCACAGAAATCAAGTGGGATGCCGAGGCAGCTGAAAAAGGCGGCTTTGAGCATTTCATGATGAAAGAAATCCATGAGCAGCCGAAAGCTGTTCAGGATACCCTTAACTCTGTGATCAAGAACGGCGTTATCGACCTATCCAGTGTGGAGATCACCGAGGACGAAATTAAAAACTTTGAGCAGATCTATATTGTTGCCTGTGGCTCTGCATGGCATGTGGGCATGGCTGCTCAGTATGTGCTGGAAGATATAGCGGATATCCCAGTGCGTGTGGAACTCGCATCCGAGTTCCGTTATCGGAAGATGCCGCTCAATCAGAAGGCACTTGTAATCGTTGTCAGCCAGTCTGGCGAGACAGCAGATACATTGGCTGCACTGCGACTTGCAAAAGAAAAAGGCATGACCACAATGGCAATCGTCAATGTGGTAGGCAGCAGTATTGCCCGTGAAGCGGACAAAGTGTTCTACACCCTTGCTGGTCCAGAAATCTCTGTTGCAACGACCAAGGCATACAGTGCACAGCTGGCAGCCATGTACTGCTTGTCGGTTCAGTTCGCAAAGGTGAGAGAAAAAATCACGGAGGAGCAGTACAGCTACTATATTTCTGAACTTCTGACTCTCCCGGAAAAGATGCAGAAAACTTTGGAAGATAAGGAACGCATTCAGTGGTTTGCAGCAAAGTATGCCAATGCACACGATGTGTTCTTCGTAGGTCGTGGCATTGACTATGCTGTCTGCTTGGAAGGTAGTTTGAAACTGAAAGAAATCAGCTACATTCACTCGGAGGCATATGCAGCTGGCGAACTGAAGCACGGAACCATTAGTCTGATTGAGCAGGGAACACTGGTCATCGGCGTGCTGACCCAGAGCGAACTCTATGAAAAGACTATCAGCAATATGTTGGAGTGCAAGAGCCGTGGTGCTTATCTGATGGGGCTCACTACTTATGGCAAGTATGAAATCGAAGATCAGGTAAACTTCACAGTTTATGTTCCAAAGGTGGACGAGCACTTTGTTGGTAGCCTGGCAGTGATTCCGTTGCAGCTACTTGGCTACTATGTGTCTGTAGCCAAGGGCCTGGATGTGGATAAGCCAAGAAATCTGGCGAAGAGTGTGACAGTAGAATAAAAGTTAGTAAGAGGAAGAAGTTATGAAAACAACATTACTTATCATGGCTGCTGGTATCGGTAGCCGTTTCGGAACAGGAATTAAACAGTTGGAGCCGGTGGATGATGCTGGACATATCATTATGGACTACTCAATCCATGATGCGATTGAAGCTGGTTTCAACCATGTAGTATTTATCATCCGTAAGGATATCGAGAAGGAGTTCAAAGAGGTCATTGGTGATCGCATCGCCTCCATTTGCTCTTCTCACAATGTAACTGTGGACTACGCTTTCCAGGATATCAGCGATATCCCGGGAATTCTGCCGGAAGGTCGTACGAAACCTTGGGGAACCGGTCAGGCCGTCCTTGCGGCGAAAAATGTGATTGATACTCCGTTCATTGTGATCAATGCGGATGATTACTATGGAAAGGAAGGCTTCAAGGCGGTTCATGAGTATCTGGTGAATGGCGGCAAGTCCTGCATGGCTGGTTTCGTTCTGAAGAACACGCTATCTGATAACGGCGGTGTGACTCGTGGTATCTGCAAGATGGATGAGCAGAATAATCTGACGGAAGTTGTGGAGACCAAGAACATCGTAAAGACTGCAGATGGAGCAGAGGCAGACGGTGTAGCTGTTGATGTGAATTCTCTGGTTTCTATGAACATGTGGGGCCTGACTCCAGATTTTCTGGATGTACTGGAAAAGGGCTTCAGAGAGTTCTTCGAGAAAGAAGTCCTGGGCAATCCTTTGAAAGCCGAGTATCTGATTCCGATCTTTATTGGAGAGTTGCTGAAGAAGGGCAAGATGCCCGTAAAGGTTTTGAAGACTAACGACACCTGGTACGGAATGACCTACCATGAGGATGTTGCAGCAGTAAAGGATAGCTTTAAAAAGATGCTGGAGAATGGCGTGTATAAGGCTGATTTGTTCAGCGATTTGTAAACGACGATGAAAGAGACGATTGATTTACTCGGAAAGATCATCACAAACATCCTGACTGCGCTATATGAGCCGTTTGGATTTTCGCTTCTTCTTTCCTTTTTGGTTATGTTTTTCTATCTGTATGCGTATGAGCCTACCGCAGCTGGCAAAGGCTGGAAGAACGCCATAGTGACATGGTATCAGATGTTCAAAGAGAGCGTGTTCTTTAGAAAACTATTTTTCTTGGCCTTTGTGACCTCACTTGTTCTGTTCCGAACCCTGTTAAACCGTGATCTGTGGATGAATCCTTTATCCAATATTATGGGCGGTTGGGGAATCTGGGAAACTGTGAACGGTGAGCAAAAGCTGACCACCGAGTGCATCGAGAACGCGATCATGATGGTGCCGTTTAGTTCGGTAGTGATGTGGACATTCGGAGAGAAGATAGGAAACGGCTGGAAGAAGATACTGTGGCAAAGCGGAAAGATAGCGTTCATCTTCTCGATAAGCATTGAGCTGTTGCAATTATTGCTACGGCTAGGAACGTTCCAGCTATCAGACATCTTCTACAACACGGTAGGTGGAGTGCTCGGAGGATTGATGTATTGTGCGGTGATGAAGGCAAGAAAGCGTCTGTAAAACTGGATGAAATTATGATATAATGGGAGCAGAAGCTCCCATTGCTGCTCGAAACTTTGCACACCTCTCCGTGGTGAGCAGCAGGCAACGGATCGTATATGTGAGTATGATCGGCGAAGATGTGGAGAATACATAAGATGAGGGGCTGCCTATGCCAAGACGTTATCCGGAATATACTCCAGAGCGTATAAAGGAATCAAAATCCTATCAGGTACTTTTGCCAAAATTCAATGCGCGTCGGTGGGCATTTGGCTGCAGTGAATGGCAGGATCATGGAGTGGATTATTCGTTTGAATATGTTCAGGATGGCTTTTTTCATGGCTTTCGATTATTGGGGCAGGTAAAGGGAAGTTCTCATTTGAAATTTGGAAATGCAGATTCCTTTTCTTATGCATTGCCTGTGAAAACTGCCAACTATGCGGTTGAATGTAGTCAGCCGTTTGTTTTGTTCGTTGTGGACTTAATATCAGCGACTGCATATTATCTTCCACTTCAAGATTATTTTATAGCTAACCGAGATAAGTATGAAAAATTAAAGGTTAATACAAGTACAATTAGCGTTCGTATTCCAACGAGGAATACGGTTAGTTATGCAGATGATGATTTGGTAGTAGTGGCAAAATCGTGTTACTGTTTCGATTCAAATAGAGATATGATTATAAAAGTTAGATAATTTTTATTATAGAAATGAGGTTTACATCTTATGGCCAGAACAAAAGGAAGCAAGAACCGTCCCAAATCTGACGTTGCATCCCAGATCACAGAGAAGCAGGAGACTATTACGTCTCTGAATACTGAGATCGCATCCATCCAGAAAGCGATTGAAGAGCAGAAGAACACACTGAAAGAGAAGAAGTCTGCTCTGAAGAAGGCCGAAAAAGAAGTGGCATCCCTGGAAGCGAAGAAGGCAAAGGCAGACGCCAAAGCTGCAGAAGAAGCAAAAAAGGCAGAGGCGGAATCCGTTCTGAAAAAGTTGCTTGCCGAAGGCATGAGTGCCGACGAAATCCTCGCAAAACTGAAATAACAGGAAAACCCGTGATGGACAGGCATAACGCACCGTTCATTACGGGTTTTAGGGTTATAAGAACATAAGTTCATCCGGCGGCAACATCAAACTGAAAATGTGCCGGAAGGTTGAACTGTTTGATAAACGCATGGTGCTGGGCGTGATAGTGCCGTAGATCGTATCCCAAATGATGCAGTTCCAGCAACTTCACCAGCACCAGATTGAGGTGAATCCGCTTGGCCGCAGAAATCTGCGCCGCGTCCAACCCGCGCTTCGTCATTTGATAGACTTCGTCACTGTCCAGCATCAGGTGGGATGTGAAAGCGTTGTGCTCATAAAGAAGGATGTGCTTGTCCTTAATGGTCAGAAATTTGTCCAGGGTATGCAAGTCCATAAGCAGCTGATGCTCCAGATAATGCCCCAGCGCATAGCCGCACACCATCTGCTTTGTCTGTTTGTCCAGCTGGCGATTGATAAGGATCAAAGGCTTATCAAAATAGAGTGAAAGCAAACCCAACATATCTTTAATGCGGGATGTTTCACTGATGTCCAGACTGCAACTGCGCGCGATCTGTTTGATGTTGCGAGTTCCGGCATTTTGGACAAGTTCGTTGGCAGCTTGGTGAATAAATGCAGAATCCATAATGTGATCTCCTTCCGGGGATGGCATAGTGAATAGAACAGTGATTTACAGGTTCATGATTCGTTCCTTTTCTCGCTTTTGTTCTCGGTACTTAAAATAGGCTTTGTGCATTTCATACATGATACCGTCCATATCCTGCGGGGTCAACTCTCCGCTGGCAAATAGCTCAGTAAGCTCAAATGCGAGATGCTGGGCTTCTATTTTGCCCTTTTTTCCGTAGGCTTCGGCGGCACGTTCGATAAATAAAGACTGATCCGGCTGTAAATAGGTCAAAGGTACATGGAATATATCGGCCATCTTTTCAAGCATTTCAATACTGCGAGGGTAGCGGCCATCCCGCTCCCATCCGATGATCGTTCGTTTGTTGATACCCAGACATTGTGCCAATTCGTCCTGTGTTAAAGAATGTTTCTTTCGTAGATCGCGAACTTTCTCTCCAAATTTCATGTTTGTAACCTTTCTATGGAGTGGTTATCGTGCTGTAACAATGTGCAATGGAATTTGTAAATATTCAATCCGAAAGATGCAACGAATTTTCACATTTTCCTCTTGACACGGCGACATGACTTGCTTATAATATATGCTATATTCTATCATCTTTTGGATTATTATACCGTAAAAAACGCAAATATGCAAGCCGAAAAAGGTGAAAAAAGAGCGGAAGTTCAAAAGGTGAAATTGAATAGAAGAAAAGAAGAAACTTAAACCAACACAAAGGAGGCCGTGAGAAGATGAGCAACGGAGAACATGAAATCCGCACCCCAAAAGGGCTGCGGATCGGGAATCGCAGTGTCGTTGATGGAAAGAATATGCTTCAGATCAAGCGTGGTGGCTGTGAAGATTATATTTCTGCTGAATCTCTGGTGGAGTGTATTCACGGCCTTCCTGTGAAGAGTATCGAATTTTTCACAGCAGAAAACCATCGGAAAGAAGCCTGAAGAAGAGAGCTTCATCGGACACTGAAAGCGCAGAGGTGGAATCTTAGGCGGCACGTAGTTAGCCGACCAGCTCCATCAGACGTTCTTTTGGGTCTACAATATAATATCTGTTTGTTAGAGCGATACCGTAGCAATATGTGATATAGGCCGGAACAGAATGAGCGAATGCAGCGCAGTAGTGCGCCTGCAAGTAGTTCATCCTGTTCCGGCTTTTTTTGTTTTCTCGAAAATCTGTATTCCCAGGTGGCTCTACGGATTCATGTTAGTATAGGGACTTCAAAAAAATAGAAAGCAGCAAGAGGAATCTTAGATTCCCGTTCAAAAAAAAACGGGTGAATCTGAGACGATTTTTGCTGCTTTTTTCAGTTCACCCGGAGCCGGAAGGCAGAAAGGTGGACAAAATGCTTACATTGAAAAAGGTCAAGGAAATGGTAAACGCACCTGTACATACCAAGCGCGTACCCTCTCCGAAGGTGCTTTTGGAAGAAGGCCGGATTTTTCTGCGTAAAGAATTTGAGCACGGCAGTCATCTGACACTCTATCACAGCGGCTATGTTTGGTTTTCTGCAGGAAAGCGCAATACTGTGTTCCATATCCATGACTGCCGTGGGGACTATGCCTACGGTGCATCAAAAGGAAAGGGCGAAGTGATTAAGGAAGAATACTTTGAAAACTGCGAGTGGCATATTCGCGCACTGTTTGAGGGCGAACAGAGAGTGGAGGAATCACAGCTGAAGTGCGAGGGCGTAGGTCAGACCAAAGTGAGTGTGTCATATCATGCCGTGGCGGAAGATTGGGGAGAGATGGCAGACTCTGAAATCAATGTTCTGGATAAATATATTGAGAAGGAAGCACTTTATGCAATGATGGCGGTTCTGACGAAAAAGCAGCGTAACCTGATCTACCAGAATTATGTTCTTGACAAGACCCATCAGGAAATTGCAGATGGTATGGGGATCGCACGTGGGTCTGTCACACGGTCTGTCAATCAGGCACTTGAACGGATTCGCCGCAAATTTGATTTTGAAGCACATTATGAATTGGCAGTGGGAGATTTTACATGAAAAGGAATCAGCAGATGAGCAAGAATACCCGGCAAACAGAAAACATGGCAAGCTGTTCTCCTTATATCAATAGGTGCGGTGAATATACCATCGAGGCCGAATTTGCAGGCAGTAGTTCGTTGGAAAGCTGCATTGCAGCTTATCTCAATGAAAAATATCAAATTGAATAAGAACGAATACTTCGATAATTCGTTGAAAATGAATACGGAATAAAGATTTTCAAAAAATCTTTAAGAACTGTATCCCCCAAAGCCCCTTCAAATTCATATTAGTGTAAGGGTTAGAGAGAAGAGTACCTTACGAAGCTCCTTGAAAACTGAATAAGCCATCCCAGAGAGATACTTCTGGTACTGAATGTGCATCCTGCGCGTCTTACCAGAGAAAACGCCGCTGAAATATGGGGCAGGAACGGGCTGGGGCAGAATGGCAAAACTCAAATAACAGCAGATACACTGCGGCGGAGCATGAAAGCGTGTTCCGCCGTAGGAATGTACTGTTATTTCCAATAGTGCAAATCCAATCCGACAGGGGGTGATGAATTTACATGGAATACCCGTATTTCAAAGGTCTGGAAGCAGACCGATACAGCTTTTACCGTGTGCCGAAAGCACTGGTCAAGGCTGATCCATTCCAGAAGATGTCCGGGGATGCCAAGCTGCTGTATGCTGTGCTGCTTGACCGTATGAGCCTTTCCATTAGGAATGGTTGGCAGGATAAGCACGGCAACGCCTATATTATCTGCACGATAGAGGAAGTCATGGACTCCATTCATTGTGCCAGACAAAAGGCGGTCAAACTGCTGGATGAACTGGAACAGGAGTTCCGACTTATCGAGCGGCGCAGGCAGGGACTTGGCAAACCCAATCTGCTGTATGTGAAAGACCTTTATGCGGGGCTTTCGCAATCGAACTACTGGAAGTATGAAAATCATACTTCCGGCGGTATGAAAACCGAACTTCCGGGAGTTCTAAAATCAAACGGAAGTAATACTGAGAAGATAAATAAGACAGATAATAGTGAGACTGATCTTATCTATCCGGCTGAATTGCAGGAAGAAGAACAGTACCGCCACTATTTCAAGGAGGCTCTGGAATTGGAAATTCTGGAACAGGGCTATCCGGCAGATAAAGCGATCCTGTATGAGATTCTGGAACTGCTGGTGGAAACCGTCACCAGCAGAAAGAAGTTCCTGCGCATCTGTGGCGAGGAAAAGCCGAAAGAGGTGGTGAAAAGCCGCCTGATGAAGCTGGATTCCTCGCACATCCAATACATATTGGAGTGCTTAAAAGAAAACAGCACTCAGATTCGGAACATCAAGCAATACCTGCTGGCAACACTCTACAATGCACCTGTGACTGTGGATAGCTATTATTCCGCACAGATTCGGCATGAATTTGGGTGGGGCGGCAGGGTAGATAAAAACTAAGGAGGACAACCCCATGAACATCGTATTCATGAGTATGGACACGCTGCCCTCTACGCTGTGGGCGCGTGATCTGTATGATCAGATGCACATTCGCAGCGACTTCCGCAAGTGGTTCCCGCGTATGTGCCAGTATGGTTTCATCGAGGGCCGCGACTACGAGTATATGCCCCGTGTCCGGCTGCAGGATGAGGGCGGGCGCACGGTCCAGCGGTATGTGAAAGACTACCGCATCACGCAGGATATGGCAAAGAAGCTCTGCAAGCTGCACCATACGGCAGTCGGTGCGGCGTACCATCCACAGCCGTTTGACTGGGATGTGCTGCTGGGCCTGCTGCATAAGAAGCCGCCGCGCCGGAGCAGTTACGAAGCGCAGCTGAGCGATTCCGATTCGCTGGTTACGACTACACAGATCGCCAAGGAATACGGCTGCGGAGCCAAGGTGTTCAATCGACTGTTGCATTTGCACGGCATCCAGTACCTGGCCAACGGCCAGTGGGTACTGTATTCGGAACACCACGGCAAGGGCTATACGTCCAGCCTGACGTTCCGGCTCCAGCGCAGCGATGGTTCCGAGGTGGAAAAGCTGCACACGGCATGGACGCAGAAAGGCCGGAAGTTCCTTTATCATACGTTGAAGCGGCGCGGGGTGCTGCCGCTGGCTGAACAGGGAGGTTAAGCCTATGAATTTTACCGATAATCCGTTTGAACGCATGATGCGCCAGCGTCCGGGGACGGACAGTGGCCATCCCTGCAAGCATTGCCGCCACAAATGGGAGTGCGGCTATCTGCTGCACCAGTGCCGTAAGAAGTTCCGCTCGGTGCTGGGTGATACCGCACCGCCTGCGGCTGGGGCAGTCCGCCCCTGATGCAGTGGCGATAGATGGGAGGTGAGCAACCATGCAGGAAGAAGTCAACGAGAAAACCATCTCACTGTGCATCAAAGGAGGAAAAATCACCGCACAGATTTTGAAAGCAGCCCTGATAAAGTTGCTGGCGGAAATGGACAAGAAAAAGCAGCGGGGGAAAGGAGAAAAAAGCCAATGTAAGAAAACAGGTCGGCAGAGTATCAAGAGCCTGCAAAAGAGCGGCGCGCAGATCACGAACATCGTTGTCACGGACAATAATATCAAGTCGTTTGACCGGGTAGCCCGGAAATATGGCATTGATTATAGTCTGAAAAAGGTGGAACAGGAGGGCAAAACAGAATACCTTGTCTTTTTCAAGGCCAAGGACGTGGATGTTATGACCGCTGCCTTTAAGGAGTATACCAGCGAAACGCTGAAAAAGCAGAAGCGTGAATCGGTGCGTCAGAAGCTGGAAAAGGTGAAAGAGGAACTTTCCAATCACCGTCAGCTTAAGAAAGAAAAGAAGAGGGGGCAGGAACCGATACGATGAAAAATCCGAAAACACCTGCCCGCCTGCCGCGCAAAGCACCGTCCAACCAGACGGGCGGCACGGCATGGGGCAAAAAAATGGCTGCAGAGTTCAGCAGGATGATGCAGTCGGCAGACATGAAAAAGCTGATCCTGCTGAATTTTCCGTACATCATCGCCTTTTACATGGTGGAAAAAGCCGCATGGCTCTACCGTCATTGCAATGGCGATTCCGTGGTGGACAGGCTCATGGTTCTTTTTATGAACTTTGGCCTGGCCTACAAAAGTGTCTTACCCAGTTTTCACCCGTTCGACCTGATGGTGGGGCTGGTCGGCGCAGCTGCGCTGAAAGTAGTAATCTACTTCAAAGGGAAGAACGCGAAGAAGTATCGGCAAGGCGAAGAATATGGCTCTGCCCGATGGGGCAACCAGAAGGACATCGAACCTTTTATTGACCCGGTATTCGAGAACAACGTCATCCTTACACAGACCGAACGGCTGATGATGAGTGGTAGACCAAAGCATCCGAAGTACGCCCGCAATAAAAACGTCATTGTGATCGGCGGCAGCGGTAGCGGTAAGACCCGATTTTACGTCAAGCCCAACTTGATGCAGATGCCCCAAAAGGTCAGTTATGTCGTAACGGACCCCAAGGGTACGATCATTGTCGAGTGTGGAAAGATGCTCTCGGATGCCGGGTATAAAATCAAAGTCCTGAACACCATCAACTTCAAAAAATCCATGCGATACAATCCGTTCCATTATATCCGCAGCGAAAAGGATATTCTGAAACTGGTCAATACCATTATCGCCAACACAAAGGGGGATGGTGAGAAGTCTGGCGAGGATTTCTGGGTCAAGGCCGAACGCCTGCTCTACTGCGCACTGATCGGCTACATCTGGTATGAAGCCCCGGAGGAAGAACAGAACTTCTCCACGCTGCTGGAGTTCATCAACGCAAGCGAAGCCCGTGAGGATGACGAAGAGTTTAAGAATCCTGTGGATGAGCTTTTTGAGGAACTGGAACAGAAGAAACCGGAGCACTTTGCAGTCCGTCAGTACAAGAAATACAAGCTGGCTGCCGGCAAAACGGCGAAATCCATCCTCATTTCCTGCGGTGCCAGATTAGCCCCATTTGACATTGCGGAGCTGCGTGACCTTATGGCCTACGATGAGATGGAACTGGATTTGCTGGGGGACCGCCGCACGGCCTTGTTCGTTATCATCTCCGACACGGACGATACGTTCAATTTCGTGGTGTCCATTATGTACACCCAGCTTTTCAATCTGCTTTGTGACCGTGCAGACGATCAATGCGGAGGTCAGCTAAAGTATCATGTACGGCTGCTGCTCGATGAGTTCGCAAACATCGGTCTGATCCCGAAGTTTGATAAGCTGATCGCCACCATCCGCAGCCGCGAGATTTCGGCATCCATCATCCTGCAATCACAGAGCCAGCTGAAAACCATCTACAAAGATGCTGCAGAAACCATTATCGGTAACTGTGACACCATGCTTTTCCTCGGCGGTAAGGAAAGCTCGACACTCAAAGAGATTTCTGAAACCTTGGGGAAAGAAACCATCGACCTATATAACACTTCCGACACGCGCGGTCAAAGCCCTTCCTTTGGTACAACCTACCAAAAGACTGGCAAGGAGCTTATGAGCCGGGACGAGCTTTCTGTCATGGATGGCAGCAAGTGCATCCTGCAGCTGCGCGGAGTCAGGCCATTCCTGAGCGACAAATTCGACATTACCAAGCATAAGCGGTACAAGGAGCTTTCGGACTTCGATAAGAAAAACGCTTTCGATGTAGAACGCTACCTGAAGCACGAACTAAGGCTGCGGATGGATGAAGAATTTGATTGCTACGAGGTGGATGTGTCCGAAGAAAGCACAGCATAGGAAGGAGGTCATTATCCGAAGTAAATACACCCGCCCGCCTGTCCGGGCAGACCCCGTGGCAGGAAATTCACCCGACTGATCTCTACATTTTGCGATTCCAAAAGGCTGATTTTTTATGAAAATGAAAGGAGAAGCCAGAATTGCAGGAAGCAGGCAGCACCGAAGATGTGCCAGCCTGTTTTTCTTTTGGAATCGTGTTTTTTCTTAATGCTGCAATCTGGCGAAAAACGACTATGGAATTCTTCAATCAGGCTATTACCGTTCTGCAGACTCTCGTTGTTGCCGTCGGCGCGGGCCTTGGTGTTTGGGGCGTTGTGAACCTCATGGAAGGGTATGGAAACGATAACCCTGGCGCAAATGCTCATGTGCGGTAAAGTAATAAAAAGATTTAGGTAGCCGCCTTAACTATTCCTAAATAAGATAATATGCACAGTATTTTCTCGTAAATAGAAAATAAATTATTGCATTTTACCAATTATTATGTTAAAATGACAATGTAACAAAGAGCTATGTATTTTTAAGGAAAGGGAGGAACTTATGAATTTAAGAAAATCTATTTTAGCACTTTCAGTAGTAGCTGGAATTGTAGCTGCTCCAATGACTGTATTTGCCGCTCATACTCATAGTTGGGGTTCTCCCCAGTACTATGGATATGAAGATGAAATGCCTGGTATATATGATGACTGGGATAAATGTGCGACACGTCATGTATATAATTACAAACAATGTTAAATTTGTGGAGAAGTAAGCATTTATGAAGTTGAGACGATTGAAATGTCTCACAAATGGGTGAATGGTGCATGTGTATATTGCAACAAAGGTTACGCGAAAGAGATAAATTAACATAGTATCATTACCGGCAAGTTTATAATCAAAAAATAGAAAGCATTGAGAATATTTCAAAATTTCTTGAAAGTACTCTCAGTGCTTTCTTTGATAATATGAAAGGAGAAATAAATGCAAAAAAAACAACTTTCTGTATTAGTACTAATTATTTTATGCTTTTTATTAGGATGTAACAGAGAAACACCAAAAGATGAATCTCAACAAAATTATGAAGATGAATCTAATATTTCTAAAACAAATGGAGAAGAACTTGTAAATATAAACAGTGAATTGTTAGGTTCGACTCCTTTTGATATCCAAATCGATAAAACAGCATTGCAGACTAGAAAAGAAACAGAAACAGAAGTTACAATAAAGACAAATTTAACAGACTGGGGTTATACTGTTTCTTCTGAAAAAGGGAAAATATCTGATATAAATAAAAATTCATTCATATATATAGCACCTAAAGATGAGAGGGATGATACTATAAAAATACAATTATCGGACTATGAAAATGGCATATCATATGAATATACAATTCCACTTATTTTTGCGGGAAACAATGAACATTCTTTAGATAAATTCAAGGAAAATCTTTCAAGATTACCTAATAGTTAGTAAAGAGTCGATAGACTAAAGTACCACCATCCTCTTTTATTTCAACTGAATATCCATCCCGCCGCACCGCAGCGGCACATGAAGCAGTAAATCCGAAAAAGATTTGCTGCTTTTTTTGCGTCCATTTTTGGCAAATTTCCAAAAGTTCCGTATTAGACAGTGAAGCCAAAAAAGGCTGCCGTTTTTTTCAGACAGCGGGCAAAACGCAGCTTCCGAAACGCCTTATTGTCGGGAAAGACCGAGCCGCCGGAAAAGTTCTTGCCGGAAAGTCCGTCCATTCTGCTCTTTTGTGGTTTGTAGGGAGTAAGGGGGAAAATGCCAGCCCGCCGCCTTTTATGAAAAAAGCTGGTTATAGATTTCCCGAAAAAGTGGCAGTAGCAAGTGAGGACAATCCAGCAGCTCTTTATAAAAAAAGCTGGTTGCGATTTTCTGAAAAAGTGGCAGTAGGAAGTGAACAGCAGTCCGGCAGTTTCTTAGAGCAAGATTCTACCGCAGTACCAAAATTCGCTTTTCGCTCATTTTGCCCCTGCGGGAATCTTGTTGGGGAGTGCCTTCCCCAAACCCTGCTTATGCGGCTTACGCCGCTTAAAAATCCCTCAAAATATTTTTTCGGATTTTTCAAAAACAGTTCCGCTTCACACCCTGTTTTTCTCCTATTAGTGAGAGGACACCACGCACAGCCGAAAGGAGGTTTTTACCATGCGAAAACGATATAACACGCCGCACCGCAGCCGGGTAGTCAAGACACGCATGACCGAGGAAGAATACGCCGAGTTTGCGGAAAGGCTTTCTGCTTACAACATGAGCCAAGCCGAGTTTATCCGGCAAGCCATAACCGGGGCAGCCATACGCCCCATCATAACCGTTTCCCCCGTCAACGACGAGCTGCTTGCCGCTGTCGGGAAGCTGACCGCCGAATACGGCAGGATCGGCGGCAACTTAAACCAGATAGCCCGGACGCTGAACGAGTGGCACAGCCCCTACCCGCAGCTTGCCGGGGAGGTACGGGCGGCGGTTTCCGACCTTGCTGCCCTAAAGTTTGAAGTCTTGCAGAAAGTGGGTGACGCTGTTGGCAACATTCAAACATATCAGCTCTAAAAATGCCGACTATGGCGCAGCGGAAGCCTATCTCACATTTGAGCATGACGAGTTTACCATGA
>OMFK01000159.1_pt1 | contig 45938 bp, 39 predicted proteins | sample 1645651 | NCBI WGS metagenome assembly OMFK01 (sample SAMEA103958124, study PRJEB25191) | human gut metagenome | biome: human-associated habitat [ENVO:00009003]; feature: intestine environment [ENVO:2100002]; material: feces | place: Germany | collected 2013/2015
ACGATCAGGACATTTTTATTCCGCGCCGTTTTCGGGTCTTTGGGGCGGCTATTCATCGTCAGCCGCTCCGTCTGCGTGAGAATGATGTTGTTCTCAAATGCGGGATCGACGTAGGGCTTGATGTCCTCGGCGGTTCCCCAACGGGCGCTGCCGTACTCCAGATTTTTGCGGAATTTCTTTGCGTTTTTGCCCTTGATATAGACCGCCAGCCGAATGGCGATGGCGGCGGCAACGCCCACGCACAGGTCAATGGGATGAAAGCTGGGGACGAGGGAGTGAAACGCTGTGTTCAGGCCGGTCATAATGTTCAGCAGCTTCGTGGAAGCGTCTGAACCGGGAGCCAGCCGCACCGCCTCGCTGACCTTGGTGGCCAGCAGTGCGATGAACACATACGGGATGTTGGGAAGGATGAGCTTTTTGACGTTGACTTGCTTCATCGTTCCAGCTCCTTCCGCTTTGTCCTGTCCACCACAGCCGCCTGAATGAGCGACTTGAAGTGTTGCAGCTTTTCCAGCACCGAGGGGCGTTCTGCTTTCCTGACCTGCTTGGCGGTATATTCCTTGAACGCGGCGGTCATGGCGTCGGCGTCCGGCGCTTTGAAGAACACCATGTACCGCTTTTCGCCCTTGACCTTGAATGGAGCGAAGTCAATGCCATACTTCCGGGCGATCCGGTTGAATGAGCCGATATTCTGATCGGTGACTTCAATGCTCTGCAATCCCTTATCCTTGGCGGCAAGCTGCTTGACGGTCATTTTTCCGTGGGGATTGGCCTTGCTGTACTGATGCTTCTGATGGCCGCTTTTTAGCTGCTCCAGCAGCTTGGCAACGGCCTTACGAAATTCCTGTTCACCCAGCTTTCCGCAGGAGATCATCAGGGATACGATTCTCTGTTCAACTTCTTCCTGCATGACTTATCACGCTCCTTTCCTCCGATTTGCAGGGAGAATACCGGGACACTAAGGCGGAACCACCAGCCGGTGCAGAAGATGCTCATTCATTTCTGCGCCCCTGTCCCTTGACGGTCAGGATGCCGTCCAGCGTGGTGGCGGTGATCCGCAGGCGCTCGGCCACGGCGATGTCGTTTTTCACGCTTTCATCCACGGTGCTGCCGCAAACCACCAGCACACGAGCGCGGCGCAGATGCTCCCGCGCCATGTCGATGCCGTCCTTATGCTCCTGCGGAATCTCATCGCGCAGGAACAGCGGCAAAAACAGCGTGGGGCAGATGGGCGAAAAGCCCGCGTCATAGACCGCCCTGCAATACTTGGCGGCGTTTTCGGTGTTCTCAAACTCATTCTCGCTCCACGGAGCGGTGATGTAGGCAAGGGGACGTTTCATCGGTATCAAATCCTTTCTCCCGGAATCGGGCATGAAAAATGACGGCCTTTAGGGGCCGCCGTGAAAATCGTGATTGACCAGCATGGCATAGTGGTTGTCGATGGTGGAAACGGAATTGAACAGCGCCGCCATGAGATAGGCTTTCGTATTCCAAACGCGGGTGGTGTTCTCGCGGATACCGTCCATGACCTTTTCGATGTGCATGGAGGTGATCTTTTCAAAGCGCTGTTGCACGAAGCCGGTGGGATACTCCGCATCCCGCCCGATCTTGACTGTGGGGCTGCGGTTCATAGCAACCTCCAGCATAATCTCCACCAGCTCATCAAGCTGCATCCGGTCATACTGCTGACAGAGAATGTCGTATTCGATTTGCTCTCTGATCTCCGCTTTTTTCTCAAATCCGTCCGTCATTCCGTCCGCCGCAGGCAGAAAGAATGAATGAGTGCTTGATAGATCAGTATTTGATTTTTGAGTATTAGATTTCTTAGTATTTAATTGCGCGGGATTATCCGTATCCGGTGCCTCCGTATCCGGGTTATCCAGATACGGGTTTTCCGTATCTGGTAAAGTCGTATCCGGTGGAGAGGGCTTTCGGGGCTTCTCGAAGATGGTGTACTCCGTGTCGGAAATGCGCCCGTCCTTGCCGCGAAGCTGACGGCGGATGATGTAGCCCGCCAGCTCCAGCTCCTTGAGCGTTTTCCCGATGGCGTCCACGCCCTCCTTGCAGATTGCAGCCAGCCCCCGCGTGGTGTAATTCCACTCGTCGGGGAGGGAGAGCATCATGGAGAGCAGCCCCTTGGCTTTCAGGGAAAGATTGCTGTCTTTCAGGTGATGGTTGCACATCACCGTGTAATCCCGCGTCCGTTCAACGCGAAATACAGCCATATTGCTTCAATCCTTTCCACAGGGCAGTCAACCTGTTTGGCCGTCCTCCTCGGCAAACCGCGTATCCAGCCGCTTTACGCTCCAGTTCTGCTTGAACTGTCCCAGCGGGCCGGTGCCGAACTGCGCCAGCGCACGGCGATCCAGCTCCAGCAGCTTTTCCCACAGCTCCGGGTGATGCTTTCGCAGCTTCCGCAGCTCGTCGATACGCTGGAACGGGCAGCACCAGCAGGACGCACGGTGGTAAATCTCATACAGTCCGCCGAAGTCAAAGCCACGGTCGTAACAGGCTTGGAGCGCCTGCGCCTCCGTGATGCCCCATTCCACGAGGGGATACCGCTCATCCTTGCAGCGCCACGCTTCATCGGCGGCGATACCGACATAGTGGATCGCGCCCAGCTCGCCTTTGAGCCGGTTGACTTCCTTGGTGATGAGGTGCGTTTTGAGCTGCCCGGTACACCAGCGGACGCGGATTCCCGGCCAGCCGTTGCCGTAGGGCGGGATGCCCAGCTTTACACGGTTTTCCAGACTGCGGGGCTTCTGCTTGGGTTCGTCGAACATCAGGTATTCAAAGCCCTTGGGATGCCGCAGCGTGGTGATATGGATGCCGCGCTCCCGGAAAAGATGCTCGTCCAGTTTGGCAAGGTGTTCGTACATTTCCGGGAACTCCATGCCGGTGTCCGCTGACAGCACCATATTGATGGGCATATCCCGTTCGATCATCAAAAGCAGCATGGCGGTACTGTCCTTGCCACCGGACAGGCTGACGGCGTGAAACTGCTTGCCGTTTGCGTTCTGAATGGTTTCCCGCATGGGGAAGCCGCTCCGTTTTCACTCCTTTCCCACATCACAGCTCATAGATGGGCTGCTCGTGTTCGTAGTAGGGATCGCACAGGGCGGCAAGCTCGGCCACCAAGTCCTCCAAATCCAGAGAAATCTCGCTGTCCGCCCAATCGCTGCCCTTGTAGACGCGATACTCGGTGACGTATTCGCCTTCTCCGGCGTTCACGCTGAATTTGGCAACGACGGCAAAGCCCATATCCTCCAGCAGCCACAGCTCCATCGACCGGGCGGCAAACACCGCGCCGATATAGCTGTCGCCCACGTCCTCATAGAGAAGCGTCGCTCGCTGCTTGAACAGCTCCGCGCTGCGGTAGTCCAGACTCAGCGCATTTTTGCCGTCTGCGCGGTAGGCATAGACCGTTTCAGCCTTGTTCCAAACGGCTTGCAGCAGGGCGTGATAGTCAATGTTTTCCAGAAACTCGTCGATCTCCGTTTCCGTGTAGCCGACCTCCGTACCCTTGCGGAACAGCGTGGTCAGCGCTTTTTCCAGCTCTGTTACTCTGCTCATGGTAATTCCTCCAATCATTTTAGTGACGCCGCTTTCTCCGGTCAGGGAGGATATGCCCCTCAATGACGGCGGCGTGTTTGCGGATTTTGATTTCTCCGCGCCTCTCGGATGCCTGCGCCTTGGCATATCCCACGTCGGAGAGGAACAGCCGCAGCCGTTCGCCCTTTTCACCCACAGGGGATTTCCACGACAGGACATCAAAAATAATCATGTGGCGGGTTTCGTCCATAAAGCGCTCCAGCGCAAGGATGCTGTGCCCGCCGACAAAATCATCAGCGTTCATATTCGGCACCTCGCGCTCTGATCTGAAAGGCGGCAAGCCCATAGCGGGCGATCAAAGTGGCGTTGACGATCAGGCGCAGCGCCTCCGGGTCAATGACCTCCGGTTCCGCCAAGTCCGCCATCGTGACGGCCTCCGTCTTGTCGCAGAGGTCGCGCGCTGCCATGAACAGTGCGTAGTTGTGCGGCGAGGTGTTTTTCAACACCGCATAGCCGAACTCGATCCCGTCCTTGCAGAAGCAATTTGCCGTGCGGCGGTAAATGTCGTCATTAGAGGTCAGCAGGTACATGGCCGCATAATAGGCGTTGGTATCCCTGCGGCGGCGGTAGCCCTGCACGGCGCATTGATACTGCATTCGGCGCTCATGCTGCTCGTTGCTCCAAAGGCTTCCGGGATAGTGCTTGATCAGCAGGTTCAGGCGCTGGAACAGGCGGCGTTCATGGGGAAATGTCTCTAAGACTGCCTCGCGGTAGCCGACCACACCGGCCTCAATGCGCTCGGCCAGCCACGGGCAGCGCAGGGCGGTACAGCCCAGCTTTTTCACATACTCGGTACAGAGCTGGCAGCTCACATCCTTGGGGGTATATTTGAATGTGTTGATATACATGGCGTCCTCCTTTTGGCATGAAAATAGCGGACAAACAAACTGCTTGTCCGCTCATCGGCTCTGATCGCGCTGGCGCTTTTTCTGCCATGCGTCCAGTAATTTGAAGATGGTGTTCTCGATCTGGAACGGGGTATAGGAACGTGGGAAATATTTGCGGAGCTTTTCACCGGAAAGGGTGATGTCGTTCTTCTCCGGTTTCTTCTGCTCCATCATAATGGAGAGCATGGTGTCCTCGTTCAGCTCGCCGCTCTGACTGAGCTTTTTCATCCGCTGCGCCTGCGAGAGCGAGGGGGTGGTCTGTTCGCTGTCGATGGTTTCCAGAAGCAGCCCTTGTTCCTTGGGTGTCAGCGCCGCAAGCTGATAGGCGGGACTGAGGGCGATTTTCTTCTCGTCCACCATCTGCTGAAGCTCCGGGACTAACTGCGTCAAGGCGATGTAGTTGCGGATGGTATCTCCGCTCACACCGGCATCCTGACCAACTTCATCATCGCTGCGGAACTTCGCCGAAATTTTCGGCGAAGTCAGATCCGTTCGTGCGCCCTGCCGCTTGATGGCCTCCATCTTCATCTTGTAGGCTTTGGCGCGTTCGGATGGAAGAATATTCTCGCGCTGGAGGTTGCTGTCCACCATGATGATGGTGGCAGCGTCCCGGTCGATGTTGCGGACAATGACCGGCATGGTGGCCAGCCCCGCCAGCTCACAGGCGTGTTTGCGGCGGTGGCCTGCAATCAGTTCATAGTCGCCGTCCTCCCGTGGCCGTGCCAGCGCGGGGACGAGGACGCCGTACTCCTTGACGCTTTCGGCGGTTTCCTGCATGGACGCATCCTCCCGCACCTGAAAGGGATGATCCGGGAATGGATGCAGCTCGGAGAGCGGAATCTGAACGACTACTTCCTGCTGCGGTTTCGGCTTTTTGGATGGCGCGGGCTTTTTGCCCGGTTCCTTCTGCACGGTTTTTTCAGGCATTGTGTTCCTCCTGTCGGCATCTGATTTTGGGTACAAAAAAAGGACATTTCTTCTTTTCAGAGGAAATGTCCTGATTTCTTGGATGGGCTGACAGCCCGCCCAAACAGTATTTAGTTTTTGTCGTTACTATAACACCCCCTACGATATAACTACTTCGCGGCTCGATTTTTCGGTTTGGAAAAGGATGAAAAACCTTGCCAGATAACCGAAAACCCTTGATATACGGGGCTTTTCCGGTTTGTCGTAATTATACCGTAAGGGCATTCTTGCGCCAGTTTGCTTTTGGCAAACGGTGTCCCGATGAAGATGATTCAGGAGTGGCTGGGACACAGCGATTTCTCTACCACCGCGAATATTTATTCGCATTTGGACTACGCTTCCAAGGTTTCTTCAGCAGAAGCAATGCTGAACGGGCTTGGAATGGGTTCAAATCCGGAAAATGACACTTAAAAAAGTGTGATTTCTCTCCAGAACAGGGCGTTTTCTCTCCTGTTATGAAATTGTCAAGCTCAAAAATTCTGCTTTTTGCATAAAAAACGGTACAGAGTGCCAAAAAAGCACGCTGTACCGTTGATTGACGGAGCATCAGAGATTTGAACTCTGGCGGCGCTACAAACGCCCTATCGCATTTCGAGTGCGACCCCTTCGACCTCTTGGGTAATGCTCCTTATAGTAATCCCCCAAAATCTTCTCCGGAAAAAGGAGAGAAAAGTAGGAGAGAACAGCAAATATTTAATTGTAGAAAATAGTGGTTTTTTGACGATGGGTCGTTAGAAAATCATCGGCAACTTTCAAAATTCCTGCTTAATTTCGAGTGTTCCCTCTTACGACCTCTTGGGGAATGCTCCATGCTCTGGATTCCTGCCGGATACTAAATTAGTATAGCAAAAATGCCGTCCCGCGTCAAGATGCGGGGCGGCATAATTCCTGTATACTGGGGGATATCTCATGTACATCAGAACAAATGCTGTTTCTGCACCGGGCCGGGGGCAAAGGGGGTATCCTCGTGGTGGCGCACCACGGTCACCTCACGAGTCTTTTCCTCCACATGGCCGTTGGCTTTGGGCACACTGTAAAAGCTGCGGGTAATGTTATAATAGCCACGCATGTGCTGCACCAGGTATTCGGCCACAGCGGGCAGGCAGTCGGTATCCTCAATGTTTTCATAGTTATAGTCTGCGTACAAAAATGCCGTGTGCTCCCCCTTGCAGACCAGCGTGATTCCCGCTTCGTTCAGATGCAGTTCATCCACAGCGCACTGCTTCAGGCCGCTCAGGCCGCTTTCGCTGGCAAGTTGGGTGGCGCGGCGGCGCATAGCCAATGGAACGGACTGCGGGTCCAGCGCTTCGTTGCCGCGCTGGCCGATCTCCAGCAGGATGTCCCGCATCATGCGGCTTTCCAGCAGCGGGCGGATCTTTTCCTTCGCGCGGGCTTCCTCGGTTTTTGCCTGAATTTTTTGCAGCAGTCCCATTCTTTTTCCTCACTAAACACATATCATTGCCCCGCGCACATCCGCATCGGCATCAGGGGCATCTTACTTTTTCATCGTGTAACTAATATTATATTATAGCATACCTTTTCATCCTGTGCCAGCGTGGAAGATAACTTTTACACCAAATTCATTCTGGTAAATCTTTTTAGCTGTGTGCTTTTTTGTATTCAGCTTTCATTCTTTTTCTCCGTCAAAAGCACAAATTTAATCCCCGTTTTTTGTCTATTTTACTCTTTGCCTCATGCCATTCATTCTTATTTTTCTTTTCTCCGCTCTTTCCCGTTGCACCCTGCCAGTTTCTGCATTATACTGATAAAAAAGTGCGCCGGCAGGTTTCCCCCGCCGGCAGCCGGACAGGAGTGCGGCCTATGAACATTACCGCGTTTGCCCAATATGCCGGGGTATCCAAGGCAGCAGTCAGCCGCTATTTTAACGGCGGGTACTTAAGCGCCGAAAAGCGCGCCCAGATTGCCGCTGCGGTGGAAGCCACCGGCTACCGCCCCAGTATGCAGGCCCAGATGCTGCGCACCCGCCGCACGCGGCAGATTGGGGTGATCATGCCGCGGCTGAGCAGCGAAAGCTGCGCCCGCATGGTGGAGGGCATCAGCCGGGTACTGGACGACCAGAACTACCAGCTGCTGCTGATCAACACCGCCAACGACAACACCCGCGAAGTGCGCGCGCTGGATACCCTGCGGCATGATACGGTGGACGGCATTATCCTGATTGCCACCATGTTTACCCCGGAACACCATGCGGTGCTGCAAAGCCTGCATGTGCCGGTGGTAATCGTGGGGCAGCAGTATCCCGGGTTCAGCTGCGTGTTCCACGATGATTTCGGCGCGGCGCAGGCAGCCACCGCCCACATGCTGCAAAAGGGGCGGCGCAAGCCGGGCTACCTGGGCGTGACCCTGCTGGACAAAGCCGTCGGCCTTGCCCGGCGCGAAGGCTTTGACAGTGCGCTGCGGGATGCAGGTCTCGTGCCCCAGCCGCAGCGAATGAGCATTGCCAAGTTCAACATGGAATCCGGCTACCACCAGGCGGAGCAACTGTTTGGCCGTGCGCCGGGGCTGGACTGCCTGTTCTGCGCGACCGACTCCATCGCCCTGGGTGCGCTGCAATACTGCCGCAGCCACAGTCTGCGGGTGCCGGAGGACATCATGATTGCCGCTGTGGGCGACAATCGCATTGGCCGCGTTGCCTATGTGCCGCTGACCAGCGCCCATCTGCATTACCGCACCGCCGGGGACAAAGCCGCCCGCCTGCTGCTGGACATGCTGGCGGACCCCCATGCCGAGCCGCAGAGGATCAAGCTGGATTATGAGTTAAAATGCCGGGCCTCCACCGGGGATGACAACTCGGATGAAAATGTCTGGTCGCTATAACAGGCATCCTTTGCGCCACACTTCCCTGCATCACTGCGGGGAAGTTTTTGTTTTGTGCACCCTTTCCATACAGTCCCCTGTTTTTTGTGCATTTTACCAAAGAACGGTGTGAAACTGTGTGAAATCGATAACAGAATCTTTGCAAGTTGGGTCGTTTGGTCAATAGAAAAAGCACTCACCTTCGTATATAATAAAGCTATCAAATGAAACAGGCCCCGGAACCTCCTACCGGGCCAACAGATAAAAGAAGGAGCGTGCAACATGGATTACAAGAAAGCAGCCCAGCAGGTACTGGACAACATCGGCGGTGCTTCCAACATTGTATCGGCCGCACACTGCGCAACCCGCCTGCGCCTGGTGATTGCGGATAATTCCAAGGTGAACAAAAAAGAGCTTGAAAATGCTGAGGGCGCCAAGGGCGTATTTGAAGCCCAGGGCCAGCTGCAAATCATCTTCGGCACCGGCATTGTGAACAAGGTGTATGACGAGTTCACCGCCCTGGCCGGAATCACCGGTGCCAGCAAGGAGGAAGTCAAACAGGCTGCCGCTTCCAAAGCGCCGTGGTACCAGCGGGCCATCAAGACGCTGGGCGATATCTTTGTTCCCATCATCCCGGCCATCGTGGCTTCCGGCTTTTTGATGGGCATTATGGAAGCGCTGAACTTTATGGTCAACAACGGCTTCCTGAACATTGATACCAGCGGTTCCATCTATGTGTTTGCCCAGCTGTTCTCCAACACGGCGTACACCTTCCTGCCTATCCTGATCGCCTTCTCCGCCGCAAAGGTGTTTGGTGGCAACCAGTTCCTGGGTGCTGTCATCGGCATGATCATGATTCACCCCAACCTGCAGAACGCCTGGACCGTTGCTTCTGAGGGCGTGCAGACCTACCAGTCGGTGTTTGGCGGGCTGTACAAAATTCCGCTGGTCGGCTACCAGGGCCACGTTATCCCCGTTATCATTGCCGTGTGGCTGATGTGCCAGATTGAAAAGCGGCTGCACAAAGTTGTGCCCGCCATGATCGACCTGTTTGTTACCCCGCTGGTCTCCGTTTTTGTTACCGGTTATCTCACCCTCGCTGTCATCGGCCCAATCTTCACCACGCTGGAGGACGGCATCATCAACGGCGTTCAGACTTTAATTCAGCTGCCGTTCGGCATCGGTTCCTTCATCATGGGCGGTTTGTACGCCGTCACCGTTGTGGCCGGTATCCACCATATGTACACCCTGATCGACCTTGGCCAGCTGGCCAAGTTTGGCTTCACCTACTGGCTGCCCCTGGCCAGTGCCGCCAACGTTGCCCAGGGCGGTGCCGCTTTTGCCGTTGCCCTCAAGAGCAAGAACGCCAAAGTTAAGTCTATGGCCCTGCCCTCCGCCCTTTCTGCCTGCATGGGCATTACTGAGCCCGCCATCTTCGGTGTCAACCTGCGCTACTTTAAGCCCTTTATCGGCGGTCTGGTCGGCGGTGCCTGCGGCGCTTTGTATGCCAGCGTGACCGGCCTTGGTGCCACCGGCACCGGCGTGACCGGCATCTTCGGCATCCTGCTGCATCTGCACATGCCGCTGCAGTACCTCATCATGATGGCAATTTCCTTCGGCGTTTCCTTCGCTGTGACCTGGGTGATCTGGACCCCCGAAGCCGAGGAAGCCAAAGCCTGATGTTTTCCCCTCTCAATCAATAAGGAGCTACCTGTTATGAATGCCTTGCAGCGTGATTTGAAGCGTCTTGTCCCCATGGTGGAAGCCGCCGGGGCCGCCCGCGCGGCGGCGGATTCCCACCGGCAAAAGCTGCATGTTCAGCCCCCTGTGGGCTGGCTGAACGACCCCAACGGGCTGTGCCAGATCGGCGATGAATACCATGTGTTTTATCAGTACGGCCCGTTTGACCCCACGGGAGGGGTCAAGCACTGGGGGCACGTGCGCAGCCGCGATTTGTTCCACTGGGAACGCCTGCCCGTAATGCTGTACCCGGACGAACCGTTTGACTGCCATGGCGTTTATTCCGGCTCCGCTCTGGTGGAGGACGGCATGCTGTATCTGTACTATACCGGCAATGTCAAGCACCCCGGCGAATATGACTACATCAAGCAGGGGCGCGGGCACAATGTCTGCCTTGCCACCAGCCGCGATGCCATCCATCTGGACAACAAGCGCTGCCTGATGTACAACCAGGATTATCCCGCCGGGCTGACCTGCCATGTGCGCGATCCCAAAGTGTTTGCACTGGATGGGCGCTACTATATGGTGCTGGGTGCCCGAACACTGGACGACCACGGCGAAGTGCTGGTATTTGAAAGCGCCGACAAGCTGCACTGGAACCACATCAACACCATCACTACCCCCAAAGCCTTTGGCTACATGTGGGAATGTCCCGACTTGTTTGAGCTGGACGGCCAGTGGTTTTTGGCGGTATCGCCCCAGGGCATTGCCTGCCAGAACGTGTACGGCTGCGGTTACTTTGCCCTGCAGGGTGACTGGCGCACCGATTGCACATTGAGCGAATTTCACGCCCTGGACGATGGCTTTGACTATTACGCGCCCCAAAGCTTTGCCGCCGCGGATGGCCGCCGCATCCAGTTTGGCTGGATGGGCATGCCGGATGCCGATTACACCAACCCCACCGTGGAATATGGCTGGCAACACTGCCTGACCCTGCCCCGCGTGTTGACCCAGGACGGCAATGGCTGCCTGCTGCAAGCCCCTGCCGCCGAGCTGAACGCCCTGCGCGGCGAAGCCCGCCAGCCGACAGACGGCGAAACGGTTGAAACGGACCCCTGCTTTGACCTGACCGCCTCCCCCGCCGGGAATTTTGTCCTGACCATTGCTAACGGCCTGACCCTGACTTACACCGAAGCGGACCGCACCTGTACCCTGCGCTTTACCGATGCAGCGATTGCCGCCGGGCGCACCGAGCGCAAGGCTGTGCTGGATGCCCCCTGCCGCAGCCTGCGTGTTGTGGGGGATGCTTCCTCGCTGGAAATATTCCTGAACGACGGTGCCGCGGTGCTTTCCACTCGGTATTACCCGGCAGCGGGCAAGGTTGCCGTGCAGCTTTGCGGCGCAGGCAGCACCCTGTATTCCCTTTCGATTTAACGGAGGACATTCCATGGCACATGATACCTTGTATGCGATCGGCGAAGCGCTGATCGATATGATTCCGTCCAAAACCGGCTGTTCCTTTGCCAAGGTTCCCTCTTTCAGTCCCCGTGTGGGCGGCGCGCCCGCCAACGTGTGCGGTGCTTATGCCCGCCTGGGTGGGGATTCTGCCCTGCTGACCCAGCTGGGAGATGACCCGTTCGGCCACAAGATCATTGATGAACTGGCTGCCTGCGGCATTGATACCAGCCACATCTGTTTGACGGACAAAGCCAACACCGCCCTGGCCTTTGTTTCGCTGGAAGCGGACGGCAACCGGACGTTCAGTTTTTACCGCAAGCCCTCAGCCGATTTGCTGTACGCCCCGGAGCAGGTGGATACCAGCCTGTTTGCCAACGCCTATGCCCTGCATTTTTGCAGCGTTGCCCTGGTGGAAAGCCCCATGCGGGAAGCCCACAAAACTGCCATTGCCGCAGCCCGCAGCGCCGGGACTATCATTGACTTTGACCCCAATCTGCGCTTTCCGCTGTGGCCGGACCGTGATGCTTTGCGCCGCACGGTGCTGGAGTTCCTGCCGCTGGCCGATGTGGTCAAAATCTCGGACGAAGAGCTGGAATTTCTGACCGGCACCAGTGATATTGAAGCCGCCCTGCCCAGCCTGTTTGTGGGCCATGTACAGCTGGTGCTCTACACCTGCGGCAGCGCCGGTGCCCACGCTTACACCCGCACCGCCCACGGCTTTTCCGCCAGCAAGCCGGTAAAGGCCGTGGATACCACCGGCGCCGGGGACGGGTTCATCGGCTCGTTCTTGTGGCAGCTGCACAAAAACGGGATGGACCGCGCCGCCCTGCCTGCTCTGCAGGCGGACCAGCTGAACCAGTGGCTGGATTTTTCCAACCGGTTCTGCGGTTACAGTGTGCAGCGCTACGGTGCCATTGACAGCTACCCCACCATCGACCAGCTGTAACTTTCTGCCATTCTCTGCTATTTCATCATAAAGCAGCCGCCCGGTACAGGATTTGTACCGGGCGGTTGCTTTACGGTATAGATTTTTCTTTTCTATATATAGGCATAGCTTTCTTTCGCAACAACCATACTATCACCTCCTATACAAGTCTTAGGATTATAAACTTCAACGTTGCTTCATCCGCAACATTTATTCATCAATTTCAGATTCCAAGCTCTTAAGTGTATGTCCATCAGCATCCTTCCAGCTTGTCAGTCCATTCGCACTCTTGCCAATCACAAACTTTGCAGCACAGGAAGGACTTGTAAACAGCAAATTCTCTATCAGTTTCCCGTCAGCATCAAGAGCAGTCTTCTTTCTTTTTTCTTTGATAACTTCCGGAATCGTATCATCGTCCGATGGAGAGATGTGGCTTCCCGCCAAAACCACAAATCCTTCTGCAGTCTGCATTCCAACGGCTTCGACCGTACCGATTGTTTTAATGGTTCTTTTCAGATACAACTTCCCGATACCATCCGCCTGTTTTTCTTCAACTTCCGTTTTTACTTCAACTGGCTTGGTAATAGGTTCAAACAGCTTATGTCCCAAGGTTCCCATGATTACTTTTGCATAATCAATGAACTCCTCCAGTTCGCATTCTTTTTCTTCTGTAATATTACCCGGCGTAGGATCATTTCCATTTTTGACCTCATAGCGATTCGCTTGCAGTGCCAAATTACAGAAACGGTTTTCGAGATAGCTTATCTCAGTGGGTCCAAATGAATTATTGGATGTGGTAAATACGATGGCTTCTGTCCAGTAATCTTTTTCTGGATTTCTCTTATGCTCCTGCAGGCGATTCAGAATACCTTCACCGTTTTTCCTTGCTCCAGCCTGTCCAATATAAACAACACCTTTTCCAGTGGTGTCTGAAGTACCAAAGAGGAAATAAACACCACTCTGTTTTAAATCCTCTCGTTCCTTGCAGCGGTCAAGCTCTGTCCGAGGAATTTTATATGCAATACCTGTCCAATTCGCCAGTGTACATTTTATTCTGCCACCGGCCTCACCATCCATCAGAAACAGATTTATACTTTTGCCTCGCATCACTGTATCCTCCTCGCCTTATATTTCCCTTTTCACATAGGTCAGTTCTACATCATAACCAAGCTTTTCTAACATCTGCAAAAATGTGTTATTTACAATTCCGTCTTTCTTCTTTATCAGGCGATTTACATAGGACGGCGTGGTTCCAACTTCTTCAGCCAGCTTTGCCTGCGTGGTCGCAGCTTCTATACATTTTACCTTTACATCGATCTCTATATTATTTTTCAGCATACTTCCGCCTTATCTGTTTGAAATATATTTCACTGTAAGTGTAATTTATTATATCCCAAGAATCGAGTTTTTTCAATCGCTTAGAGCTATTCCGTTTATTCATATTATTACAAAGTTATTTCCAAAAGCAATAAATAAATTACAACCAAAATAAGTTCCCCTCAAATACATCAGAATACCCCCTCTATAATTCAACCGTTTCATTTATCTTAGCAACAAAATGAGGCGTATCCATATATCGTGGATACGCCTCATTTTGTTTATTCTATTATCTTTATACGTTTTACAGATGCAGCACGCGGTCCTTGATTTCGGCGGTGCGGCCCTGGTTCCAGAACTGGGTACCAATGTAGCCGCAGGTGCGGCGGGCAACGTTCAGCTTGCTCTGGTCGCGGTTATGGCAGTGCGGGCACTCCCACACCAGCTTGCCGTCGTCCTCCACGATCTTGATCTCGCCGTCATAGCCGCACACCTGGCAGTAGTCGCTCTTGGTGTTCAGCTCTGCGTACATGATGTTATCATAGATGAACTGCATCACTTTGATGACAGCTTCCAGGTTATCCTGCATATTGGGCACTTCCACATAGCTGATGGCGCCGCCCGGAGACAGGCGCTGGAACTCGCTTTCAAACTTCAGCTTGGTGAACGCATCGATCTGCTCGGTCACATGCACATGGTAGCTGTTGGTGATATAGTTGCGGTCCGTAATGCCCGGCACAATGCCAAACCGCTTTTGCAGGCACTTGGCAAACTTGTAGGTGGTGGATTCCAGCGGGGTGCCGTACAGCGAGTAATCAATATTTTCAGCGTTTTTCCACTCGTTGCACTTATCGTTCATGTGCTGCATCACACTCAGGGCAAAGGGCTTTGCGGCGGGATCGGTATGGCTCTTGCCGGTCATATATTTGCAGCATTCATACAGGCCCGCATAGCCCAGGCTGATGGTGGAGTAGCCGCCGTACAGCAGCTTATCAATGGGCTCGCCCTTTTTCAGGCGGGCCAGAGCGCCGTACTGCCACAGAATGGGTGCCGCATCGGACAGGGTACCCTTAAGGCGGTTATGGCGGTACTGCAAGGCGCGGTGGCACAGTTCCAGGCGCTCATCAAAAATTTTCCAGAATTTATCCGGCTCACCGCCGGAGGACAGGGCCACATCCGGCAGGTTGATGGTAACAACACCCTGATTGAAGCGGCCATAGTACTTCGGCTTGCCCGGCACATAGTTCTTGGCGTTGGCCACGTTGTTCCAGCCAGTGCCGGAACGATCGGGGGTCAAAAAGCTGCGGCAGCCCATGCAGGTAAATACATCGCCGTTGCCCTCGGTCTCACCCTTAGACAGCTTGTATTCCTTCATCTTTTTTTCGCTGATATAGTCCGGCACCATGCGCTTTGCGGTGCATTTGGCGGCCAGTTTGGTCAGGTAGAAATAGGGGGTGCCTTCGCGGATATTATCGTCTTCCAGCACATAGATCAGCTTGGGGAATGCGGGGGTGATCCAGACGCCCTTTTCATTCTTAACACCCTGGTAGCGCTGGCGGAGCATTTCTTCCACGATAATGGCAAGGTCAGATTTCAGGCGCTGGTTTTCGCCCGCTTCGTTCAGGTACATGAATACCGTGATGAACGGTGCCTGGCCGTTGGTGGTCATCAGGGTAACGACCTGGTACTGGATGGTCTGCACACCGCGCTTGATTTCCTCGCGCAGACGGGCTTCAACGATCTGGGAGAGCTTTTCTTCACCGGGATCAATGCCCAGTTCCTTCATCTCCGCTTCGGTATCGCGGCGGATCTTTTTGCGGCTGATATCCACAAACGGTGCCAGGTGGGTCAGGCTGATGCTCTGGCCGCCGTACTGGTTGGATGCCACCTGCGCAATGATCTGGGTGGCAATGTTGCAGGCCGTGGAGAAAGAATGCGGTTTTTCGATGAGGGTACCAGAAATAACCGTGCCGTTCTGCAGCATGTCGTCCAGGTTGACCAGGTCGCAGTTGTGCATATGTTGGGCGTAATAGTCAGCATCATGGAAATGAATGATGCCATCCTCATGTGCCTTTACAATCTCGGCAGGCAGCAGCATACGCATGGTCAGGTCCTTGCTGACCTCGCCGGCCATATAATCGCGCTGAACGCTGTTGACGGTCGGGTTTTTATTGGCGTTTTCCTGCTTGACTTCCTCATTGTTGCACTCGATGAGGGACAGAATGCGGTCGTCGGTGGTGTTATGGGTACGGCGCAGGCTCTGCACATAGCGGTAGGTGATATATTTGCGGGCCACCTCATACGCTTTGGTCTGCATGATGGCGTCTTCCACCAGATCCTGGATCTCCTCCACGTTCATGGCGTGGTTGCGGCTCTGGCATTCCTGCGCCACATCGTCGGCAATGGCCGTGATCTGTTCCTTGGTCAAGCGCTGGTTGGAGGCAACAACGTTGTTGGCTTTGGTCACCGCTGCAATAATTTTGGATATATCGAAAACGGCCTCGCTGCCGTTGCGCTTGATGATCTTCATGAACTGTTATCTCCTTACCTCAATAAAAGCTGCCGGGTTGATCCCCCACACCAAAACCGCTCCATGATTTTGGCGAGCGTATTTATCTTACCGCATCGACCCGGCAAAGTCAAGCCAATGTACCACAATATATTGTATGTAATTTGATAATAGCACCCATATATGCCATATAGCGCGATGGGACGTTCAAAAAGATTGCAAAACAAAACGCCGAAAAAAGCGCTGGCTTTTTGGGTAAAATAGGCACTTTTTTCAAAGCTGCGATGATATGTGATTTTATTGTTCCCTGGCCGCTTGCTTTTGCCCGGCACGGCTGGTATACTGGTGCAAGGCACCTGCCTATTGTGATGATTTGCCGCAGCACTATACAAGATATAGTGTTGCATGTTATAAGGAGGCTCCCCGCGTGAACTACGCAACCATAAAATACTGTGATATTGCCAACGGCACGGGCGTGCGTACCAGTCTGTTTGTTTCCGGCTGCCGCCGCCACTGCCCGGAATGTTTTAACGCCGTTGCCTGGGATTTTGGTTATGGCCTGCCCTTTGATAAAGCCGTGCGCAATGAAATTTTGGGCAGCCTTGCCCCGGATTATATTGATGGGCTTTCCCTTTTGGGCGGCGAACCCTTTGAGCCGGAAAACCAGCGTGCGCTGGTGCCGTTCCTGCACGAAGTACGGGTGTTGTACCCCCACAAAACCATCTGGTGCTACACCGGCAATGTATACGAAACCGAACTTTTGCAGCCCAGCCACGCCCGCTGCGAAGTGACGGACGAGATGCTGAGCCTGATCGATGTGCTGGTGGACGGCGAATTCATCCCCGCGCAGCACGATATTTCGCTGCGGTTCCGCGGCTCCAGCAACCAGCGCATCATTGACCTGAACGCCACCCGCGCCGCCGGGCACACCGTACTGTGGCAGGATGACCCGCTGTTTGCTGACCACAAGATGTAAGGCAGCGAGTTCGCGTTTTTGGATTTTGTGTAACTTTTAACAAATTTGACTTGTATTTCTGCCCCGCAGGGTGTTATACTGACACTAATTTAAGGTTGTGCCAATCGTTCTAGGCACAACCGCCCCAAACAGCTGCCGGGCCAGTTGCCCGCGCACGAAAGGAGAAATTACTATGGCAAAATTTCATCTGATTCCCATTGTGCTGGGCGCAGCCATCGGTGTTGGCGTTTATGTTGTCAGCAAGTATCTGGCTCAGGACGAAGAGAGCGAACAGATTGTGGATGACTCCGCATTTGACGACAGCGAAGCTTCCGAAAGCACCGAAGATGCGGACGAAACCGAAGAAAATGCCGACGAGGAACAGCCCGCACCGATTGAGGAACCTGCCCCGGTGGAAGAACCCGCGCAGGAAGATGACGGCGTTACCATTCCCATCCAGAACGGTGGCGATGTGCCGAACGTAAACCCGGTACAGGACAAAACCGAACCCGTTAAGCTGACGGAGGACGGCAAGGTGGACCCTACCACCATCGCCAAAGCCGAAGATTTCGGCGACTGGGAAGAAGAAACCGGCTGCAGAGGCTGAAGGCGAGACGATATAAATGACAACGCCGCAGGGAGTGCGTGATGCTCCCTGCGGCGTTTGTTTTTTGTTTTGGGGGTAAATTTGTATTTGGAGGGAGAGCCTTTGCGTGCACGGCAGGGTTCTTCCCACGTTTTGGGGGTAGCAGCGTGGCAAGGCCCGGCGGGCGGGACGATGCGAGCATCGTCCCCTACAAATCATTTGCAATGTTCGCGGCAATAGGGCAAGGGCAACACCGCACAATTCCCGCCTTGCGGCTTAAGCACCGCTCCGGCAGCTGCGGCACGGCATCTGCGTTGCCAAAATGCTCGATAAGACATCCAGTATTATCTGCGCTTTTGGCTTGGCATCTGCCGCACCTCGCTCGCCGTATCGGCACTTAGAATTATGCGGTATTGCCCAAGGTTTCTCCGCGGCGGGGTGAGGGCACCCCGCTCTACTGCGCACAAACAAGCTCACTGTTATTGATACGTCCGTCGGGGGCGCCGCCCCCTACAAGCAATTTGTTGGTTCATCACAATTTTTCAACATGCAATAGGGCCAGGTTTCGGCGGGGTCGGGTGACCCCGCCCTACCGAATGTTTTATGTTCTATCACCCACTATAAAATGCTCCGTAGGGAACGGTCTTGACCGTTCCGGAACCATGCGGTAGATGCCACAATAGAATTTTATCGCAAGCCTTGGCTACAACATCCCACAAAGCATATCAAAGGGGACGATGCTTCCGCATCGTCCCCTACTTATTATTTTACGGGTTATGGCCGCCGGCAGCTCTTACACCACCCATTGCAGCAAAATACCGCAGCAGGTGCCGCAGAACCAGAGCAGCCCTGTCATGAACAAGTTCTGTTTCCAGCTGGGGTTGACACGCCACAGCACAGCCAGGCCGATACCTGCGCCGGAGCACAGCCCCGCAAAAAAACTGCCAAAGGTAATAGCCCCGCCCATATACAGCTGAGCCAGCAGCACGCTGGCACCGCAGTTGGGTACAAGACCAATCAGCGCGGCCATCATGGGCTGGAAAATGCCCAGACTGCCCAGAAATGCCGCGGCGGAATCTGCCCCGACAAGGCCAAAGATCAGCCCAATGATAAAGCTGAACACCAAGATGAACACAAAAATTTCCAGCGTGTGACGCAGTGCCGCCAGGAAAATGCTGCTGTGTTCCTCGTGTTCTTCGTGGCAGTCCACCTCATCGGCATGGCCCTCATAGCCGCCATACAGCCCTTTGGGCAGGATGCGGCGCAGCGGAACATCCAACACCAAACCGGCTGCAATGCCAAACACGATTTTGAGCACCAGCAGCAGGCCCAGCTTGTTCCACAGGGTAGGCTCCGCCGCCAGCAGGGGGATGGCTTCATCCGATGTTGCCAGGAACACGGCCAGCAGCGTGCCGGGGGTAATGACCCGGCTGGCATAAAAGTTGGCCGCTACCGCCGAAAACCCGCACTGTGGTACGCAGCCCAGCAGTGCGCCGGGCACAAAGCCCCAGTGGCCGCCGCCAGCCAGCGCTTTTTCAATTCGCTCGCCATGGTTGCGTTCCAGCCATTCGATCAGCAGATATGCCAGATACAAAAACGGCAGCATTTTTACGCCGTCGATCAGTGCATCCAAAAAAGCATCAACAATAATTTCCATAATTCTCCTATCTGTTGCAAAGGTTGGGGTTGTAGGGCATAACATGGCCGCACGGTTCGGAGCAGCTGCCCAGAGCCATGCGGCCCTTTTTCATTTTTTACTGCCTTTTTTGGTTTCAAAGCCGCGCAGCAGCGCTACGGCTTCCCGCACACGGGCGGGGGAAATGCGGGTACGGAACCGCTCCATGCTGCGGGAAGAAAACGGCACATCATAGGTAAAGGAATCAAAGCCCAAAAAGTATTGCAGGTAGGGGCTTTCGCGCACGATCTCCACCGTTTCGCTGTCCGTTGTGCGGCACGCTGCACGAATCACCAGCACACCGAACGCCATGCGGGCCGGAATTGCCACCTTGCCGCCAGCAGCAAAATGGCCGCTGTACTCCTGTTCAATGGCATCCCAGTCAATGGCCTGGGCCAGGCGCACCCAGCGGTTCTCTTGTACCAGCTCGCCTTCATAGGGCGGCAGGTAGTCATCAATGCTCATCTGATGTTGAATTGTGCGGTACATGGTTGCACCATTCCTTTTTATGTCGTTCCCGTTTTTATTTTTCCCGCAAAAACGCTTGGGATATATCTGAAAAGCCGAAAACTCAATCCAGTTCTTTGTTTTCAGATATCCCTTAATATCTCTGGATCAGGGGGAATATCATGGCCAGAACCGCCCAAGCGACCTGATACAAGGCCAGTGCCGGAAGCGGCAGCCCGGCCAGGCCGCCGGCCAGCGCCATGATCATGGCAAGAATGCAGCTGATGAGCACCGAGGCCGACAGCACCATCGAAGAACGGTGTTCCCCCTCTGCCGCACCCGCAGCGGCTTCCAGGCCGCCGACAAAGCTGGCAAAGCTGCCCAGGTGCAGCATGCTGCCTTCGCTTTCCGGCAGCCAGGCCACAGCGGGCTCCAGCGCCTTGTGTTCCTTGCCGCTCAGCACCTTGACGGTACCAACCGGCAGGTTATAAGCAGTCTGCAGCAGCGCTTCATCGCAGTTAAAGTCATCGCAGTCCACAATGAGCGAAAGTCCGGCGCGGCGCAGGGAATCCAGCACGGCGGCGGTATCGGGATCGCTCTGATAAGCCACCTGGAACATGCTGAACAGCTTGCCGGAAACCGCCAGGTAGATGACCCGGCGCTGGTTCACGGTATGGCGGCGTTCATATTCCATGCTGGGCAGCTGGATATCATAGGTATCCATCAGCCGGCGGGAGCCGATCATGACCCGCTCGCCGTTGATCCAGCCCACATAGCCCAGGCCGTCCAGCGTTTCCAGGTTTTCCACCTTGCACAGCAGCTTGCGGTTATCGCCCGTCATGCCAAGGAAGATATCTTTCAGCGGGGTATTCACATCGGCCAGCATGGAAGCGGAGTAGATGATGGCCAGCTCAATATCCTCTTTGCGCACCGGCTTGATGCCGCGCAGCGTAATGCACCCTTTGGGGAAAAGATCCTGCGCCGTGACCTGCAGCACATTCACACGGCCCAGCAGTCGGATATCCTTCCAACCGGGGATGACCGCGCCGATCTGCGCGGCACTGCGCTGCATCAAACGCATGGGCATGGCGGAGATCAGCGTACCGGCCAGCGGTGCGCCCAGGCAGAGTACACCGGCCAGCGCAGTGAACGCCGTTCCGGCATCCTTGCGGTAAAGCAGGGTGAACAGGAATGCAGCCACACCGCAGCCCAGCAGGATGCGGGCAAACTGCTGCTGGTTTTTATCCGATGTGCGGCGGGATTCGCTGCCCGCCAAAAAGCCTTTCATCAGGCGGGTGGGACGGCTGACCAGCACATTGGGGCGCGGTTCCGCCAGCCCGGCGGTCACGGTGCGCAGTACCCCGGCATCTTTCAGCCGATATGCCACAGCGTGGTCCATCCCGGCGCTGACAAGGGTAAAGTTATCCCGGATGGTGTGGGCGTCGATTGCCTTGCCTGCAGCGTTGCCGCACAGCAGCAGCGCTGCGGGGCCGGTCATCAGGCAGAGGGTTGCGGGGTTATACCATTCCGGCTTTGCCAAAAACATGATACATTGCAGGATGGAGGCCACCGCGGCCATGGCGGGCATGGTATCTGCGGTATTGCCCCGGCGCATGCTGATCAGCCCGGCCAGGCCGCCCAGCATCGTCTGCCAGCACAGGGCCGCGCTGGCAGCAAGCAAAATCAGCATGGTCACCAGCAGCGGTTTGGCGCTGGCTGTGGTATCCAGCGGGCCAAGATTGGCTCCGGTGGCCGCCATAGTGCCCAGAACGATCATAATCAGGGCTGCAGCGCCCACGGCGATTGCTGTGCCGGTGGTGATCATCACCCGCAGTTCCAGGTCATGGCGCACCACGGGGGCATCATCGGTGCTTTCGTATTCGTGGCGGTGCAGGACGGCGGCCTGTGCGGCAAAAGGCGCTTCGCCATCGGGGGTGGTTTCGTCCTTCGGCTTGCCTGCAAACCGGAGGAGGTTAAAGCCTTTGCCGGGCTTTTTTTGTTCCGGTGCTTCCGGCTCCGCCCCGGCGTTGGGGTCGCTCAGGTACTGGGCAGCCGCCTGGTAATCGGTATCGGTCTTTTCTGTTTTTGCCTTTGAATCCGATTTGATCTTTTCCAGGTTGATGGACTGTTCAATGCCGCGCACAAATTCCGCGGTATTGGGCTTTTCATCCACCAGGGGGCCGATCAGCTCCTCAAAGCTTTCTTCCTCCTTTTTCGGAGCGGGCTTTTTCGGTTCTTCCGGCTGCTCTTCCACCCCTTCGGCAATCTCGCTCAGGCGGATCTGCCCGGTCAGGGTCTGGGCCAGCTCCTGCGGCAGTTCCTCAAAGGTATCGCCGCTGGCGGGTTCTTCCTGCACGGGGGCAGCTTTGGGCGCAGGCTTTTTGCGGCGCGGCGGCAGGGCTGCGTTCAGTTCATGCAGGAACGACTGGGTGCTTTCCGGTGCGGGCTCGTCCCCCAGCTGCATGGTAAAACCGGTGGTCGCCTGCGGGGCAGGCGCGGGCTGCGGCTGCACCGTATCGTTTGGGGTCATGACCGGCTCGCCCACGGGTTCCGCTTCGCGGCGGGGGGCAGGCCGAGTGAACGGCATGGTGCGTTCCCGCTCCTTGCGGGGGGTGAACTCCACGGTATCCCGCTTTTTATTTTTGCGGTAAACATTGGGCTGAGGTTCCGGCTGCGGGGCCGGCTCATCCTTCGGAAGCGGCGGTTTGCCTGTGGCGGCAAACTGGGAAGTCTGCCGCCCGGAGATGGAAAGCCCTGCGTTGGTAGCGGTCAGGCGGGGCATCTCGCCCGTTTCCTCTGTTTCCGGCTCCTCCCGGGGCTGTTCCGGAACCTCCCAGTTTTCTACCGGGGCTGGCTCGCCCTCATACGGGTCATAGGATTCCAGCTCGTCATAGACATCGTGCTTTTTGCCGCCGAACAGGCTGGCAAAAAAGCCTTTTTTCTTTGCAGCGTGGTGGCGGGGCGGCTCTTGCTCGCGCAGCTCCATCTCGTCCGGTTTATCCTGTGGCAAAGCATCTTGCAACCGGGGCAGTTGTTCTTCCAGCTGCTGGGTGCTCTGGTTTTCCACCCTGCCGCTGACCGAAACATTGATCGGCTCAAACTCCCCGGTATCGGTAGCATATCCAAAGCCAAACAAGCCCTTTTTCTTGGGAGTCTGCTGGCGCTCCTGCTCGGACTTCATATCATCCGGAACAACGGCCACGCTGGTGCCAAAAAAGTTGGTAAAATCTTTTTTTCCTTCATCCAGGTACTTGCTGTCCGCTTCCGGCACCATGCGGCCCAAAAAGGCTTTAATGATGCTGGTGCGGGTGGTATCCCCTGATGTTGCATCCGCCGGTCTTGCTTCCGGCTGCGGGGCCGGTTTTGTCTCCGGCTGTACCTGCGGGGCCGGCTGCTGGGGCGCAGTTTGTGCCGGGGCAGGGCGGACAGGCTGCGGAACAGGTTCCGAGCGCACCGGCTGAGTCGGTTGTACAGTTTGTATATTATTTTGTTTTTCTACTTTAGGCTCAACTTCCGGCATGCGGCGCGGCTCCGGCACAGAAGCAGGCCGACGGGCCGGGGCAGCGGGGCCGGGTTTATTCTTTTTGGCAGCCCGCATACTGGGCAGATCGCCCAGCAGGTCATCCAGCACAGCGGTGGAAAACCGGTCCTCGGTGTTAAAATTATTGCCTTTGCCCAGCGTGATATCCGGCAGGTCCTCTTTCTGGATGGGCCCCAATGCCGAACCGCCGCCGGAGGATTCCTCCATGCTGCCGTGGCCCAGGCTTTGCAGGATGGCATCCACCTGGCGGTCTGTTACACTATCCCGGATGCCGCGTTCGGCCTGCTCATGGCTGAGCTCTTCCAGAATGCGGTCCACGGAATCATTTGTACGTTTGCTTGGCATGTTGTTCTCCCCTTTGGTATGGGATTCCTTTTTTTGCGCAGCCGTTACTTGCGGCGCTGCATGATGTTGTACATCAAAATACCGGCGGCCACGCTGACGTTATAACTGTCCACACCGGTTTTGCCACCGGCCATATCCAGCGTAACGGCGGCATCGCACAGTTTGCGCACCAGTGCGCCGGGGCCTGCGCCCTCGCTGCCCAGCACCAGCGCCACCGGGCCGGAAAGATCGGTCTTTTCCAGCGGAGCACCGCCCAGGTCGGCACAGTAAACAAAAATGTTCTGCTTTTTCAGGTCACGAATGGCCTGCGGCAGGTTGGCGACCCGCGCCACCGGGATGCGGGCAGCTGCCCCGGCGCTGGATTTCATGACCGTGCCGGTCACGCCAACGCCGCCGCGCCGCGGGATGATCACGCCGTGGGCACCGCACAGCAGCGCGCTGCGCAGGATTGCGCCCAAGTTGTGGGGGTCCTCAATACCGTCACACAGCACGAGGAACGGCGGTTCGCCGCGGTCTTTTGCGATCTGCAAAAGTTCCTCCACGCCAACATACTGGATGCGGGCAGCCCAGGCCGCCACCCCCTGGTGGTCCTGGGTACCGCACAGCTTTTGCAGCTTGCCGGCGGGTACACGCTTGATGACCGCCCCGGCCGCTTTGCCCAGCGCGGTATAATACCCGGCCATGCGCGGCTCCATGCTGTCGGCCAACAGCAGGGTGTCCACCCCGGCTTCGCTTTTCAGCAGTTCGGTCACGGGGTTTTTGCCCCATACCAGGGCGGTATCCTGCTCCGCAGGGGCCTTGTCTGCCTTGGCCTGGGGGGCCTGCTGGGGCATGCGTTTTTTATTTTCCATCTGCAATGTGGTTACTCCTTAAAACGATTGGGTAAAGCCCTGTGCGGCGGCGTTTGGCAGCCATTTTGCCGCGTATGGCAGCCCGCACAGCTTTCTGGCATGATTCGATAATTATACAGATATAGTATAGCACATTTCCTATGCTTTTGTCACCTTTTTCCTTGGCGTCAAAAGTACAGATTTTTCACCCTTTTGCGCGGTGCTTTTGTGCGTGTTTTCGCGGTTTATACAAACCGTACTGGAAAGGTTTTCCTTTGAGGATGTTGAAAACCCTGTTGAAAGCGTGGAAAACCCGCTTGTATGGCCAGTTTTCCACCGTTTCAGGGGGTGTTTTCAACATATTGTGGAAAACCTTTCAACATAACAGTACGGATAAACACCCCCGCTTACTGGGCAAACTACCAGTTTTACCCCCGTTTTTGCGGGTAAAACTTACAATTATTACGGGGGTTTTGCCCGTTTTTTCACTTTCCACAGGTTTTCCCCACCCCGTCTGTGGACAAAAAGCGAAAAGTTCATCCTGCATGTTGAATGCAAAAATTCCCCACAAAATTCCATCCTGTTCAGGCCATTCCGGCTGCTGCAAACCAGTCCGCCACAGCCCGCAGAACGGGCGCGGCATTGCTGCCCCCGCCGCCGTATTCGATCACCACCGCCACCGCAAACCGCGGCTGCTGCACCGGCCCATACCCGATGAGCACCGAGTTTGTGTAGTGGGTGCCATCCGGCAGCGTGCCCGCCAGCTGGGGGCTGCCGGTCTTGCAGGCAAGGGGGATAGGCGATTCCCGCAAAGTGCGCAGCGTTTGGGCCATCTGGGCCATACCCTCCCGGATGGGGGCAAACACTGCCGCCCCGCCGGGTGCCTGGGCTAAAACGTCCGGCTGCGCCTGCCAGGTTATATTCCCGGCGGCATCGGTTGTGCTTTGGGCAAAATGCAGCGCCGGGCGCTGGCCATCCCGCGCAAGGGCCCCGGCATAGGCCGCCAGCTGCAAGGGGCTGACCGACGTGTTGCCCTGCCCAATGGCCGCCATCAGTGCAAGGCCCGCCTGATAGTTCTCATCGGTGCTCCAGGTCAGGCGGCCTGTAGTTTCCGGCAGCTCAGTACCGCAGGGTGCTCCAAGGCCCAGCTGCTGCGCGGTAGCGGAAAACGTATCCACCCCAAGGAGGCGGCCGACATCATAAAAATAAATGTTGCAGCTGTGGCGCAGCGCCGTAACCATGCTGACGGCCCCGCGGTGCCCCAGCTGCAAACAGCGCGGCTGGTAGCCCGCATAGTAAGTGTACCGTCCGCCGCAGTTTACGGTGCTTTGCGGGGTGATGATCCCCGCCGCCAGAGCCGATGCCGCTACTGCCGGTTTGAACGCCGACCCCGGCGCATACTGGCCGTTCAGCACCCGGTTGACCAGCGGTGCTCCCTGGGCTGTGGCCAGTGCGGCATAATTCTGCCGCCAGCTGGCAAGGTTATAATCCGGCAGGCTGACCGCCGCCAGAACGCCGCCGGTCTGCACATCCACCACCACAGCCGCCCCTGCGCAGGCTTCTTTGCCCTTGCCTTCCGGCTTTGTGGCCTGTAAAGTTTCAATTTGCTGCTGCAATGCGCTGCGCAGGGTGCGCTGCAGGTCAGCATCCAGATAGAGGTGCAGGGTGTCCCCGGCCTGCGGGGTAGTCTGCACAGTTTCGATCCGCGTATGGCGGCTCCGATCCACCGTCACTTTCAGGCTTCCCGCTCTGCCGCGCAACGCATCCTCCCAGGCGGCTTCCAGCCCCCATTGGCCGATGGATTCATCCATGGCAAGGCCTTGGGCCTTTTTCTGTGCCCACTGCTCGGCACTCATGGCCCCCACGCCGCCCAGCAGCTGCGGAGCGAGGGTACCATCCACCGCCGTGCGGGTACCGCGGGCAGTCAGCCGCACCGCCCCGCTCTGGGGCAGACCGGCAGCCAGCAGGCTCTGGCACTGTGCCTGGGTCAGATTTTCAGCCAGCGGCAGTTCCCCCGCCGAAACGGCAGAACAAAAGGCGGCAAGCTGTGTTTCCACATCCTTGCCGCCTAGATCCAGTTCTTTTAACGTTTGCAGGGTCTGCGCCATCTCGGTGTCCGGTGGGGCCGGAACGCAGAGCGCCAGGTCATACACGGTGTCATCCTGCACCAGCGCCGTGCCGCTGCGGTCCACAATGCTTCCCCGCGCCGCCGGGATGCGCACGGTATAGCTGGTCTGAGATGCCTGTTCCAGCTTTTTAGCATAGTGATCCGCCATGGTAAACTGCATCCAGTACAGCCGCACCAAAAATGCCGCAAACACGGCAGTGCAGAAAATCAGCAGGAACCACACCCTCTTTTTGCCGTCTTTTTTCATGCGCACCTCCCGGCAGGCCACTGCCTGCTCTGGTCTGATCGTTCTTTGGTCTGTCCTTTTGCCATATGGGTATTATACAAGGTTTTGCCGCAGCTGTCAGCCCCCGATGAAATACAGGCAGTCGGTTTCATCGGCAGTATCTTCCAGCGGGGCGCGCAGGGTCAGGCCGCCGGGGTCGGGCTGGGGCGCTGCTGCCAGCTGCCCAGCCCAATACTGTCCCTGCGCGGTAACGGCCAACTCCCCCGCTGCCGCCTTACAGCTGCAGGGCAGGCCGGTCACCCACAGGACTCCGTTCTGGCGGGTCAGCGTGCCAAGGGCCTGCCCCACCAGAGCCGGGACTGCCCCCGCTCCGCTGCCCGCCGGGGACACCGTGCCATGCTCCCCTGCAATGCCCGCAAAACGGCCGCTGCGGTCCAGCACGGCGGCCCCCGCCTGCACCGGCTGCGCCAGCAAAAATCCGCCGGGCCAGCGGGCGGCGGTCCACACGGGGTCCCAGCGTTCGCCGTCCGTCTGCCTGCTTTGCAAAAAATTGCGCAGGGCGGCGTTTTCTTCGGCATCCGGTTCGTGTTCTGCCAGCCGGCGGCGCAGGGCAAACAGCTCCCGCTGCATCACGCTCATTTGGGCGGCATAGTGTTGGGCTAAGGCATCATCCAGCCGCCGGGGCAAAGCCGCCCCCCACACGGCCATGCTAAGCAGGGCAAGGCCCGCCAGCCCCAGCAGCAGCGCACAGAGCTGCCGGAGCGTTTTGTGCCGTCTGCGCGGTGCCGGGCGCGCAAGGTCCAGCCCGTCCCGTTCTTTTCGTCTGGTATGCCGCATGGTGCGCCGCCCGCCTTTCGCTCATTGTTTTTCTCCACAACTATATGTTTGCCCGCCCCCTGCTAGACTTTGGGGGCGGATTTGATATAATAGAAGAAACCAAACCAAATGTTAAGGAGTACCTGCCATGCCTGCCACTTTGCTTGTTTTAGATATTGACGGCACCCTGCGCCCCCATGGGGAGCCGCGCGTGCCCAAAGAAAACGTCGATGCCCTGCGCACCGTGCAGAAAGCCGGGGTCAAGCTCGTGATTGCCACGGGGCGCTGCCGGGCAGAGATCCCCGCCAAAATGCTGCGCGGCATCCGGCCGGATTACTGGATCTGCGCCGCCGGTGCCCAGGTGGAGGATGCCGCCGGGACCGCCCTGTACACCAGCCACATGACCGCCGAGGAAATGTACGCTCTGGTGGATTTTTGCGAGGACTATGAGCACCCGCTGGGATTCAGCTTTTCGGACGGCGGGTATGTTTACCTGGATTATGAGGCCTTCCATGTGCAGGAGAAAGCCGCTGCACTGGAAGGTTGCCTGAAAGACGGCGAGGACCAGGACCGCCACCTGTTGGATATGCCGTTTTCCGCGTTCGGCATGCTGGCGGCGGAAGATATCGCCAAGTTCCAGGCCAAATACGGCTACCTGGGGCTGCAGTTCCTGCCCTACCACGTGACGGGGTGCGATATCCTGCGCGCCGGACAGGACAAGGCAACCGGCCTGCAGGCACTGCTGGACCATCTGGGCCTGGCCGCTGCGGACTGCGTTGCCGTGGGCGACGGTCCCAACGATGCCGGAATGCTGGCGCTGGCCGGGCGTTCCTACTGCATGGCAGACGGCATGAAAACCGCCAAAGCTGCCGCCAAGGCGCTGGCCCCTGCCGCTGCACCCGATGGCATTGCCCAGCTGTGCCGCAGTCTGTGGCCGGAGATATTCCGTTGAACACCAAACAACCGTACACCCATGTGGGGCCGGGGCTGCCCCCACTGTACGGCGCACAGGCCAAAGCGCTGATCTTAGGCAGCTTTCCCAGCCCAAAGAGCCGGGCACAGGGGTTTTATTACGGCCACCCGCAGAATCGGTTCTGGCCGCTGATGGCTACCCTGACCCACAGCCCCACCCCCGCATGGGAGGATCTGGATGCCAAACGCGCCATCATCATTGGCAGCGGGCTGGCGGTGTGGGATGTCATCCACGCCTGCTCCATCCGCGGGGCATCGGATGCTTCCATCAAAGATGTGGAACCGAATGATCTGGCAGCCCTGGTGAACCGCCTGGGCGTACAGGCCATTTTTTGCAACGGTGCCACCAGCGGCAGGCTGTACCGCAAATACGCCCAGCCCCTGACCGGGTTGGAAGCTGTGGTGTTGCCCTCCACCAGCCCGGCCAATGCGGCGTTTACCATGCCGCGGTTGCTGGATGCCTGGGGCACTGCGCTGGAAGGATATGTGAACAAACCGTAAAAAGCGCAAAAAAGCGCCGTTTTGCCGCCCGAAAGGGGCAAAATTGTTTGCATTGTCCCCGCCGTTGCACTATAATGAAAGGGTATTCCCTTTGCTCCGGCGTTTGCCTTTGCCGGGGCGCACCTTACTACAAGGAGCTTTGAACCCATGAGCAAGTGGATCGAAAAGCGCACCCGCCCGGTTCTGCCGCTGTACCTGGCTGCACTGACCTGGCCGGTTGCTTCCCTGATTCTGCCGCCCTACCGGCTGGTGAACCTGGTTATCATTGCGGCACTCAGCACTGTGGTGTATCTGGTTTCTTCCCGCTTCTGCCCCACGCGGGTGCAGCGGGTGGAACAGCCCTACGCCACCGGCAGCGAGAACACCGATGCCATGCTGAACGGCATTGCCGCCAACCTGGACGCGCTGCACAAGCTGAATGACGCCATCCCGGATGCCGAACTTTCCCGCCAGCTGGACCGTATGGAAAAGGCCGGGCGCGGCATTGTGCAGGCGGTGGAGCAAAAGCCGGATAAAGCCCGCACCGTGGATCGCTTTGCACGGTATTACCTGCCGGAAGTGGTCAAGATCATGAGCGCATACGCCCAGATGGAAAAAGGCGGCATTACCGGCGAAAACGCCGCCCAGATCTTGAGCGAAGTACGCCGCAACGCTGGCACCATGGCCACCGCATTTGAAAACCAGCTGGACGCCCTGTATTCCGCAGAGGCAATGGATATTTCGACCGACATCGAAGTGCTTGAAAACATCATGCGCGGTCAGAATTTGACCTGATGCTCCCAACCCAAAATATAAAAAGAAGAAGAGAAAGGACTTGCCACTATGTCTGATCTGGATTTTGACCTGAACGCTCCCGCAGCACCTTCCCTGACCTTGGATGCGGCCCCTGCCGCCCCCACCCTGACCCTGGATCCCGAAGCGGATGCCAAGGTGGTGGAGGAAGCCAAAAAGGCTACCCCCGTTACCGTGGAGGATACCCCGCTGAGCCCCGAAGAGCAGAAGATGGTGCAGGATTTTGCTGAAAAGATCGACTTGACCAACTCCCAGATGATTTTGCAGTACGGCGCCGCCAGCCAGAAAAAGCTGAGCGATTTTTCTGACAGTGCGCTTTCCCGCGTGCGCACCAAGGATATGGGTGAGACCGGCGAACTCATCACCCAGCTGATCGGCGAGCTGAAAGGCTTTGACGCCACCGCAGAAAATCAGAAAGGCTTCCTGGGCTTTTTCAAGAAAAAGTCCAACGAGCTGGAAGCCCTGAAAGTGAAATACGACAAAGCTGATGTGAACGTGGAACGCATCAAGGCCCAACTGGAAGACCACCAGGTAACCCTGATGAAAGACATTGCCATGCTGGACAAGATGTACCAGCTGAACCTTGTCTATTTCAAGGAGCTGAGCATGTATATCCTGGCCGGCCGCAAAAAGCTGCAGCAGGTGCGGGAGAACGACCTGGCCGCCGCTGAAGCCAAGGCCAAAGCATCCGGCCTGCCGGAAGATGCCCAGGCCGCCCGCGACCTGGCCGACCAGTGCGACCGCTTTGAAAAGAAGCTGTATGACCTGGAGCTGACCCGCAATATCTCCATCCAGATGGGCCCACAGATTCGCCTGATCCAGTCCAACGATACGATGATGGCCGAAAAGATCCAGACCACCATTGTGAACACCATCCCCCTGTGGAAGAACCAGATGGTTCTGGCCTTGGGCATGGCACACAGCCAGCAGGCCATGCAGGCCGAGCGTGCCGTGACCGATGCCACCAACGAGCTGTTGCGCAAGAACGCCGCAACCCTCAAGCAGGGCACCATCGACATCGCCAAAGAGTCTGAGCGTGGTGTGGTGGATATTGAGACCCTGCAGCAGACCAACCGCGATTTGATCAGCACACTGGATGAATTGAACAAGATCCGCGCAGACGGCAAGGCCAAGCGCGCCGCCGCCGAGCAGGAGCTGGGCCGCATTGAGGGCGAGCTGAAGCAGAAGCTGTTGGAAATTAACAAGTAATTATTTTTAGGGTGCATTATTGCATCCCCGTTAAGTGAGGACGACCCATGCAGTTGGAGCAGCAGGAAACATTTGAGATCAAAAGCCCGCAGCTGGAAGTGTTTGGCCAAGTGGAAAGCAAACTGCCCGCCCCCGCCAAAAAGCGGCCTTTTGCGGCTGGGTTTCTGGCCGTGATGGTGCTGGTTTCGGTGTTTGGCATTGGCGGCGTGCAGCTGAAAAGCCGTTACCGCAATGTGGCTGAAATTTACACCAGCGAGGTTGACAAGCACGGCAACAGCATCCAGGGGGATTTTACCACCCTGACGGATACCGCTGCCAACCTGATGCGTGCCTGCCAGAAGGTACTGGGCGAAGCTGACAGCAACTGCACCACCGTAGCAGACCTGCTGGCCCAGTGGCAGGATACCGCCATTGCCCCAGCCGCGCAATATGCGGTCATCCACCAGCTGGATAACGCTGTGGACGCCATGTACACCGCCGCCAAGGCAAAAGCCACCGACGATGCGCTGGATCAGATCAACAGCCTGGATGCCAGCTATGTGAGCACCCAAAGCATTTTGCAGCGTGAAATTGCGCAGAATTATACCACCGCTGCCCAAAGCTACAACACCATGGCTTCCGGTTTCCCCGCCAATGTGATCGGTACATTATGGGGCGCGGGGCAAGTGGAGCTGTATGCAGCGCAGTGACCCCGGAAAGGAGGGGGCCGGATGAAAATTTTGACCCGCACCGCAGCCGCCGTTCTGGCGGCTGTGACCGCGGCGGCAGTCTGGGCGGTACCGGCAGCGGCAGCTGCTTCCGTTCAGGGCATCAGCAGTACCAGCTGCATTGCCGATAATGCCAATATTCTAAGCCGCGATACCGAAACATATATCACCAACATTTCTGTTGCTCTGCAGGAAAACTGCAGCGGTGCACAGATCGGCGTTTACACCACCGATTACGTCGGCAACAACACCATGGAAGGCTATGCCTACGAGGTGTTCCAGGCATGGGGCCTTGGCAGCGCTGACCAGGACAACGGCATAGTGCTGCTGATGGCCACCGGGGACGACAACTATTGGGCCACCCCCGGCGAAGGGCTGGAAAGCGCGTTTTCCGGCAATGTGCTGAGCGATCTGCTGTATGATAACCTGGAAGCTTCCTGGGCAAAGCAGGATTACGATACCGGCGCACGCAAAACCGTGCTGGCCATGGCCGAGCGCATCTGCGATGTATATGGCGTCAGCCTGGATATGGACGCGATCGGCTCCGGCCTGGCAGATTCTTCCGGCAGGATTGTGGAAAACACCCAGAGCCGCAGCAATGGAGGGGCGGTGCTTACCTTGATTTTGCTGACGATTATTATTGCAGTGATCGTGATTGCGATCCTGAAAACGCCGCGCGGACCCCGCGGGCCGCAGGGTCCCACCTACACAGGCGGCCGCCGCGGGCCGAACGTATTCTTTTTCGGCGGACCGGTTTACCGGCCGCGCCGTCCCCGGCGTCCTCCCCCGCCGCCCCCTCCGGGCGGTGGATTTGGTAATCCAGGCCCACGCCCCGGCGGCTTTGGTGGGCCTGGCCCCGGTGCTAGACCTGGCAGTTTCGGTCCGCGTCCCGGCGGCGGCTTTGGCGGAATGTCCGGCGGGTTCCGTTCCGGCGGCGGCAGTGCCCGGCCGGGTGGCGGTGCCGGGCGCAGCGGCGGGTTCAGCGCCCCGCGCGGTGGGGGCGGCAGCTTCCGTGCCGGCGGCGGTTCCACCCGCGGTGGCGGTGCCGGGCGCAGATAACCCCTTTGCCCGTTGAGCAGGTTTGAAGGGCCCCCAAAAAATTAGACAAAGACAAGAATTAAGTAACCTGAACGGTCTGAATCCTGTATTGCACAGGGTTCAGGCCGTTTCGTTTTAATTGAATTCGGCGGTCGATGCAATCGGCAATCGTCTTTTCAAAATTCTCAGCAACAGCGTTATCCAGACAAGTTCCTTTTCGAGACATGCTCTGCGTAATGCCTTCCTCTTGGCATACCAAAATACCCCATTTGTTAGACAGTAATACCATAAATGCAGAGACTCGCAGCAGGACACCTTTGCCTTCGGCTAACACTTCCTACTGTCAAGCGTACAGAGTGGTCTTTTGCCGCCTCATTGTTTCCATGCCGGGCGCACACAGCAAAAAGCCCCGGCCCCCTGTGTTGAATACACACAGGGGGCCGGGGCTTTTATGGTTTTATTTATGGATCATACGAACGGGTTATAGAACCGGCCGTACCGGATGGTAACAAACAGGCTGACCAACAGCAGCGCTGCGCCAAAAGCCAGGGCGGCAAAATCCCGCTTGGCAAAGGGGCGCTGGGTGTACCAGGTGCGCTTGCCATTTTTGCCAAAGCCACGCAGCTCCATGGCGTTGCTGATGGTATCAATGCGGTTCAGGCTGGTCAGAATCAGCGGCAGCAGAATACTGACCGAATTCTTGAGCCGTGCAAAGAACGGTTCGCTTTTGCCCAGCTCCACGCCGCGGGCCTGCTGGGCCTGGCTGATGCTGTGGTAGTCGCGCTGAATATCCGGGATATAGCGCAGCGCAATGGCAACCGAGTAGCCAACCTTATAGGAGATGCCGATGCTGTTCAGGCTTGCGGCAAACTCGCTGGGGTTAGTGGCGGAAATAAACAAGATAGCCACCGGCAGTGCCACAAAGTATTTGAGCGAGATATTGACCATGTAGAACAGCTGCTCCGCCGTTACATCATACCGCCAGAACAGATGGAACAGCACATGCCGCGTGCCGTACAGCGTGGTGCCCTGGTTGGGGTCAAGCAAAAAGATGAACAGGTTATTCAGCAGCAGGAATACCAGCATAAAGATCAGCATAAACCGCACTTCGCGCAGTTTGATGTGGCTGAGCTTAAACGCTGCAAAGCTGACGGCCATCAGCCCCAGCAGCACCCAAGTGTTATAGGTGATCATGCTGGCAAAGGTAAACAGCAAAAAGAATGCCAGCTTGGTGGTGCCGGTCATTTTGTGAACAACGCTTTGGCGCGGCAGGTAATTGAGCACGGTATTAGCAGCCATGTGTGCGCACCTCCCTGTCTTCATGGATAAAGCGTTCTACAAAATCTTCCGCCGGGGCAATGCCGCAGCGGTTGGCAAGGGTAAACAGGCTGGTTTCTTTCAGCGCAGCCTGCTCGATGAGTTCAGGGTCACACAGCACGGCAGCAGCGCTGCGGTCGGCAATCAGCTGGCCATCACAGAACACCAATGCGCGCGGGGTGTATTCCAGCATCAGGTGCATATCGTGGGTGATCATCACCACGGTCACGCCCTGCTCGTTCAGCCCGCGCAGGAACTCCATAATGTCGGTATAATGGCGGAAGTCCTGCCCCGCGGTGGGTTCGTCCAGAATGATCAGTTCCGGCTGCTGCACCAGCACGCTGGCAATGGTTACACGCTTTTTCTGGCCAAAGCTCAGTGCGGAAATGGGCCAGTTGCGGAAGGGGTACAGCCCGCAAACCTTCAGAGTATCTTCCACCCGCTGGCGGATCTGTTCCTGGGTCATATCGCTGCCCTGCAAGGCCAGCGCAACTTCCTCAAAGATCATGGTTTTGGAAATCATCTGGTTGGGGTTCTGCATCACATAGCCAATGTGCTGGGCGCGGCGGCGGATGTTATCCTGCGCCAGGTCACGGCCATTCAGCAGCACCTGGCCCTGCTCCGGGGTCTCGAACCCGCAGATCAGCTTTGCCAGGGTAGATTTGCCCGCGCCGTTGCGCCCTACAATGCTGACCATCTCGCCTTTGCCGATGGAAAAGCTGATGTCATGCAGGGTGCTCTGCCCCTTGGTATAGCCAAAGCCAAGGCCGCGCACTTCCAACAGGTGCTCCGGTGCGGGGTCGGGTTCCGGCAGCGGCAGGGCGTGGAACCACTTGTGCAGGCGGGCGGTATCGGCATCATCCAGCACCACGGTGTCCACATGGGCAGGGCGCTTTTCCGGTGTGATGGCAATGCCCGCATAGCGCATGGCCGTCAGGTACAGCGGCTCCCGGATGCCGTTTTCGGCCAGCATATGGGTGGCCAGCAGCTCGTCCGGGCGCAGGTCAGCCAAAATAGTACCCTCATTGACCAGGATGATGCGGTCCACATTGCGCCACAGCACATCCTCCAGCCGGTGCTCAATGATCAGCACGGTGGTATCGGTCTTGTGCTGGATCTCGTCGATCAGCTCAATGGCCTGCTTGCCGGTGGCGGGATCCAGGCTGGCAAGAGGTTCATCAAACATCAAAATTTTAACCTGATCCACCATAACGCCCGCCAGGCTGACGCGCTGCTTCTGCCCGCCGGAAAGCTCATGCGGGGCATGGTCCAGGCGTTTTTCAATGCCCACCAGCTCTGCGGCATGGCGGGTGATCTCGTGCATTTCCTTTTGGGGAACACAGCTGTTTTCCAGCGCAAAGGCAATGTCCTCGCCCACCGTCAGGCCGATGAACTGGCCGTCCGGATCCTGCAGCACAGTGCCCACATGGGCCGAAAGCTCAAAAATGCTGCTGTTGGGCGCATCCACACCGTCTACCGTCAGGCTGCCGGTGCATTCGCCGGGGTTGGAAAAAGGGTTCAGCCCGTTGATGCAGGCCGCCAGCGTGCTTTTGCCGCTGCCGGAAGGCCCGGCGATCAGCACACGCTCACCGGGGTAGATATCCAGGTTGATATCATGCAGCGTCGGCTTTTTCTGCGCACGATACTGGAAGGAGAAGTTTTTGAATGAAATAATGGGGTTTGTCTGTTCAGACATGGGCATGGTACCTCAAAGCAAGATATTCCGGTGCCGCCTTTCCCAACGGCAAAGCGGCAAACAAAAAAGCCTTTCCGCAAACCAAAGGCCACGGGAAGGCTTTGCGATAGCAATTATTCTTTATCCAAAGAGCCTTTCTTGGCAATGGTCTTGGTGTAAGCCAGCACCAGCAGGCCGCCCACGACCACAGCAGTAATGCTGTTGGAAATGCCGGCAAACACGCCCTGTGCAAACACCTTTTTGGCAGGCTCCGCATAAATCAGGATGTCCAGCACGGGAGCAACCACGATCCAGCCGATCAGGTTGGCGATCACGTTGGCCAGCGCAAACACGCCAACCTTCTTTTTGTTAAAGTCGCCTTCCTCAACATGCAGCTTTTTGGTGAACAGGCCCACCACAACGCCGACAAAAGCGGAGGTGATGACCCAGCTCCACCATGGGATGCCGCCCCAGGACAGGTCGATCAGAGCATGGCCGATGAAGCCGATCAGGCCGCCGGCAACCGGGCCGTACATAGCGGCCAGCAGGGCCAGCACTGCATACTGCAGGCTGATGTTGGTGTTAGGCACCGGGCTGGGGATTGCCACAAAACGCCCCAGCACAAAGAACAGTGCTGCGCCGATACCAACGGCGACAACGGCCTTGATGCTATTGTTGTTTTTCATAATTCCGCACTCCTTTATAATTATTACAAACGATCCCCTTGGAACCTGCCGCAAAACGGCATGGCCCAAAGACATGGTAAGTATACGCCCGGTTAAAACCGCTTGTCAATGGGCAAAAACCGCACTTTGCGCTATTTGGGCCATGCTTACGGCAATTTGGGCGCACAACCGGCAGCAAAAAGCCCCGTTTTGCCGGGGCAAAGCGGGGTATCATTTTGCAAACACAAGTTTGCGTAGGCAGTTTGGCAAATGCGAACTTGTCGGAGTGAAACTCCGCCATTTTGCTTGCGCAAAAACGTTCTGTCGCTTGAAAGCCCCACTGGGGCTTTCATTGCTTCACTTCGTTTCGCAAACGCGAATTTGATAAGCTCCTCTAAGAGATTATGTTTCAATTTTCTTCTATGTATTTCACTACTCTATCTATATTTCCGCTTTCATATTCATCATGTGTTAATTTGAAACACTCATCCTTACTAACACTGCTGTAGTCTATATACCTAGCAATATCTTCTGGAATTAAAAACAAGTTTACTCCTTCTCGTTTCAGCGATTGTAAATCTCCGTGATTGACATCAACAATTACTTCCGCTTCCCAATTTTTTGCTTTAATTACAGACTGTAAATTTTCTTTTAATACAGTACTTCTCTTCTTTTTTAAAATATTAAAATGTCCATCATGTCCAACCTGTGAATTTCTCCCATTAGTTACATAGGGTACAATGGCTATTTTTTTATCATTAACTTGTCCTCCTTTTCCACTTCTTATAACTTCCGATTTACAGATGCAGGCGTTTTTCAAACTCTGCCAGCAGGCTGCGGCCCTTGAAGATGACCAGCCCCAAAAAGGTGATCATGCTGATGACCAGGCAGATGACCCAGGCCATTGGCGGGCGCACGCTGTGGCGCAGCGTTAAGCCGATATACGGCACCACGCCCACCACAATGTTCAGCAGCAGGTAAACCAGGCCGTTCTCGGTAAAGCGGCGGTTGACAAAGGCAAAAATGAAGTTCAGCACCAGGGTAACGCTGCACAAGATCGGCACAATGGCGTCAATGGCAATGCCGTTCCACCCGGCGTAATAATCCGCAAAGGTCACGATCAGCGAAGTGCCGATCAAAATCTGGAACAGCAGCTTAGGGGCGTTGCGGCCCTGGCGCAGCAGTGCGCGCAGCAGCATCAGCACCCCCACCACGCCGATCAGCACCAGCAGGCTCCAGTGCATATGCCTGCCTTCGATCATGATGTAATCCACCACGCCGCAGATGACCGCCGCCCCCAGCAGCACAAAGGCAGCGATGCGGTAAAACAGCGATGCCTGCCGCGCGGGCGGCACCACCTTGGGGTAGCGGTCCGGTTCCGGCGTGCCGACAAGGGGGTTCTGGCACAGCGGGCAGTACTGTGCGCTGCCGCCAACCTTGATATGGCAATGGGGGCAGGTTTTCATTCTCCATCCACCTCCGTTGCATACAGTGTAATATCCAACCCTTCGGCAGAAAGGCGGCGGTAAAAGTTTTTCAGCATCTCGGTGCTGCGGAACGCCCAGGTGGTGCCCAAAACAAGATCATCCCCATAGGAACAGACCGTGGTGAACGCGGTAGTCGAACTGCAGAACGCCGTAAAGCCTTTGATATAGGGCTGCAGCTCTTTTTGCAGTGGGATGCGCCCCATATTGGAGATGGTCAGGGTAACTTTTTTGGCTTCCAGCGTATTGAACAGGTTAACCACCGCGTTTTTGATAAAGAGCGGCACCAGTTTGATACCGGGCATCTGTTCCAGCTTTTCAAAGCCGTCCATGCGGGCCTTGACCCGCTCGTCCTTCAGGGCTTCCCGCAGTTTGGCGTCAAAGCCTTTGGACAGGGTTTCCAGCGTTTCATCCCCCCGGAATACCCAGCTGATGCGGATGGAGTTGAAAAAGTTGCGGGCGGTCTCGGTTCCGTAATAGCTGCGCAGGTTGACCGGCAGGCTGACCGAGATGACCTTACCGCGTTCCAGCGCCGGCATTTCCTGATAAGCCGCCAGCATCTGGGCAGCGGCCAGGTAGCTGGTCATCGTTACCCCCATGGCGCGGGTCTTGGCCAGCACCTGGGCGGCAGAAAGGTGGGCTTCAAAAAACTGGGACTGGTCATACGGCAGTTTACGGCCATGCAGGTGGAAAGACTTTTTGCGGTTCAGCGGGTCTTCCTCCGCCGCTTTGGACGCCGTATAGTACTTGCGGAACGCATCCTGGGCCGATTCGCCCTTGCTGGCGCGCTCTTCTCCGGGAACATTGGCCAGTTCGGGATTTTTCAGCTGCAAATAATTGTGCACCAGCGTTTTCAGGAACACCATCCCGCCGTTGCCATCGCTGATGGCGTGGAACATTTCCACATTGATGCGCGCGCCGTAATAGCTGACGCGGTACAGCAGTTCGTTTTTGATCTGCGGGCCGTACAGCATGGCACAGGGGGCCAGCGTTTCCGGCACCGCCTGCGGTTTCAGGTTGGTGGATTCAAAATAATGCCAGAACAGCCCACGGTGCAGCGTGACCTGGAACTGCGGGTTTTCCCGTGCGGTCTGTTCCAGGGCCTGATTCAGGCGGCCGGGGTCCACATCCTCGTTCAGGGTGCAGCTGACGCGGAACACCCGCGGGTCCCGCCGGTTGATGGACGCCAGAAATACTTTGGCGACATTATCGACTTTATACCAGGTTTCGGGCAAATGGCAGCCCTCCTATCCGGCGGGGTTCCGCCGTTACAAAATTTTCTGCACAAAGCGGCCAACGCTTTCCATGGCCTGTGCGGCATGGGGGATCGGCATCTGCTGGAACACATGCCAGCATTCGGGGTATACCTCCAGCACGGCGTATACTTCCTGTTCCGTCATGGCTTTGGCAAGGTTGATAGAATCGGATTTCAATATTTCGTTCGTTCCCACCTGGATCAAAGTGGGCGGCAGCCCCCTTAAATCCGCAAACAGCGGCGAAAGGCTGGGGTCCTCCCATTCCAGGGTGCTGTTTGCTCCGCGGTAAGCGGTGCGGCAGGAATCAATATAGTCGTGGGTCAGCATGGGGTCCAGCGCGGCACATTTCTGATAGGATGCCCCCTGCATCGTCATATCGGTCCAGGGGCTCATCAGCACCAGGGCACACGGCTGGCTGCGGCCCTGGGCCTTTACGGCAAGGGCCAGTTCCAGTGCCAGGTTGCCGCCCGCCGAATCCCCGGCCACGATCACATCCCGCGCGCCGATGCCCATATACATCAGGTAGTCCCAGACGCGCAGGGCATCGTCAATGGCGGAAGGATACGGTGCTTCGGGGGCAAGGCGGTATTCAAAGCTGAGTACATCGCACCCGGTGGAAAGCGCCAGTTTGCTGGCCAGCACGCGGGCATAGCCCAGCTGGCCGCAGGTGTAGCCGCCGCCATGGCAGTATAGCACCACATGGCGGCGGTCATGCCCCTGGTTCATCCGCACCCACTCCGCCGAAACATTGTTGACGGTGATGGGCGTGGTATTGATCAACAGGTTGGGGGTAACCAAACGGCCAAACAGCTCCTGGGCGGCACGCTGGCGTTCCAGGTCCTCCGGCTGGGTAGAGCCGGTGCTGGTCACGCTGTGCACCGCCTTGATGGCTTTCATCATGGGGGTCAGGTCATCGGTCTCCGCGGCCTGTTTGCGGGCGTTGCGCAGGCGGTGCAGACGTTTCAGGGGAATACGTTTTTTCTCCTGCATAGAGCGTTCCTTTCCTTGGGGGTCAGTGGGTGGATTCAAATGCCGATTTGGGCCCGCAGGCGCACCCACAGGCTGCGCAGCAGCGGCGGGCGGGCGGCAGGCAGGCAGCAGATCCGCCACACGGTTTGGTTTTCCGGCATGCGGCCGCTGCGGGTGTATTTGTGGTAGATCACCGTCAGCTGGCGCATTTTCGCCTTGCCGGGCAGGTGCAGCACGCAGACGGGGTCGCAGCAGTAGTTCGTGGAAACATAATAAAAATGCCCGCCCAGCCAGTACCGGAACACATACGCGTTGGCGGCCCGCACGGGCTTGCCCGCCAGCTGGCTGCGGTAAGCCGCAGCATCCAAAATGGCTTCGTCGCCGTCCTGGCTGCGCACGCCGGTCTGCTGCATCCGGTCAAACACATTGCGGCATTCGGCCATAAAATCCTGCAGCCGGGCCGTGCTGCCCGCCACGAACTCGCCGCCAAAGTGGGTCAGCACATGGGGAGCGCCCTCCGGCCAAAGTTCATCATAGGTGTGGGAGATGCGGGCCGTCATGGGCTGGCTGGCCGCATGGGGCACCTGATACAGCAGCACCGCTTCCGCGGCTTCGCGCCAGATATCCTGATAGCCGCGCTGGGTAAAGGTATCGGAATCCAGCATCAGGTAGTTTTCGTAATGCTCGGTTTCGAGCAGATACTGCATGGCGCACAGCTTGTAATACGCCAGGGACCAGTCTAAATCCGCTTCAAAGCGGTAGTTGTCAAACGGACAGGCGATTACACGGATGCCCGCCTGGGACAGCTGCGCGGCATAGGGTTCCGGCACAGCGGTGTTGGTCACAAGGGCTGCATCGCAATTCTGGTTTTTCTGTTTTGCGCTGACAAGGCTGACCACAATGCAGCGGTAGAATACCTCGCTGCCCAGGTTGGCATTGCTGCCCTCGCGGTAGCCCTCCAGTGTGGCAAAGGCTGTAAAGATCAGGTTCATTCCATTCCCCACTTTTCCGGGAAGTTCCGGCCGCCTTACCGCATTCCCTTGTTGTCATCTTTTTCTATTATTTTATTATAGTCCTGTACGCAAGGCTTGTCTATTATTGTTGTACATTTGTTAAGCATTGGTCTACAAACTGGGAGTTATCGCTTTACTTTTGTTGTATCTTAGCCAAAATACTTTCTATTACAAGTGTTACTGTTATAAAGGCTCCTACAAGGGTATAGTAGTTTAAGCCATACATCAATGGCAAAAGAGAAATAACTACCGTAATAATGGAAAGGACAAACAATGCTTTGAGAACACCTTTCTTCTTCAATGAAAACAATGAAAGTAAGAAGATGGCAACAGTAAGTGTGGCTGTAATAAGTGGAGCAAAATTTGCATAGCCAAACGGTGTAAGGCTAAAGTATGAGAATGTTTCTTTTACTCTTTCTGTTGGAGATGTTGCAAAAATACAAACTGCTCCCAAGGGTAATAATTCTAACACTATTGTTAAAGCTGGCAAAACCGCTAAGCAGACTTTCTTCATGTTGTATATCTCCTTTACAAATCCGAAGTTGTCGGAGTGAAACTCCGCCATTTCACAAACGCGAACTTACCATTTCCCTTTGGCAATTCGTCCGCCGACCAAAATGACAGAAAAAATAGCGGCGAAAAACAGGAACGTAAGCCAGATTGGACTTAGTACCCATAACCATGACCATGAAATCAAACCCATTACTTTTAGCACAACAAAAATCAAAGTCAAGGCAACTACGGGGTCTGTTCCTGAGCGTCTTGATTTCTTCTCCATACACTTATCACCTCGGAATCCCAATTATCGTGCCCGCATAAACCCGCAGCAGCCCAACTTTTCACGCTCCACAAATCCCAGCGATTGATAAAATGCCACGGTTTTGGGTGTATTATCCGTTACCAGTTGGATTTGCCGGACATCCGCATACCGCTCCAGCGCCGTCATATTTTCCGTGTATGCGGTCCAGCCCACCTGTGTGTAGAGCTGCCAGATTTCGTCTTTTTTGAATTCTGTGTATTCTTTTATCTTTATGGCAACACCGCACAATTCCCGCCTTGCGGCTCAAGCACCGCTCCGACGGCTGCGGCACGGCATCTGCGTTGCCAAAATGCTCGATAAGACATCCAGTATTATCTGCGCTTTTGGCTTAGCAGCTGCCGCACCTCGCTCGCCGTATCGGCACTTAGAATTATGCGGTATTGCCTTATGTTTCTTCACACACCCTGCACCCCAAGGTCGCGCAGGATGTCGGCGCGGGTTTCCAGCGCAAGGGCAGCAATGCGCCGGATGCGCTCCGGCGTCATGTAGGGGGCAAGGCCGCTGATAGAGAACGCGCTGTCCGCCTTGCCGCCGGGGCCGGGTATGGCCAGCGCCACGCAGCGGATGCCAAGCTCGTTTTCCTCATCGTCAATGGCATAGCCGCAGGCGCGCACCTCGTTCAGCTGGGCGCACAAAGCAGGCAAATCGGTCACAGTGCGGACCGTCAGCTTTTGCGGGCTGCTGTGCCGCCACACATCCTCCACCTCTTCTTCGGTCAGGGTAGCCAGGATGGCTTTGCCCACACCGGTACAGTACAGCGGGCTGCGCAGCCCCACCCGGCTGGACATCCGCATGGGGCCGCTTTCCGTTTTATATATGTACACGATATCCTGTGCATCGCGGATGACCAGGTGCACCGCTTCGCCGGTGCGCTGGGCCAGGCGTTCCAGGTGTACCTTGGCAACGCTCATCACATCCATGCTGTTGACGATGCCGGAAGAAATTTCAAACATCTTTAAAGTCAGGCGGTACTTGCCGGTTTCGCCGTCCTGCGCGGCATATCCCAGGCTGACCAGGCTGCCCAACAGGCGGTGGGTTGTGCTTTTGGCCAGGTGAGCGTCTTCCGCCAGGCGCTGCAAACTGGCTCCGGCCGGGTGGGCGGCCAGCACTTCGATCAGCTCAAAAATGCGCGCAACGCTCTGCACACCGCCCTTATCAGGATTTTTTACGGTTTGATCCTCCATAACGCATCCTCCGCAAAAATTAACAAAAAATTCATAATTTATAACTTTGCCCGGTTCTTCTCCCATCGGGCCGGAATTGTTCCGCATTGTGGAATTAAGTATACCAGCAAACGGCGTTTTTCGCAAGTAGCATCCCACAAGGCGGAACCCCCTCAATATTGCCAAAAAAAAGCCCCGCTCTGACTGGTAAAATTGACCGATTGACGGCGCGGCGCAAAATTTGTATAATAAATTCAGCAAATTGCGGAACGGTGTTCCACCATAAGGAACCGCTTCACAACTGATGTAAACTTTGTTAATGTAAGGAGAATGCGTTATGAATTCTGTCCTTGAGCGCGTTTACGAAATTGGTATCATCCCCGTTATCGCTTTCAACAGCGTGGACGAGGCTATTCCTCTGTGCAAGGCTTTGATGGATGGCGGCCTGCCGGCTGCTGAGGTCACCTTCCGCACCGCATGTGCTGAAGAGTGCATCAAGAAGATTCACGAAGAACTGCCCAATATGCTGCTGGGCGCCGGCACTGTGCTGACCGTTGACCAGGCTGACCGTGCTATGGCTGCCGGTGCTTCCTTCATCGTTGCTCCCGGCTTCGACCCCGAAGTCTGCAAGCATGTTATCGACAAGGGCGGTATCATGATGCCCGGCACCGCCACCTCCGGCGAGATGCAGCAGGCCATGAACATGGGCTGCGAAGTTGTTAAGTTCTTCCCCGCTGAAGCAAACGGCGGCGTGGACAAGCTGAAGAACATCGGCGCTGCCCTGAAGACCTGCAAGTGGATGTGCACCGGCGGCGTCAACGCCAAGAACGTGAACAACTACCTGGGCTACAACCAGATTATTGCTGTCGGCGGCACCTGGATGTGCAAGTCCGACAAGATCAAGGCCGGCGCATGGGATGAGATCACCGCCATGAGCAAAGAGGCTGTCAACGTAATGCTGGGCCTGGAACTGGGCCACATCGGCATCAACTGCGCTGACGAAGCCGAAGCTGCCAAGACCGCCGAGACCATCGGCAGCCTGCTGAGCATGGCTGTTAAGCCGGGCAACTCCAGCATCTTCGTGGGCAACAAGGAGTTTGAGATCATGAAGAAGCCGGGCCGCGGCACCCATGGTCACATCGCCATCCTGACCAACAATGTTGACCGCGCTATCTATCACCTGAGCCAGCGCGGCGTCAAGTTCGATATGGACAGCAAGAATGTTAAGGACGGCAAGACCATCGCCATCTACTTTGCTGACGAAGTTGCCGGCTTCGCCATCCACCTGGTTCAGAAATAATCTGTTGCCACTGTGCAGCAGGTTTGCGCCTGACGGCGCGGTATATTTACAATAAATACAAGGAGTTTCAATATGAAAGTCGTTACTTTTGGCGAACTGATGATCCGTCTGCAGCCGTTCAACTACGAGCGCTTTGTTCAGGCCAACAACCTGGAGTTCACTTTCGGCGGCGGCGAAGCTAACGTTGCTGTTTCCCTGGCAAACTACGGCATGGACGCTGTCTATGTGACCAAGCTGCCCGCACACGCCATTGGTCAGGCCGCTATCAATAGCCTGCGCCGTTACGGCGTTGACACCAGCAAGATCGTCCGCGGCGGCGACCGTGTTGGCATCTACTTCAACGAGAAGGGCGCTTCTCAGCGTGGTTCTGTCTGCATCTATGACCGTGCACACTCTGCCATCCAGGAAGCTTCCACCGCTGACTTCGATTGGGATTCCATCTTTGAGGGCGTGGATTGGTTCCACTTCACCGGCATCACCCCGGCCCTGGGCCCCAATGTTGTTGACATCTGCCGCGAAGCCTGCAAGGCTGCCAAGGCTCATGGCGTTAAGATCAGCTGCGACCTGAACTACCGCGGCAAGCTGTGGACCCGCGAGGAAGCCCGCGCTGCTATGACCGACCTGTGCCAGTACGTTGACGTCTGCATCTCCAACGAGGAAGATGCTAAGGACGTGTTCGGCATCGAGGCTGAGGCCACCGATATCTACGCTGGCGAGATCAACCGCGAAGGCTACAAGAGCGTTGCCAAGCAGCTGGCTGACAAGTTCGGCTTTGAGAAGGTTGCTATCACCCTGCGTGAGAGCCATTCTGCTTCTGACAACGGCTGGAGCGCCATGCTGTACGACGTTGCTTCCAACGAGTACTGCTTCTCCAAGAAGTACGAGCTGCGCATCATCGACCGCGTTGGCGGCGGTGACTCCTTCGGCGGCGGCCTGATCTACGCCCTGCTGAACGGCAAGACCACCCAGGAAGCTGTTGAGTTTGCTGTTGCTGCTTCCGCTCTGAAGCATTCCATCGAAGGCGACTACAACATGGTTACTGTTGCTGAGGTCGAGAAGCTGGCTGGCGGCGACGGTTCCGGCCGTATCCAGCGCTAATTTTCCGCACAACAATTTCCCGTATCTTACGGTTTACCTTCCTACAAAAGAGGTTCGCTTTGGCGGATTTCTTTTTTTGTTTGGGTGGTTTTTGTTTTTGGGGGAGGGGTGTTTTGATGTTTTTTATTTCAGGGCAACACCGCACAATTCCCGCCTGACGGCTTAAGCACCGCTCCGGCGGCTACGGCACGGCATCTGCGTTGCCAAAATGCTCGATAATGTCGGGTTGCGGTACCCGC